>ULSY01018732.1_pt1 | contig 11941 bp, 9 predicted proteins | sample 1957201 | NCBI WGS metagenome assembly ULSY01 (sample SAMEA4835723, study PRJEB28245) | human gut metagenome | biome: gut microbiome; material: fecal sample | place: Denmark | collected 2008
AAGTGGTGGACTAATGGCAGGTGATGTATTTAAGAAGATAGTTGGATTACTATTTCCTTATTGAATCATACTCATGCTGTTAATATAATATTCAACCTTTCTTAGTCATATATCTATATATAATACCCCTATGCCGGGAAGGTTGAATATTTATAAATGGCAAACGAGACATGCGCAAGAAGTTCATCAAATCAAGTAGACCTACATATAAGAAGCGTATTCGTAAAGGACAAACAGGAATGAGATTTGCGAGCTATAATGTAGTAGAAACTCCTAGAGTAGATATTACTGATGTCACCAACCCTGTCAATCCATTCAGCGAATATAACTTTAATACAGTTTATGATAAGCCGGAAGCTTTAGTAGTTCCTGTTAAGGATGAAGCTCCAGTTGAAGAAGTAATTAATAAACCAGAATCTCCAATAGTTACTCCAGCAGTCAGCAAACCAGTAGCTAGTAAAGTTACATATACTCCTAAATCCTATAAAGGATTAGCTGCATTTAATAAGGCTTATGATGAAGTAGAAGCTAGTAATCCAGAAGCTAAGAAGTACAGACAATTCCTTACTAAAATGGCAGAGCAGGAATCTGGATTTAATAGTGCAATTCAGAACAGAGCTGGTGCTCCTGCCTACGGTTACTTCCAATTCATGCAGGATGATAAGAAGTATAACAACATTAGACAGTATGCAGGTACGGATATAGAGACATTTAGAAACAATCCTAAGTTACAAATAGAAGCTGCAATTAAACTTGCCAAATCATTCGAGAAGGGATTCAGTAAAGAGGATTTGGAACTTGCTAATAAGAATGGATATTCTACTTGGGGATTACTAGGTGGGGCTTGGTTAGCAGGTAATGGTGGTGTACGTAAGTTCTTAAGAAGACAAGGTAATCCTTCTGATAGACATTGGAGTAAAGAAGGTAAAGGTACTGATGTAGCTACTAGGATTAAGGCATTTAATTTTAAGGAAGGTGGTATTGTTAAATATCAAGAACCTGCACAACCTATTAATAGACGTGATGCAATTAGAGACTACAGACCCAATATTCCGAATAGAATTAGAAAGGCTACTCCAGCTGAACATATTCAGTCCATGATAAACATATATGGGCAATCCGAACAGCCTACAGTAACCTCTGATGCTAAAAGTCCTTGGCAGCATCAACAAGCACATGAAGCAGCTAGGAAAGGATATGATGATTATATGCAAGCAAAGAAGTATGAAGAAGGTTTGCATAATTTAAATGGAATCCTTACCTTTACAGACTATGCTACACTAGCAACAGGATTAGGTAGTTTACTTAGTAAAGGTGCATCTATGGCAGGTAAACAGGTTGGTAAACAAATGGCTAAACGTGCTATTAGAAGGGAATCTAGGAAACATATTCCTTCTAACAGTGACCCATTTCTTAATCTGGGACGTTCCTTTAATGATTTCGGAAATCCAAGACGGTCTATTACAGAATCTTTAAATAACTTCATCGAGTATTTAAATGACCCTGAAACTATTAAAAGGTTACAGGATATAGATAAAGAACTTGGAACAAGATATATGGAAGGGAGACAGTGGTTCTTAGATGAGGCTGCCAAAGGCAATATTAAGTTTAATCCCATAGAGATGTGGGACGGTAATAATAGAATAATCAATGGAATGAAATATCCAAATTATTCTCAAACACTTATAGGCGACCCATTTTTGTCCAATCCAAGCTACAAGAACATTACGACTAACATAGTCAAACAAGACCACCCTAGCACGATTGGACATGAAGTTAAACATGGCATAGAGAATTATTTGGAAGTACTTAATAAACCTAATATGACAATGGAAGGATTCAAATCGCAACATGGCAGTGGCAAGAGGTTACAGGCTCTATTTGACAAGGATAATATTAAGAGCTTCGAGGAGTGGCGTGCATCTATAAAAGCAGACCCACAGTTCAGAACAGCGTCAGATGAAGCAATTACTAATATGTATAATTATTTAACACAAGAGTCTGAATTTAGTTCTAATTTACACCCACTAGTAGAAGCTAACATTATTAAAGGAAGACCTGGAGTGCCTAATTATAGAGACTTAGCAGATTTTGAAGATGTTCTCAATAATTCATATTATGCTCCACCTTGGGCAGCAGGTAGAGACCCAATGACCAATGTTAAGCTTATTTATAACCATTTGATAAAAGATAAGCATAGATTCTTAAGCAAACTGAATAAGTATGGCTGGGGAATAGCAGCTTTAGGTGTTGGTATGAATTTAATGAATTATTAATATGACAGATGAATAACTATAAACCTTAAATGAATTAATATGGGCAGACAATTAAATATTGAGAGAGCAGAAGAAACGATAGCATTGCTATTATTAAAACTACTCTCTGATAATATAATTAATCAAGAAGATATAGATAAGGTTATTGATTATATTTATGAGGAAGAAACTATTTCTTAGGTAAAGGACATAGCTTGCTCCATTTAACTTTGAATGGCGCTAAATTCTGTTTACTATCATTACATTCTTTACATATTGGCAGAATCCATTCAAAGAGGTTTAATGGGTGCGATTCAACATGCCCACCTACCATTATGTCCTTATCTGGGGCGTTAGGATAAAGTTTCCTGCGATACATAGTCTTACCACAACTGGGGCATGTATCATAAGGCTTAGGCAACAGCTTCTTGGTGTTGAAGTAATAGTCAATACAAGTTTCACTTGATATTTCATCACCTTCAGTTTTTGCGTTTCTAACAATAAACTCCCATTCGGAAGGATTCTTTAATAAAGACATAATCTTATAAATTTAATGGTTAAACATATCACAAATATACAGATTATTATTAATATAGCAAGTAGATAACTAATCTTAACATGATGTATTAATCTTGTATGATTAACATCAAATCTAAATATAATAATGAGTAAAATAGTAACACAAGACAAACTGAATGAATTGACTGGAATGTCAATAGATTACGGACAGGGGGGGACTGCCCGACTTATAAGGAGATACTTTTACATTATTAGTTCTGCGATTATATAATAAAATAAGCCCAACTTAGCTTTCGCTAGGCTGGGTTTTATTAATTATAAAGTATGAGTATTTAATGTGTGCAATTTTACCAAATACAATATTGATAATCTTAATAGATAGAATGACCTGTTTTATTATTCCTGTAAACCTTTCGTATTAGTGTAGTTATCTATCTAGGATAATCGTTATAAATTCTTACACGTAAATATTCTATAATAATAAAGAAGTTGTATATTTGTGCTTAGCATTTCAAGTTATGGTTTCCATTAACTTAATGCTATAATTGATAATTAATAAATATAAAGAATAGACCATGAGGTGGGAGTTAGTATTAGAAGACCGACAAAGAAGATTTGAGGAGCTCTTGCAAGATTGTATAAATGGAGATTTGGATAAAATAGCAAGAGCAGATGTCTCACTTGTAAATAATGTGAAGAGTTTAATATGTGCTATAGAACACCATAAATATGATGTATTACGGTTGTTATTAAATAAAGGTGCTGACCCCAATTCTAGTTTACACTGGTATCATGACCGTAACCATAAATTTTATATAGATACAACTCCATTGATAGAGGCAATTAAAATAAGTGATTTAGAATCTATTAAAATATTACTCGATAATGGTGCGGATGTTAATCTTTGTAAGGAAGTAAGGATTGATTATAGAAGGTCAGACTTTGATTGGGAGAGAATTAGGTGGAAAGTACCTTCTGACGATTTATTTATAAAAACAATAGATAAGAGAACAGATGATGAGAATCTGTATGTTTGGCGATATTATAGGGGAGAGTTAACCAATGTATCTCCTATACAAATCGCATATAATAATCATGATGATAACATTGTTGATTATTTGTTATCTAGAGGGGCTAAGATGAAGGTTAATATGGGACATCTTGAAATCTTCCCGTTCCCCTTTACTACTTTAGATGAAATGTTGAGACGCTGTAAATTGTATTTCATCAAAGAAGTTGGACTGTGTGAAGAGCGATATTTGGCTTTACGTACCCAAGTTAGGGAGTTTGAGAGTACTAAAGAATTATTAAAGGGTTATGAAGTACGAAATGCTGTGCCACATCCGATGAAAATTGTCTCAACAGCAGTACTTCTTCTAGATAGTTCTCTTGAATTTAAATCTCAACACATGGCATTATACTCACTATTTATTTTAGAATATTGGAATGAAACAATAAACTCGAAGACCCATATTGCAGCTTATGCAAAGGTTGATGATATTGGATGTTTGATATGTCACCTTGTAAGGGAAGCAGAATATTCGGAATATACAAGGCAATCACTAGGTTTAAAATAAGAAGCTGTCTGGTCAATAATCTAGTTGTATTCTATTTGAAAGTTGAATGTTTCTTATATAGCCATAATCAATACTACCTTTTATTGCAGAATATATTTATATAGTACCCCTATCTATGAAAGGTTGAATAGTTGCATTATAAGTATAATTCACTACCTTTGCAGCGTGGGTAAATCCTACAAAGGAGATTATTAATTTATTGGATAACTAATCTTGTTCTACATAGTTGATGTAAACCAATATGTAAACCGGAGTATAGTTAGTGTAGGAGAGATTTATAAAGCTTTTATTGTAATGTGTTGATTATTAGAGATATATTACAATCGTATTCGACCGGCGAAGTCACCGGCAAGAAGGACTTAAAATCCTTTGGCCATTGCGGCTGTGCGGGTTCAAGTCCCGCTTCGAGTACGAGTATTCCTGATTAAAAGCTCTGTAAATCTTTGATTTACGGAGCTTTTTGTTTATGTATCAGTTATGGTGTTATTTTGTCTTTGATACTGACTAAAACCGGATTTGAGTTTGATTTATGAGCTTTATGTAAACCGGGAGGTAAACCGGAAGTGTATATGAAAGCCACGGTTAATGTATTATCTGACGGGCCTGAATATCTTCCGGTTTTAGCACTCAACTCGTATTATATTAAAGAGAGTATTTCTTGGATGCACCGGCGTAGATGCCTGTCTTTTCAAAATCACATAAGATACTACGGGTGTTTTTGGAAACTTTGGGGATGTATACATCCACTTTGATGCACGACTGACTCTGTGCAGGATCAGCAATGTGCAGTTCTGCACTACTTTGATAGATATCTTTGAGCATTAATGCGCATGCCTTATCTACTTTTACAGTAATATCTTTGTGAGTGAAAGTTCCTTCCCGGTAAAATACCATTTGCCAGATATTCAGCTTCTTGTTTCTTACGATCTGCATGGCATCCGTATTTGCCAGGATTTCAATCCCATTCTTTTTATTGTATGCATTCATCTGTCGGGCAGAAGTTATTCCCGGTGCTATGATGTATGCATAAGTAGTGTTACGAGGGTTAGTTCCATGATTGAATCCGAGTGTGAAAACCTCCCGTTGTTGCATTTCTTTCGATTCTGTATGGTTGATGTCATACCATGAGCCCGTTTGTTGCTGATTGCATAAGAATATCCTGCCGCCTTGAGGGAAGATATATCCGATTCCGTTATGTAATACCCAATCGGGAGAATCGTAGGAAAATTCTCCTTTCTTTATTGTCGTTTGCTGCTTGTTCTGTGATAATAATATGTTCTTGTCATCAAGCAAACACTGGTTGATTGTGGTGTATACAGGTGCGTATGAAGTAGAATTGATTCCTGATCCTAAACACACCACTTCATTGTCGAAAAAGAACCAGGCTTTTTTGGCTCCGGTATTCACACCGGCATAATTGTCCATGTAAGCATAGGCGGACACTCCGTAGATACTGTCGGACACCCCTCCGGCAAAAGTGGAAGTTCCCCGAGTCTGCCAGTCGCTCGCGGCCATTGGGATCGTGTCCAGTTGCGGAGCCGTTGTTCCGGGGATTCTGCGCCAGTTCCATGCAGGGAAGATATTGGTATATTCATTTCCTTGAGTTACGATATTGGTACATCCGTCCGACATGAAATAAGTTTTGAGGTTTTCTCCGTTGCCGTATTCACAACGCATGGTGCGGGTGGATACAGTACGGACGTCGAACGTATAGCCGGGGCGTACGTGCAGGGTATAGTCTCCTCGGAAATAATGTGTATGCAGAGGCTTTAGTTTGTAGTCGGCAGCTTGTTCATCTTTTAGACGTGCGATGATAGCTTTGTACTCTTCAATATGTTCCGGATCGAGAACCGCCATACGTTCGGCAAATAGGGCGGTGGCGCTTTTGTCGGTAATATCTTTCCGGCTTATGCCTCTGCCCAGTACATCGAAAAGCATATATTTTCCGCGTATGGCTTGATAATAAGTTTGGCGCATGAACTTGCTTAACAGCTGTATCTTCTCGGTGCTCAAGGCATATTTTGTTCCTTGGGTATACATAGCCACCTGAGTTGTTCCTTTCAGGATCTCATCGCCATATCCACCGATATAAAGTTGTACGCCATGTTGGAAATAAGAGTTGTCGTGCTGGAAACCTTCTTTTACAGTATATTCTATCGGACTGTAAGCATTTGCGAGAGCCGTTTCCAGGTCGGCCTCGTTTTTTTCCAGACATGACCGGTAAATCCAGTGAAGTGCGATGTCGGTTCTGTTAGCACCGGTCCATTTGGCGGGATCTCCTCCTTCTTTGCGGATACGTTGCAAGGTTTTAGTTTCCAATTCTGCCGGTATCTGTTTTTTCCCGACACGCATCTGTATAAGCAGTATACCGATTTTCTGCGGTTCGGCAATCTGGTTGTACCACCAGTTGTTGCAGTTCGGATTGCGTTCATACCAATATTCCAGCCCTTTCACTATCTTATTATAGATATCTTCGTTCTGATAGTAAGTATTCTGAGGGTTGGTGTAGGCAAATGCAAAATCATACAGTCGGTCTATGTGAGTGAGAGGTTCCCAGTTTGTACGGTCGCGGCGGCTGTAGTCCACGTCGGTGAAACAGCCTTTGGCGGTATCGTATTTGTGTAGAAACTCGTCAATAAGCGGATTCTGTGCAAAGTCTTTCCTTATTTTCTCCATTAAAGTTTCAAATTCATCATTGTCGGAGGGATATAGGTTGTTGATGTAGTTTTGGCTAGCCTTTGCCGTACTTGGTGTGAACAATCGGACAATTAAAAGCAAAAGGATGATAATGTGGTAATTGAATTTCATGTTATTATTGATTTAATACGTTGTAATAAATTATAGTGGGCAAAGATATGGAAATCTTGTAATATGGCCGGTCACAATTATTTTTTTCTTTATCGGTTTATTGGTATTTTTTGCCTCGTGCCTTATTTATTTCTAAAATGGGACAGAAGTACACTGCTCGGTTCAGATACAGTACCGTATCTTCCTTCTTCCTGATTTGTGTAATCGTCATTGTTTCTTATCTTGATTTCTTGCGATTATAAGTGTTCGCTACGGGTAGCAGGGCATGCATGGATTGTTTGTGGTGTAAGTTGTTACATAGCTTGAACACAATAAAGACTGAAGTTGCTTGTTTACGGGCAGGTTAAGTAAGACTTTATAAGAAGGGAAGCCGGTATAGTTGTGTTGAGGCACCGGTATTATTCTGTCAGGATACCGGTATTACTAATTCGCCACGGCTGTGACGAGTTCTTCTCACAGCTGTGGAGAGATCCTTCCACGGCCGTGGCGAATACTCTCCACGGCTGTGGCGAGTTAATTATAACGGCGGCTTTTGCGAACAATCATTACCTGATAACAGATGAATACCTACTGTATGACGGATGTTTAATGGGGGCCTAAGCCGAAAGGCGAGTATAGCTGAACGGAAAGGACATAGGGGAGAGTGAGTGGTAAAGCAGTAGGCTGATAATAAAACAAGCCGATTGTAACCCCCATTACAATCGGCACTCAATCCTGAATATATTAACCTAAAACCTATGAAATCTTTCTATTGCCAATCACACGCATTGCTGCCGTATAATATTCGCAAGGGACAGATAAGAGGAAACCGTTCCGCCCATTCTCTTTCATTGAAACCTCAATATATGCTGCTTTCAGCAGATTCTTTACGCTGGCTACTTCCCAAGGACTACCAGCAAAAACATTGACTTGAGAAATCTTTCTACTTGTAATCATAATCTTTATAGTGTGTTTTTATTTTTACTGTGGCAAAGATAAGAGACAAAAACGACTTAGACGTGTAATTTTGATTCAGATATAGTATACAAATGATTCATTGAACCAGAATTTGCATAAGTTGACCAATTTGTAGCATTGTGCATGAAAAGAAATCCTCCTTTAGGCTGTTGGGAAGCAGCTAAAGGAGGATTTTATCGATGAAATAGTCGTTTTTTATTTACTTCTGATCGTTCTCGCGGATTTCTACACGACGAATCTTACCGCTGATTGTTTTCGGAAGTTCTTCTACGAACTCGATTACACGCGGATATTTATAGGGCGCAGTCACTTTCTTTACGTGATTCTGCAATTCTTTGATTAGTTCTTCTCCCGCGCGGTTCTTATATTCTTTAGACAATACAATCGTTGCTTTCACCACTTGTCCGCGAATCTCGTCGGGCACTCCGGTAATGGCACATTCTACAACTGCGGGATGTGTCATCAAGGCACTTTCCACTTCGAACGGGCCGATGCGGTAGCCGGAACTCTTGATAACGTCGTCGGCACGACCTACAAACCAGAGATAACCGTCTTCATCTTTCCAGGCAACGTCTCCGGTATAGTAAATTCCATCGTGCCAAGCTTCATGGGTACGTTCCGCATCCCGGTAATACTCTTTGAAAAGACCGAGCGGCTTACCTTTGCTGGTACGGATTACGATTTGTCCCTGCTCTCCGGCTTCTACGGAACGGCCTTCATGGTCAATCAAGTCCACATCATATTGGGGATTGGGCAATCCCATGCTACCCGGTTTGGGTTGCATCCAAGGCATAGTGGCAATGGTAAGAGTGGTTTCGGTCTGACCGAAACCTTCCATGAGTTTGATGCCTGTCAACTTCTTGAATGTATCGAATACAGCGGGATTCAATGCTTCTCCGGCAATGGTGCAGTATTTGAGTGAAGACAGATCGAACTTCGTCAGGTCTTCGTGAATCAGGAAGCGGAAGATAGTGGGAGGTGCACAGAGGGAAGTTACATGATAATTCTGTATCTTTTCCAGAATGTCTCCCGGAGTGAACTTCTCGTGGTCATAGACAAAGATGTTTGCTCCGGCAATCCATTGTCCGTAGAGCTTTCCCCACACGGCCTTGCCCCAGCCTGTATCGGCGATAGTAAGGTGAAGGCTGTTTTCGTCCAGATTATGCCAGAAGCTGCCGGTAACGATATGACCCAGTGGATAGGTAAAGTCATGTGCCACCATTTTAGGTTCGCCGGTGGTGCCGGAAGTGAAATACATTAATGAGATATCATCGTTGGTGTTTGCATGGCGGGGTCGTACAAACGGGGCGGCGCTCTCAATCCCTGCGTGGAAGTCTTCGAATCCTTCCGGAATCTCGGGACCGACGCTGACCAGCTTTTCTACGGTAGGGCACTCGGGCAGGGCGTCCTTGATATGTTGCAGGATGATTCCTTCGCCGGCAGCTACGATCATCTTGATGTCAGCAGCGTTGCAACGGTAGATGATATCTTTTTTAGTCAGCAGATGAGTGGCCGGAATGACGGTTGCTCCCAGTTTGTGAAGGGCGATCGTGCTATACCAGAACTCGTAGCGGCGTTTCAGGATCAGCATAACCATGTCGCCACGGCCGATGCCCAGACTTTGGAAATAGGAAGCCGTCATGTCTGTGTAACGTTTCATGTCGGCAAATGAGAACTGACGGCTTTCACCTTTGTCATTTGTCCACAGTAAAGCGTTCTTGTCGGGCTGTTCGGCAGCCCAGGCATCTACTACGTCATAACCGAAGTTGAAGTTTTCCGGGACGTTTATTTTCAGGTTCTTGATGAAATCCTCTTGTGAGGTAAAGGAGGTCTGTGATAAAAATCTTTCTACCATGATGTTATTACATAATTACTGCCAGAAAACGTACCGTTTTGCCGTCGAGCGCTTTCATGCCATGTGGAAGTTTGGAGTTAAAATAAATGCTGTCGCCTTGGTTGAGGATGATTTCCTTGCCTTCGATGTTGATAAGCATACGTCCTTCGAGTACGAGGTTGAACTCCTGACCGTTATGCTTGTTGTAATGGATCGACTCGTCATCTCCTTTCGGTTCAACGGTGACGATGAACGGGTCGGCGGTACGGTTCATGAATCCGGCTGCCAGAGACTGGTATTTGTAGGCTTTCGTACGTTCGATGCTGGTCCCCTTGCCGGCGCGGGTTACAAAGTAGCTGCTCATTTTGGGTTCTTCGCCGAACATCAGGGCATCGAGGGCGACATTGTAGGTACGGGCTATTTTCTGCAACATACTGACAGAAATATCGTATTCTCCAGTTTCTGCGAGTCGGTACTCTTCAGCAGAAATGTCACTGTCGCGGGCGATATCCTCAGAAGTCAGTTCGAGTACGTCGCGTAGTCCGCGGAGGCGTTCTGCTATTTGTTTAATTTGGTCATTCATACAAGTGGTTGGTATTTTATGATTAATAATTTTGTGGCGTTATTTGGAGGCTTTCATCGCTTTGATAATGGCGGAAGTAAAGCCGTTGTGTTCCAGTTCGTTGATCCCTTTGATTGTGATTCCGCCCGGTGTAGTCACTTTGTCGATTTCTACGCTGGGGTGGGTGTCGTTGTTTTGAATCAATGCAGCAGCTCCTTTCAGGGATTGCGCTATCATTTGCATGGCGTCTTTGGGGCGGAGTCCCATTTCGATGCCGGCTTGCATAGCTGCCTGGATATATTTCAATACGTAGGCAATGCCGCAGGAAGCCAATGCGGTGGCTGCTGTTATTTTATCTTCGGGAATCAGCATGACTGTTCCCATTTCGCTGAATAGGCGGAGGATAAATTGGTCCTGTTCGTCATTCGTATTACGTGCGGCGACCAGTGTCATGCTTTCCAGTTCGCTGATGGCCGTGTTCGGAATCAGACGGAACATTGCCATTTCCGGTGCGATGACGTAATGAGCCAGTTCTTCAAAGCTGATACCGGCGGCTACCGAGATAAGTATCTGTTTGCTTTTTAGTTTCAACTCGCGCATGACCGGTTGCATCAGCCACGGTTTGACGGCTAGAATGACAATGTCTGCTCCTGTGGCGGCTTCTGCGTTATTGTTTGTGGTAGAGATACTCGGAAATTCCTTTTTCAGTCTCTCTAGTTTCCCGGCACTGGGATTGGATACGATGATGTCCGAATCTGCTATCAGACTTCCTTTTGCCAGGCCACGGGCGATTGAACCGCCCATATTTCCTGCACCGATAATGGCTATTTTCATATACGCTTGTTTTTAATGAGTTGTCACAGGCAAAGGTAACGGTTAATTACGAAAAAACAAAAAGCAGCCTGAATAAGAAATCGTTTTCTTGTAAAGGCTGCTTTTATTGTTGGCTGTTTATTAATCAGAATGAGCAATTAGAGTACTTTCTTGAACCGGGCAAGGAATTCGTCGGCTTCCTCCATGCTGAGACAGAGAGGGGGTAACAGGCGGAGTACATTCGTACCGCTTGCTCCGGTAAACACATGTTCGTCATAGATGAGGCGGCTGCGCAATTCTTTGATCGGTTCTTCAAATTCGAGTCCTATCATGAGTCCGCGTCCGCGTACTTCCTTGATTTGCGGGAATTTCTTCAGTTCTTCCAGCAAGTAGTTACCTACCTTGGCTGCATTCTCTACCAGATTTTCCTGTTCAATCACGTCCATAACGGCAAGGGCTGCCGAACATGCCAGGTGGTTTCCTCCAAAAGTCGTTCCTAATTGTCCGTATACCGGTTTAAACATCGGGCTAATCAATACGCCTGCCATTGGGAAGCCGTTACCGATTCCTTTGGCTACGGTGATGATGTCCGGCTTGATATCAGCATACTGGTGGG
>ULSY01001082.1_pt1 | contig 11880 bp, 9 predicted proteins | sample 1957201 | NCBI WGS metagenome assembly ULSY01 (sample SAMEA4835723, study PRJEB28245) | human gut metagenome | biome: gut microbiome; material: fecal sample | place: Denmark | collected 2008
GCCACCATCTACAAGCGGCAGTTCATAAGTTAAATTCCGGTTTAGTTCGCACTTACAACCCCGCTCTCGCAGTCCACTTCCACGTAGGCACTGGTCTTTAAGACATCCAATGCATTTTTAGCTGCGATAAGAACCGGAATATCAAGGCTTAACCCTGCGATTGCTGCATGACAGTTTGCACCCTCTGCTTCTACGATCAGTGCGGAAGCCTGACGCATCTGTGCCATCATTTCATTTGTGGTGTCTGCTGCGACAATGATATCACCGTCTTTAAAGCTTTTTAAATCTTCATTGCTGTGGCACACACAAAGGTTTCCAGAAATTTTCTTTCCGTTTAGCCCTTTTCCTGTCACAAGAATATGTCCTGCGACCTGTACTTTGATGAGGTTCGTTGTACCGGATACCCCAAGTGGAACACCACCGGTCAGAACAACTAATTCCCCTTTGGAAACAAATCCTGCCATCTCTGCCACATCAACTGCCTTCTCAAACAACTGGCTTGCATCCTGTTCCTCTGTGATAAGAATCGGTTCTACACCCCACTCAAGGTTTAACTGACGGCATACCTTTTCTGTCAGGCACTCACCAATGATCGTGCAGTTTGGACGGTATTTGGAGATCATTCTCGCAGTACGTCCGGACTTCGTTACCGTCACGATTGCCGCTGCACTTAAATCACCAGCCATCGTACAGGTTGCATGTGAGATTGCGTTTGTCACATCCGGGTTACACATGGTCCTGCGCTGTCTGAATCTCTGTAAATAGTTGATATCATGCTCTGTGCGGGTTGCAATACGGACCATTGTTTTTACAGCTTCAATTGGATACATTCCTGCAGCAGTCTCTCCGGATAACATGATCGCACTCGTTCCGTCATAAATAGCATTTGCAACGTCTGTGGACTCTGCTCTTGTTGGTCTTGGATGTTTCATCATGGAATCTAACATCTGAGTTGCTGTAATAACGATTTTTCCAGCCTCACATACTTTTTTGATGATCATTTTCTGCATAACCGGAACATCTTCTAACGGGATTTCAACACCCATGTCACCACGCGCCACCATGATACCATCGGACACACGGATGATGTCATCGATATTGCGGACACCCTGCATGTTCTCGATCTTGGAAATGATCTTAATATCCTCGCCACCTTTTTCTGCAAGGATTTTGCGGATTTCCATAACATCCTCTGCGGTACGGACAAAGGAAGCTGCGATAAAATCATAATCATTTTCTACCGCAAAACAGATATCTCCGTAATCTTTTTCACTGATAAATGGCATCGTGAGGTCAACGTTCGGAACGTTCACACCTTTTTTATTGGAAATCACACCATCATTTAACACTTTACAGACAATATCTCTTGCGTTGACCTTGGTATTCACTGGTTTTGCAACCGGTTTGATCTCTACAACTTCCAGACCTACCAGACCATCATCGATCAGGATATGATCGCCCGGCTTTACATCATCTGCAAGATTTTTGTAAGTAATAGATACGCGCTCATCAGTTCCAGGAATATCATCGGTTGTCAGTGTAAAAGTCTGGCCTGTCTTTAACTCTGTTTTTCCTTTTTCAAATTCTACGAGACGGATTTCCGGTCCCTTTGTATCAAGTAAAGCTGCAACATATTTTCCCAATTCTTTGCGCAGTTTGCGGAGCATTTTTAATCTTCCCATCTGCTCATCATGCGGTCCATGCGAAAAATTGAAACGTGCAACGTTCATTCCCTCTTCGATCAATGCTCTCATCACCGCTTCATTGTCGGTGGATGGTCCTAACGTACAGATAATTTTTGTTCTTCTTGTCATAAATTCTTCCTTTCTTTTTATGGTTTTATTTTTCAAGTGTTCCTGCTGATTTTTATTCATTCGAAATGCGTATGCCTCTCCTGATTTCTGTTATAGTTTTAACAATCTCCTTAAACCAGCACGAAGCCGGCGGACCAATCTCTGCAAAACTTAAAACTTATACACTTTTCACAATAATACAGTCTCTTCTCTCCGTTTTTATTCGTATTCTTGTGAAAAATGTATAATAAATTTTAAGTTTCTTCTTTGGTACGGCGACTCCATCTACGGAGAGATTATACGAAATAAACATAAAAAAAGCAAGCTTTCTTTTGTAAAAAAACCTGCTCTTTTTTGTAAACATTATGTCAAAAAAATTATTTTGTGATCATGGTTCCCATACCGCCATGGATATTTGAACCATCTTTGTTCAATTTTGTGATCAGAACGGACCTGATCGCAGAGTCACCGATAAAGTTGATGGCTGCCTCTATCTTAGGAAGCATATCGCCCTCACCAAACTGTCCCTGCTCCATGTATTTCTTTGCTTCTGCAACAGTCATGGTTGATAATGGTTTTTCATCCGGCTGTCCATAATTTAAGCATACATTGTCAACACTTGTCAAAATAACAAGCATGTCTGCATCCAGAAGTTCTGCCAGTTTTCCTGCTGCAAGGTCTTTTTCAATAACAGCACTGGCACCCTTTAAGTTGTTGTCCTGCATTAATACCGGGATGCCGCCGCCTCCACAGGCAACTACGATCTGGTCAGCATCGGACAATGCTTTGACCGCATCGATCTCCACGATATCCATTGGCTTTGGCGCTGCAACGATTCGTCTGTACCCGCCTTCTGTTTTGACAACGTGATTTCCTTTTTTCTCCTCTGCCTCTGCTTCCTCTTCCGTCAGCACACGTCCAATGACTTTGCTTGGTTTGTAAAACGCCTCGTCATATGGATCAACCACAACCTGTGTAAGGATCGTAGAAACAGGTTTATAGATTCCCTTGTTCAATAATTCCGCACGGATCGCATTCTGTAAATCGTAACCGATATATCCCTGACTCATTGCAGAACATACAGACATTGGTGTTGCAGTATATTCCGGATATAATTTGCAAAATTCATTCATAGCAGTATGGATCATACCGATCTGTGGTCCGTTACTGTGTGTGATCACAACCTGATAATCTTCACGGATAAAATCTGCCACTGCCTTTGCTGTTCGTTTCGTTGCCTCTTTCTGTTCAGGAAGTGTTGTTCCCAAAGCTTCATGTCCAAGAGCAATCACAATTTTCTTCTTTTTCATCTCTACCATCCTCCGATGCACCTTTATATTCGCAGAACACCCGGAAAGTATCTCCGGGTGCTTTTTGTCTTGTCTGACACTTATACTATTATTTTACCATGAACGATTTTGCAGTGCAATGTCATTTTTACATTACAGGCCGCAGGCATTCTGCGAACTGTTATTTATCTTCTTCCTCAGTTTCCTCCTGTGGCAGAACAAAGGAATCAATAACCTCCCACAGTTCATCCCTTCCCTGCTTTGTCTCAGAAGAGAATGGAATGATCACCGTACCCGGCTTTACTTTCAGCCCTTCGCGGATTGCTTTTACATTCTTCTGGATCTGGCTTCGTTTGATCTTATCAAGCTTTGTGGCAATGATAATCGGTGTAAATCCCTGATAAACCATCCAGTCATACATCATTTTATCGTTTGCAGACGGATCATGGCGGATATCGATCAGCAAAAAGACTGCCTGCAGTTTTTTTGAGGTATGGAGATAATTCTCGATCATTTTTCCCCATTTTTCCTTCTCGCTGGCAGAGGTCTTTGCATATCCATAACCGGGCAGATCGACCAAATACATGGCATCATTGACATTGTAAAAATTGATGGTCTGCGTCTTTCCCGGCTGCGCCGACGTCCTTGCGAGCGACTTGCGGTTTAACAGCGCATTGATCATGGATGATTTTCCTACATTTGACTTTCCTGCAAATGCCACTTCATTAAATGGATTGTCCGGTATTTTACTTGTGATACCACAGACAGTCTCCAAATTTACACTTCTAATTACCATTGTCTTTTCCTCTTCTTAATTCACTTCTTTACAAACGCCACATCCAGCACGTCTTTCATCTGCTCCACAAACACGATTTTCAGACCTTTTTTGATCTCCGGTGAAATCTCATCTATATCCTTCTCATTCTTCTTTGGCACACAGATGGTCTTAATTCCTGCATTTTTGGCTGCCAGTGTTTTTTCCTTCAGTCCACCGATCGGAAGCACACGGCCGCGAAGTGTGATCTCACCTGTCATTGCGACATCAGCGCGGACCGGTGTCTTCGTGATCGCCGACAACATGGCTGTCGCCATCGTGATTCCGGCAGACGGTCCATCCTTCGGCACTGCACCCTCCGGGATGTGGATATGGATGTCATTCTCCTGGAAAAACTTTTTCGGAATATGATACTCTTCACTGACAGAACGGATATAGCTGATTCCCGCCTGTGCAGATTCCTTCATCACATCTCCCAGCTGTCCGGTCAGCTGGAACTCACCTTTTCCCGGCATGATGTTGACTTCAATCTCTAAAGTATCTCCACCAACGCTTGTCCATGCAAGTCCACGGACGATTCCTACTTCATCCGTATCATTTTTCTTATCAAAACTGTATTTCTCTTTGCCGAGGAACTTTTCAAGATTCTGTTCTGTAACTTTTATCTTCTCTTTTTCTCCCTCGTAAAGTGGTCTTGCTGCTTTCCTGCAGATCTCACCAAGCTTACGTTCAAGATTACGCACACCGGCTTCCCTTGTGTAACCACTGATGATCTTTTCCATCGCTTTGTCCGTAATGGAGAGCTGTTCCGGTCTGATCCCATTGCGCTCCATCTGCTTTGCGAGCAGATGCTCTTTGGCAATGTGAAGCTTCTCATTCTCTGTATAACTGGTCACTTCGATCAGTTCCATACGGTCTAACAGCGGCCTTGGGATATCCTGCACAGAGTTTGCTGTTGCAATAAACAGCACTTCTGAAAGATCGATCGGTATCTCAACATAATGATCCCGGAACTTCTTATTCTGCTCCGCGTCAAGCACTTCCAGCAATGCAGACGCCGTATCCCCCTTGTAATCGCTGCTCATCTTATCGATCTCATCTAACAGCATGAGCGGATTTTTCACGCCGGCGCTGCGCAGTCCGTTCACAATACGTCCCGGCATTGCTCCGACGTAAGTTCTTCTGTGGCCGCGGATTTCTGCCTCATCCCGGACACCTCCGAGACTGATCCGCACATATTTTTTATCTAACGCTTTTGCAACGGACCGGGCAATACTCGTTTTACCGGTTCCCGGCGGTCCTACCAGACAGATGATCGGGCTTTCGCCCTTGCTGGTGAGATTGCGGACAGCCAGAAATTCTAACATACGCTCTTTTACTTTTTCCAGACCATAATGATCGGCATTTAAAATCTGCTCGGCATTCTTCAGATCCTTGTTATCTCTGGATGTCTTATTCCACGGAAGCTCCAAAAGTGTTTCAATATACCCTCTCGCCACAGCGCTCTCAGAGGAGCTGGAACTGATATTTTTAAAACGGTCGATCTCTTTTTTGATCTTCTCTTTTACTTCTTTGTCTGCCTTAATCTTACCCAGAGCATCCATAAAGTGATCTGCGTCTGATTCCGTATTATCTTCGCCAAGCTCCTCACGGATTACTTTCATCTGCTCTCTCAGCAGATATTCTTTCTGGTTTTTATCCACATGCGCCTTGACTTTCGCCTGAAAATCATTCTTGATGGCTATGATCTCGATCTCTTTTAATAAGAGTGCCATCAGAACCTCATAACGTTCGGTCATAGAAACCGCATCTAAGATTTTCTGTTTTTCCTCAAAATGTACCGGAAGGCTGTTGGCAAGCTGATTCATCAGTTTTTCCAGATCTGTGATCTCACTTAACTGGCGTTGCAGCTCTTTTCCCATTTTGGGATTGACGACCACATATTTACCAAATGTCTCCTGAATGCTCCGAAGCATTGCCTCCTTCGCTTCTTCTGGCAGTCCGTCATCCACTTCCTCGTCAAATCGAATGATCTCCGCAAGCAGATAGTCCGGATTTTCAAGAAAAGCGGACAATTCTGCCCGCTCTTTCCCTTCTACCAAAATGCGTACAATATTATTTTGTAACTTAATTACCTGCTTTACCTCAGCAATGATCCCGATCTTAAATAAGTCCTCGATATCAGGATTTTCCTGTTCCACATCTTTCTGTGCCACAAGAAAAATCTTCTGCTCATCCATCATCGCCTCTTCCACTGCCTTGATGGATTTTGCACGGCTTACGTCAAAATGGGCTACCATTCCCGGCAGGATCACCATTCCACGAAGGGCAACTGCAGGCATTTTCATAATCATTGTATCCATTTTCTATAATTCCTTTATCTGTAACAGCTTTTCCTGCTGTTATCTTTTGTTTAAGAAGCCTGTTCTAACTTCTCAACAAGTGCTTTTTCTTCTTTCTCTTCAATTGCAAGATTCTTTTCTACATCTTCTTTGGTGATCTCACATTTTGTAATGCTCTCATCGGATGGAATATGATACATCAGATCTAATGTAACAGCCTCCATGATTGCACGAAGACCACGCGCTCCGGTCTTTCTCTCAAGCGCTTTGTCCACGATTGCTTCGAGTGCATCCCTGTCAAATTCCAGACTGACACCGTCTAATTCAAACAGCTTTTTGTACTGTTTTACAAGTGCATTCTTCGGCTCGCATAAGATACGGATCATCGCATCCTTATCTAACATATCCAGTGTTACGGTTACCGGCACACGACCGATAAATTCAGGGATGAGTCCGAATTTCACAAAATCCTGTGGAAGTACATGTTTTAATACTTCCCCTACATTGTACTCATCTTTGGCGTGTACTTCTGCATTAAATCCAATGGATTTCTGGTCGAGACGTGTCTCAATGATCTTCTCCAATCCATCAAAAGCACCACCACAGATAAATAAAATATTGGTAGTATCAATCGGGATCAGTTCCTGCTGCGGATGTTTTCTTCCACCCTGTGGCGGAACAGAAGCAACCGTTCCCTCTAAAATCTTAAGTAACGCCTGCTGTACACCCTCGCCGGAAACGTCTCTTGTGATGGAAACGTTCTCAGATTTTTTTGTAATCTTGTCAATCTCATCAATGTAAATGATACCGTGCTGTGCACGCTCAATATCATAATCAGCAGCCTGGATCAGTTTCAAAAGGATATTCTCGACATCTTCACCCACATAACCTGCCTCGGTAAGTGTGGTTGCATCTGCGATCGCAAACGGAACATTCAACACTCTCGCCAAAGTCTGTGCCAAAAGTGTTTTACCGGAACCAGTTGGTCCGAGCATAAGAATATTACTCTTCTGCAATTCTACATCTGAATCTGATCCTGCCATAATTCTCTTGTAATGATTATAAACTGCAACGGACAAAACTTTCTTCGCCTTATCCTGACCAATGACGTACTCATCTAAAAATGCCTTCATCTCCTCCGGCTTGATCAGATTGATCTGCTCCGCAGGTTCTTCCAGATTTCCGTCAAATTCATCATTCTCCAACTCTTCGTCTATAATCTCGGCGCAAACGTCTACACACTCATCACAGATATAGGCTCCGTTTGGTCCCGCGATCAGTTTACGAACCTGATCCTGAGTCTTACCGCAAAATGAGCAGCGCAGTCTCTCGTCATTTCTTCCTGCCATTTCTTATTCTCCAATGTCTATATTTATTAACGGCTTGTGATCACATTATCGATCAGTCCGTATTCCATTGCTTCCTGAGCGGACATGTAATGATCTCTCTCTGTGTCCGCTGCGATCACATCATATGGTTTTCCTGTGTTTGCAGCTAAAATTTCATTTAATTTTTTCTTTGTCTTTAAAATGTTCTCTGCTGCGATCTGAATCTCGGTTGCCTGACCTTTTGCTCCGCCGGATGGCTGGTGGATCATAATCTCTGCATTCGGAAGTGCAAGTCTCTTGCCCTTTGCTCCGCCTGCAAGTAAAAATGCTCCCATGCTGGCTGCCATACCGATACAGATGGTAGATACATCACATTTGATGTACTGCATCGTATCATAAATAGCAAGACCTGCTGTTACCATTCCACCTGGGGAATTGATATATAAATGAATGTCTTTTCCAGGATCCTCGGACTCTAAGAAAAGTAACTGTGCAACAACAAGGCTTGCTGTTGTCTCATTCACTTCTTCTCCAAGGAAAATAATTCTATCTTTTAATAATCTGGAGTAAATATCGTAATTACGCTCTCCTCTGCTTGTCTGTTCAATGACGTAAGGTACTAAACTCATATCTCTTACCTGCCCTTTCTTTTCATAAATATGATCTGGATCGCACTATCATGGGATCCGCACTTCTTTCACTATTGCAATATATCGGTCATACACTGCACTGATAAATATTATCCCACAAATACAGGGACGTTGGAATAGGAAAAACATGTTTTATGAAAAATTAATATCTTGTTCGAATTTTAAAAAATACTGAACTTTTTTCTCATCAAATGCATTCTGCCATAAATCTCAAACAGACCGGCTCATAAGAGCCAGTCTGTGATATTTCCGGTCTGCATATTATATGCAATCCTCTGTCTGCTGTACGCTGCCGGAATTATTCTTCTGTTCCTTCTTCTGCTTCAGCTTCTTTTTCTTTCTTTGTCTTAGCTTTTGCTCTTTCTTTTACGTTCTCCATAATTAAGTCAACTGCTTTTGTCACAGATAAATCTCTCTTAATGGATTCTTTCTCAGCATCTCCTAAGTACTCTTTTAACTTGTCAGCTTCCATTCCGTACTGAGCTGCCATCTTCTCAACTTCTGCATTGATCTCATCTTCAGAAACTTCGATGTTCTCTTCTTTTGCGATCTGCTCTAATACAAGGCTGCTCTTGATACGAGTCTCAGCTTCTGGACGAACCTGCTCTTTTAATCCGTCGATTGTCATACCGGAGAACTGCATGTACTGCTCCATGGAAAGACCGCTCTGTGCGATTCTCTGTGCGAACTCATTGATCATGTTCTCGCACTGTGTCTCGATCATAGCTTCCGGGATCTCCATTGTGGATTTGTCGATGATCTTCTTGATTGCTTCATCTTCTTTTGTACGTTTTGCTTCGTTCTCTTTCTCAACTTCAAGATGTTTTCTTAAGTCTTCTTTGTACTCAGCTAATGTATCAAACTCAGATACTTCAGAAGCGAACTCATCGTTTAACTCTGGAAGTTCTTTTGCTTTGATCTCGTTGATCTTAACTTTGAATACGGCTGGTTTTCCAGCTAAATCAGCTGCCTGATATTTCTCTGGGAAAGTAACGTTAACTTCTACTTCATCCCCTGCATTGTGTCCTACTAACTGATCTTCGAATGTATCGATGAAAGAGTGGGAACCGATCTCTAATGGATGATTCTCTCCTTTACCACCTTCAAATGCAATGCCGTCAACAAATCCTTCGAAATCGATGACTGCTGTATCACCGTTTGCAACTGGTCTGTCTGTTACAGTTACAGTTCTGGAGTTTTTCTGCTGCTCTTTCTCAAGTGCTGCTTCTACTTCTTCGTCTGTTACAGTTGTGTCGATCTTAGTTACCTGAACACCTTTGTATTTTCCAAGTGTCACTTCTGGTCTTACAGCCACTTCTGCTGTGAAGATGAAAGGTTTTCCGGATTCGATCTGAACAATGTCGATTGTTGGTCTGGAAACGATGTCCTCTTTGCTCTCTTCCATAGCTGCTGCATAATTATCCTGAATTAAGATGTTTGCTGCTTCTTCATAAAATACAGCTGCACCGTACATTTTCTCGATCATAGCTCTTGGAACTTTACCTTTACGGAAACCAGGGATGCTGATTTTGTTCTTCTCTTTCATGTAAGCAGCCTGTAAAGCTTTTTCTACTTCTTCTGCCGGTACTTCAACAGTAAGTTTTGCCATGTTTTTTTCTAATTTTTCAACCTGTACACTCATTATAATGATTTTCCTCCTTATATATATAAAATATCCATGTACATTTCACGCTTAATGCGCTAATCGAGCCACGTCCAAAGTCGCATAAACCCGCGGTTTTTCTGGCTCTGCCTAAAAATGGGCGTACTACGACTATCGCAGTCATTCTAGGATTATAGCACACACTCTTGCAAAATACCAGTGTTTTTTATGGTTTTACGAGGTTTTCTGCGATTTCTGTGTTTTTGCCATGTAATTTATCATATATGACATTGCAAACTACCGTATAAAGAGACGCAATAACATTGATTCCAGACCGAAGCAGCAGTGCCATCGGCAGTCCGAATAATGAAGCTGCAATTGCCAGCGCTCCAAACGTGTTAAAAACCGTCTGCCATTTATATCCGGCAGAATAACCCACGCCGATTCCACCAATAATTCCGATCATACTTCTTCCTGACTCCGGCAGTATCAGATAAAGGACGAGAAACAGCGCACATCCGGCAATATTAAACACGCCCCTGTCCACTGCCCTCATTTTTCCATCCTCTGTAAATGGAAGGCAGACAGACATACATGCGATCCCTGCCCACATTGCTCTCGGAAGTCCAAGCAGCGAAACGATCAGCATTGCACTTGAGACGATCAGTGTCAGTTTCAGATACCATTGATTTCTCGCAGACCGGACATCAAATTCCCGGAATAAATCCTTAAATGTTCTGCGATAAGGTCTGTTTTTCTGATTTTTATAAAAAACCGCCATGCACACAAGCATTCCCGCCGTAAGTCCAATCACCCGCATCTCAAAAGCTCTGCCACTCACATCATATCCATATAAGAGCAGATACCCGAGCACAAACGTGGAATGATTATGCATAATGACATTGTGACACCCAAAAATCATAAGAAGCAGGATACAGACACAATTTATAAAAAATGCTCCCACCGGAGATACCATATTTGCCAGTCGCGGGCCAGCCATCATGATCGTAAATATTCCCACAATGGACAACAATCCATGACTCGTCCGTATGCCAAAATCTGCCTGTCTCAGCACAAGCAGTGCCAACAGGACCGTCACTCCTGCAACGCTGTTTTCCTGCCCCGTCAATTTTGTATACAATGTGACAACTGCCACACAAAAAGCCATAACAAGATATACTTTAAAATTATAGATAAGAATATGACGCCATTTTTCTTTTTTGTCTGTCGTATTTTTGATCAACTGTTTTGAACCGGCAGAACTAAGCTGTAACTCCTGATAAAATGTCATTTTGTAGTCTCCTTCTCTTCTCTTTTAAATCTGCAAAGCGAAGAGTACTATACTTCAAAACATAGAGTCTGGCAAGTATAAAACCTCATTTTAGAAAAATTTTGGAATGTTTACTTTTTTTTCATATAGAAATATTTTCCGAACAGACTTGATTTATGCTAAAATGTGATTATCCGGAAAGGTCTGTACAAATGAGGAGAAAACTATGACAGTCACAAAATCCAACGAAAGAACAAAATATGAGCTGGCAGATGCCATGAAACGCTGTATGAAAACTGCACCTGTAGAAAAAATCACTGTGAAGGAAATTGTAGAGGCATGCGGTGTCACAAGACAGACTTTTTACCGTAATTTTCAGGATAAATATGACCTCATCAACTGGTATTTTGACAAAATTCTCTTAGAATCCTTTGAACATATGGGGGAAGGAAAATCTGTCTATGAAGGTCTTGTAAATAAATTTACCTATATTCAGGAAGAAAAGCTGTTTTTCAAGGCTGCATTTAAAAACGATGACCAGAATTGTCTGCGCGATCATGATTTCCAGTTGATCACCGCTTTCTATACGGATCAGATTGAAAGCCGTACCGGCAAAAAGATTTCTCCGCATCTGCAGTTTCAATTGGAAATGTACTGTCAGGGTTCTATCTTTATGACCGTTCAGTGGGTACTTGGCTACCGGAAATGCACACCGGAAGAACTGGCCAGATCACTGGCCGGCGCTATGCCGGCAGAACTGAGTGATGTATTCCGTGAGGTTGGACTGATATAAACCGGAGTTTAACTTACCATAGAGCAGCAGATTTTGT
>ULSY01035146.1_pt1 | contig 11876 bp, 7 predicted proteins | sample 1957201 | NCBI WGS metagenome assembly ULSY01 (sample SAMEA4835723, study PRJEB28245) | human gut metagenome | biome: gut microbiome; material: fecal sample | place: Denmark | collected 2008
ATTAAACCATGAGACACTGTAAATTTGTGCTCCGGTGAGAGTGGATACTCTACTTTGTTTTCAACAACTCTGATAATATAACATACACACACTTGTTTCGTCAAGTATATTTTTTACAGTTTGTAAATTTTTTCTGTATCTTTTACTTTTTCCTATATGCCTCATATCCACAAATCAGTATACCGATCATAAGAATAAAAGTAGAAATCAAAAACGGAATCAATACATTATTTGCCCTAAGAGATATCATGAAACCACTTCGATCATTTACAGTACACGGATTTATAACTGCGTATACAAAACAGGTAAATGAATAGATAAATCCAATGACAGATAGAATTATACCAAAAATAAATTTTTTCAAATTTGTCCCCCTTTCAGCATTCATCCATAATTATTTGCAAATTTTTTTATTGTTTAGTACACTCTTCTTATACCAAACGATATGATATATATTATTTTATCACTTTTCAAAATATCAGTAAATAAAATGATAATAAAAAATACGTCAATTTTGTAGTTAAAACGATACTCATCATTCACAGGGAAATTATAAAAGAAAGGCATAAACTATGAATCACAGAATTGTCGACTTACATGTACATTCCACCGAATCCGATGGAACTTTTTCACCCACAGAACTGGTAACTGAAGCAAAACGCACCGGTCTGTCTGCGTTTGCACTCACCGACCACGACACCTGCTCAGGTGTCAGCAAAGCAATGCCCTGCGCAACTTCTGCCGGGATCGAACTGATACCGGGCATCGAACTCTCCACCGATTATCACGGAAAAGAAGTCCATATCGTAGGGTTATATATTGATATCGAAAATGAGCAGCTTCTGAAAAAGACAGCCGAATACCGGAAATGCCGCAGTGAGCGCAATGCACTTATGGTGGAGGCACTTCAGAAGGAAGGGCTTTCCATTACGATGGAAGAACTGGTGGCTGAAAATCCGGACTGCGTTATTACACGCGCCAACATTGCACGTTTCCTATATGAACATGGTCAGATCAAGAGTGTCCGCGAAGCCTTCGACCGCTATATCGGCGACCACTGCAAATGCTATGTCGGCAGGTTGAAAGTCGCTTCGACCGATGCCGTGCGTCTCATCAAGGAAGCCGGAGGTACTGCCATTTTAGCTCACCCTCTGCTCTACGGCCTGAGTAACACCAATCTCCAGAAAATGATCGATGAGCTGAAACCGGCGGGACTTGACGGGTTAGAAGCAATCTACTCCACCTACACCACCGGAGAAGAACAGCAGATGAAACGTCTTGCAAGGGAAAACGGACTGCTTATCAGCGGCGGCTCTGATTTCCACGGCTCAAACAAACCGGATATCGCTCTTGGCAGAGGACGGGGACATCTGTATATTCCTTACTCTGTTTTAGAAACGATAAAAGCCGGCAGATAAAAAAAGGAAGCTTACATATCAACGGTAAGCTTCTCTTTTTTTATAAAATAAACTTCTCGATCACTTCCGCGATTGCATCATGGTTGTTATCATTTTCCGTAACATAATCAGCGGCTTTCTTGATATCATCGATCCCGTTCTTCATAGCGATACCAATATGTGCGGATTGGATCATCGGAATGTCGTTCTGCTCATCTCCGATCGCAACCGTGCTGGTATGTGGAATATTTAACAATTTCACCAGATACTGTGCGCCGGTTCCTTTGTCCGTGTCGACCGGACAATACTCCAGATACTCTTTACAGGAGAAAAAGGAGTTGCATTTTCCTTTTGCCCAGGCGGCATTGGCTTTCTGGAAACGTTTTAATTTTCCATCATCCTCCAGATGGATCAGAATAACCTTCTGCGGTTCCGAATCCAGACAATCCGAAATTCTTCTTGTGAGTTTGTAGGTCATATGGGAGCGCTCCACATAGTAATCCAGTTCCTTTGTGTGCCGTTTTGTCACTATGTCCACGGTATTGTATGTCTGTACATAGATGCCGGCTTTATGCGCCCGGTCAAAAATCTCCTGCGCAACCTCGATCGGAAGTGAACTTTTATGAAGCACCCTGTCCGCTGCGCAGTCATAGACCACTGCCCCGTTAAAGGCGATCATATAGCATCCCGGACTGGTCAGTCCAAGATCCTTTGCAACAATCCTGCCCGACTCTACCGGTCTTCCGGTTGCAAGAACAAAATAGTGTCCACGCTCTAACATTTTCTGTATTGCAGCCCGGTTCTTTTCAGAAATCGACTTATCATCACACAATAATGTATGATCCAGATCTGCAAATAAAATTTTATTATTCATAGCCATCCTCCCTCACACAATAACTGCTCTTTCCGTACTGCTATTTATTCTACAGGTTCTGCCGGGATAAACACTCTTCCCTGATATCCATGAGATGGTTTTGAAACATTTTCCATTGCCTCCCTGCAGAAAACATCCTGAGATGACAACGCAATCTTTCCGCGTCTGTCTACCTTCTCGTAATTGCCGTCAGCATGCAGCACATGTGCCTTTAAAGTGTCTGCCAGTTCCACATCCAGAATATGTCTGACACGTTTTTTCAGTTCATCATCTAATACCGGGAATAAAATCTCCACTCGTCTGTCTAAGTTACGCGGCATCCAGTCGGCACTTCCCATGTAAAGTTCTTCTTCTCCATCATTGAAGAAATAGAAGATCCGGCTGTGCTCTAAGAAATTTCCAACGATCGAACGGACTTCAATATTCTCGCTCACCCCTGGGATCCCGACTTTTAAGCAGCAGATTCCACGGACGATCAGCTGGATCTTAACGCCTGCTGCAGACGCTTCATAAAGGGATTCAATGATTCCCGGATCACAGAGCGAATTCATTTTTGCAATGATCTTTGCAGGTTTTCCCTCTTTTGCATGCTTCGTCTCACGGCGGATCAGCTTTGTGAACTTCGTGCGAAGCCAGATCGGTGCAACCGCAAGTTCATTCCACGACAATGGTTCGGAGTAGCCGGACAACATATTGAATACGGCAGTTGCATCCTCTCCGATCGCACCGTCACAGGTAAAAATACCACAGTCTGTATATAACTTTGCTGTGGAGTCGTTGTAGTTACCGGTTCCAAGATGCACATAACGACGGATACCATCTTCCTCCCTCCGGACAACCAGCGCTATTTTGCTGTGGGTTTTCAGTCCAACCAGACCATAGATAACATGGCAGCCAGCCTGCTCTAATTTTTTTGCCCAGACAATGTTATTTTCCTCATCAAACCGGGCCTTTAACTCCACTAAAACAGAAACCTGCTTGCCGTTTTCAGCCGCCTGTGCCAATGAAGCAATAATTGGTGAATTGCCGCTGACACGGTAAAGCGTCTGTTTGATGGCAAGTACATCCGGATCCACAGATGCCTGACGTATAAAATCAACCACCGGATCAAACGTCTGGTATGGATGATGCAAAAGGATATCTCCTTTTCGGATCTCATCAAAAATATTTTCCCCCGGTACGATCTCCGGCACGCGCTGTGGCGTGTAAGGCTCATTCCGCAGATCGTCACAGCCTTCTAATCCATACATTTTCATCAGGAATGTGAAATCAATTGGTCCGTTGATCTGGAAAATATCCTGTTCTGCCACTTTTAATTCATCTTTTAAGAAGTTTAACAGCTTTTTGTCAATACCGTCCTCCACTTCCAGACGGATCACCTCGCCCCACTGACGCATTTTTAACTGTTTCTGAATCTCTTTTAGCAGGTCCGCCGCTTCATCCTCATCAATCGACAGATCAGCATTTCGCATAACACGGTAAGGATATGCGCAGAGTACATCGTAGTTTAAAAACAGTTTATCAATATTCCGCTCAATGACCTGCTCCAATAAAATGAAGGTCTTTTCATTTCCATCTTCCGAAGGGATATGTACCAGGCGTGGCAACACGCTTGGAACCTGAACGGTTGCAAATTCAATTTCCTCTTTTTCTGCTTTTCCTTTTTTCTTGGAAAGAAGTGCTGCAATGTTCAATGTCTTGTTCCGGATCAGCGGAAACGGTCTTGAGGCATCCACCGCCATCGGGGTGAGTACCGGATATACATTGTCTTCAAAATATCGATCCACAAACGCAGCCTGTGACTCACTCAGATCTTCAAACGCATCTATCACAACGATCCCATGCTGGTGCATAAGCGGTACAAGAGAACGGTTATAGGTATTGTACTGAAGTGTGACAAGCTCTCTTGTACGCTCATTGATCTTCTCTAACTGTTCTGATGCTGACATTCCGGCAATGTCTTTTTTCTTATAATTGGCGTGTACCATATCCTTCAGGGAAGCGACACGCACCATAAAAAATTCGTCCAGATTTGACGAAGTGATACTGACAAACTTTAATCGCTCCAGAAGCGGAATGGATTTATCTCTCGCTTCGTTTAATACGCGGTGGTTAAATTTCAGCCAGCTTAATTCCCTGTTTTCGTAATATTCCGGTTTTTTTAAATCCTGTTCTTTCTCCATAAGATAAACCTAGCCTTTCCATTGGTTGACTGTCAGCCGTAGACTCTCTTCTCTTTGATCACCGGCTTTATGCTGAATATATTTTCAAAATATGACGTTTTGGCATCAAACAGTGCTTTTTCCAAAGCAATATCATCCATTGTCTCAATTGTGATCACAAGCTCTCTTCCCTTGACCGCCGCCTTCACATTCTTAAACTTCTGCTTGTGGCTCCGGTCCATTGCATTGGATACACGAAGGATTGCAGAAAGTTTTGCAACGGACAGATAACTGTCATGATCCAGTTTATCTGCGAGATCTTCATAGTCAGGAAGCGGCCATGTATTATATAATACTGTGTTTGCAACAATCTCACGCTCTTTGTGTGTCAGTCCGATGATCTCGGAAGCCATAATAATGTCATAGGAGCAGGACGGTCCGTTGGCAAAACTGATATATTTTCCGCAGTCATGTAAAATGGCAGCCACCTGTAAAAGCAGCCGTTCTCTTCTGCCAAGTCCATGTACTTTTTTCATCGTATCAAAAATAAGGGTTGCCATCTGCGTCAGTGCATCAATATGTGGGGTGTAACTCATGTAACGCTCGGAAAGATTTCTTGCGGCAGATAAGACATCCGCCTCAAAATCATGTTCTACCCGGATCATATTATTCTTCTGTGCATAGTGGAATGCGATACCATCGCTGACATTTGTTCCCGGTGCCCAGAGACTCTCTGCGCCGATGCTCTCCGCCATGCATTTAAAGATCATCATATATGGAATGACAAGCGCATCACTCTCATTCGAAAGGTTCAATTCCTCTGAGATTTCCTCTAATGTCTTCTCATCCAGCTTTCTGATGTACTTTAAGAACTTTGCTGCCTCTATGGTATTATCTTCCTTGTTTTTTTCTACTTTTCTGCTGATCTCTGATATATAATCACCGATGATGATCAGGTATTTGATCTTCGTCTCCTGAAGATACATAGCTTTAAAAACTTCAAGTTCCTTGTCAACAAGTTCTTCTACCTGAAGTTCATACTGTGCCAGATTATTACTTTTTCTTGCAAGCTGCTCCCGCATACGCATGGTGCCGAGTGCCAGATGCTGTGTTGTGACTACTTTTCCCTTTGAGAATACCGTGATCTGCATACCGCCGCCTCCAGCATCCACAACTGCTGCACCTTTCTGGATCATACGCTCAAAATCTTCCCGCATGGCAACCGATTTATAACTGATAAAGCGATGCTCAGAGTTACTTAAAACTTTTACGAGAAGTCCTGTCCGGATGCGGATCTGGTCTAAGATAAAAAGTTCATTTTCAGCGTTTCTCAAGGCTGCGGCAGCATACGCTTCGTAACTGTCCACCCGGTAGCCGTCCATGATCTTTTTGTACTCGGCAAGCGTATCACACAGCGCCTCCACAAGTTCATATCCGATACTTCCCTTGGAATATGCATCTCTTCCGAGCTCAATCCTGCTCCGGATATAATCAATGTCACGTATTTTCTTCTTTCCTGAAATCTCAAATATTTTAATACTTACTTCATAAGAACCGATATAAATTGCTGCGAATGTATGGATCACCAGATGTCTGCCTCCTCATTTCTTTTGTATATCTCTATTATACCAATTTTTTATTCTTTTCCAAGTAAATAGTTGATAAATTGCTGCGCTGTCCTGCCGGATAATCCGCCGTGGGAAAGCTCCCATTTATTGGCCTCAGCAAGCAAAGTGTCCTCATCCATGGAAACCTGATATTTTTCTGCAAGTACTTTGACAATATTCTGGAATTCCTTCTTATTCGGTGCGCCAAAGTAGATGGAAACACCAAATCTTGCATACAGGGATAATTTTTCCTGTACAGTATCGGAAGTATGCATATCCTCACGCACTTCCTCTTTATCCGAAAATGTTTCACGGATCAGGTGGCGTCTGTTGGAGGTTGCATAGATCAGTACGTTGTCCGGTTTTTTCTCAAGACCGCCCTCGATCACTGCCTTCAGATATTTATATTCGATCTCAAACTCTTCAAAAGAGAGATCGTCCATGTAAATAATGAACTTGTAATTGCGGTTTTTGATCTGTGCGATGACATCATTCAGATCACAGAACTGGTGCTTGTACACTTCGATCAGACGTAAGCCTCTGTCATAGTACTGGTTTGCAATGGCTTTGATACTGGTGGATTTTCCGGTTCCGGCATCCCCATATAACAGGCAGTTATTTGCCTGCTTTCCGTTGACAAATGCTTCCGTATTGTCGATGAGTTTCTGTTTTGCAAGCTCATAGCCGACCAGATCGTCTAATTTCACATGGGCAATATTTGTGATCGGCACGATCTCCACCTCTTCCTTTTCCCTGTGCTGAATGCGGAATGCCTTGTGAAGTCCGAGTTTACCAACGCCAAAATCTTTATAAAATGCCGTCACTGCATCTTTAAATCCGGACACATCTGTGGAAGCTTCCAGCTTTAACTTCAACTCATTGATGCGCTCCTTGATCCTCTTATTAAAAATCTTTCCGCTCCCTGTCATGCTCTGATAATCAGTGATGGCATCCATACAGTCCATCTCAAAATAAGAGGCAAGTTTTCCAAAATCAAAATCAAACAGCGATTTGATGATCTCAAAGTCATGCAATACGATCTGATTGACAGAGCCCTCCACTTCGCCGCGGATCTCACAGGCTTTGCTGTAAGCATTCTCATTATTTACAAGAATAAATGCCAGAAAACTGTGCCACAGATTTCCCACAAAGCCATGACTCACTGCCAGTTCCATTAACTGGTTCAAACTCTCATACAAAAGAGACTCCACATCCTCTTTATTATAATATTCATTTTCATAATTCTCCATGATCCAGGTCATGTTGTAAAATAAGTTACCATTTTCAAAATCTTTATATAAGATCAAATTCTTTGGACTTTTCATCAGTTTATTCATTCCCTTCTGCACTCACATAATTGCCAAGTATTTTCAATCGGATGGTCTCCTCTGTCAGCCCCCGCAGCGCATTCTGTACGGCTGCATCATTGAGGTTTCCCTCAATGTCAACAAAGAAGCGGTACTCCCACGCTTTTCCCTGCACCGGTCTGGACTCGATCTTGTTCATGTTGATTCCGTTGTAGATAAAATGGGACAGCTTATGGTACAGCGAACCGCTCTCATGCGGAACTTCAAAAGAGATACTGATCTTATTGGCTCTCAATTCAAAAATCTTCTTGTTCGCCACAATGATAAACTTTGTGTAATTATTTTTATTGTTCTGGATCGCCTCGTCGAGCACTTTCAGACCATAAATATCCGCAGTCAGGGTGCTTGCGATCGCTGCCTTGTTCTTTTTCCCATCCTCTTTGATCTTCTGGGCGGACATCGCCGTATTTTTCAGACTGTGCTTTTCCCAGTCTCTGTGGCTCTCAAGGTATTTCGAGCACTGCATCAGCGCCTGTGGGTGGGAATAAATGTCGGTGATATCGTCCATGTCTGCTTCCGGCAGACCCAAAAGTGCATGGTCGATACGGATGATCTGCTCTCCCACGATATAATTATTGTATTCCACCATAAGATCATAGTTCTCGGAAACGATTCCGGCGGATGAATTCTCAATTGGGAATACAGCGTAATCGGCCTCCCCGTTTTGGATGGCTTCCATCGCATCCCGCCACGTATCCACATGATAACTGTCTGCATTCTCCCCGAAATACTCATTCAGCGCAAGCTGGGAATACGCGCCTTCTGTTCCCTGAAATACGATTTTAGCATTTTTGTAATTCAGATGATCTACTTCTTTAAAATCGGGTTTTTCCGTCTGGCCATGTTCTGTCAGAAGCTGATACTGACGCTTCCGGCTCATGGACATGATCTGCTCGAACAGTTCACGGATACCATGTTTTAAAAATGGCGTAGTTCCTTTTCTGCTCAATGTTTCCAACTTTGAAACCTCACGCTGCTTGTCAAATACTTTCTTTCCTACAGCAATTTTATATTCAGCAACTTCCTCAGAAATTGCCATTCTGCGTTCATACAGATCTACGATCTGACTGTCGATCTGATCGATCTCATCTCTTAGTTCCAATAAATCTCTCATAATAAATCCAAGCCTTTCCATTTATTATTTATAATATATTACATTCACAGTTTGCTTGCAAGAGAACACTTGCGTCATGGCATACAGAAATGCTATACTTTTTATAGATAAAGATTATAAATCAAAGAGGTGATTTACTTATGAAAAAAATCTGGAAATGGCTGCTTTTTGTGTTGGTGATCCTTCTTGCTGCCGGGTGTGTTTTCCTCTACCGGTACATAAACCGCATTCGGTATAATGACGTTTATGTCAACGGCAACACTGCGGGAAATCTGTATAACGAAGGATATTTCTGTGAAAAAGATGGTATAGTCTACTTTGCCAACCCTGCCGACAACTACTGTCTGTACTCCATGAACCCGGACGGCACAAACATCAAAAAGTTAGAGGATCAGAGTGTCAGCTACATCAACGTGGATGACCACTACATTTATTACTGTAAACTTAAGGGAAAAAGCGCTGATTCATTTTCCTTCCTCCCGGTCAATACCAACAGCTTATGCCGGCTGGACATTGACGGAAAAGGAAAACCTGAAATTTTAGATGATGATCCGTGTATGTATGCTTCCCTGGTTGGAAATTATCTGTACTATCTGCATTATGATACCACTGATGCAACCACGCTGTACAAAGTCAAAATTGATGGCAAGGAAAAAGAGCAGGTAGAAAAACAGTCCTACTTTACCGCAAGTACCGATGGACAATATATTTATTATAACGGACTGACAGACAATCATAATATCTATGAGATGGACACTTCCAATGACCACGCAAAAGTCATCTATGAGGGGAACTGCTGGATGCCGGTGAAAGACGGAAACAATCTTTATTTTATGGACTGTGAAAACGATTACCGCATTGCCAAAGTCGATCTGACAAATGGTGAAAAAACGCTGGTCACGGACTGCCGTGTCGACTGCTATAATGTCACAGGCGATAAAATCTTTTTTCAGAAAAATGATAAGACAAATCCGGCCATCTGTTGTATTAATACAGATGGAAGCAATTATCAGGAATTAAAAGAAGGCAACTACACTGCCATTAATGTAACTTCCACTTATGTCTATTTTAAAGATTTTACGACCAAAACCCCTTATTATACATCTGTTGCTGCCCCGGGCAATGTACAGATTTTCAATCCGTAAGCAGGCACTGTCACAATGCAATTTTTTACAAAAAAAGAAACGTCAGGAAACTTCATTTTTTCCTGGCGTTTCTTTATCCCACAAAACAAATATTTATGCAAAATCAAATAACGACAACTGATTGGACTCCGGCATATCACCGAGCAGTCCAAGATCTGCCATAAGATCGATGGTAGATTTCGTTACTTTGGTTCTCTGACGGAAATCATCTTTGGATAAGAACTTTCCGTCTTTTGCTGCTTCCGCAACCGCGATTGCAGCATTGTCGCCCATACCCTCGATCGTATTTAACGCCGGCATAAGTTTTCCATCGATGATCTGGAAACGATCCGGCAGTGCACGATAAATATCAATTGGCGTGAAATCAAAGCCTCTCGCATACATCTCCTGCACAATTCGCATATCACGGTAGACATCCTGCTCTTTTTTGGAAAGAGAATCTTTTCTTCTCGTGTAATCTTTATAAAAATATTCCAGACGCTCTTTTCCCTGACACATGATCTCATAGTTGAAACCTGTCGCACGAATGGAAAAATATGCTGCATAATAGGCAAGCGGGTAAAAAACTTTGCAGTATGCGATACGCCATGCCATCATAACGTAGGCAGCCGCGTGCGCCTTTGGGAACATATACTTAATCTTTAAACACGAATCAATATACCATTCCGGTACATTATGTGCCCGCATCTCTTCCTTCCATTCTTCCTTTAATCCCTTACCTTTTCGAACAGACTCCATAATGGTAAAGGACTGCTCACTGTCAAGTCCCATACTGATCAGATAAATCATAATATCATCACGGGTACAGATTGCAGTAGAAATCGTTGCAATCCCCTGCTCAATTAAAGTCTGTGCATTTCCCAGCCACACATCCGTACCATGCGAAAGTCCTGAAATTCGGATCAGATCCGAAAATTCGGTCGGTTTCGCATCAATAACCATCTGCATCGCAAAATCTGTTCCAAACTCCGGGATTCCTAAACATCCCAGGGGAATACCGTTGATGTCTTCCGGTTCTACTCCCAATGCAGAGGTATTCATAAACAGCGACATGACTGTCTGATCGTCCAGAGGGATCGTCTGTGGATCAAGTCCTGTCAAGTCCTGTAACATACGGATCATGGTCGGATCATCGTGTCCGAGAATGTCCAGTTTTAATAAGTTATGGTCGATGGAATGGTAATCAAAATGAGTCGTAACCGTTGCAGTCGTCATATCGTTTGCCGGATGCTGTACCGGAGTAAACGTATTAATCTCCTCGCCCACCGGAAGAACAACGATACCTCCCGGATGCTGTCCGGTCGTTCTTCGAACGCCGACACATCCCTGTACAATACGGTCAATCTCACAGTTTCTCTTGTGAATTCCGCGCTCCTCATAATAATTTTTGATATATCCAAATGCAGTCTTATCTGCAAGTGTACCAATCGTTCCGGCACGGAACGTCTGTCCGTAACCGAAAATAACCTCACAGTAAGCATGGGCTTTACTCTGATACTCACCGGAAAAGTTTAAGTCGATATCCGGCTCTTTATTTCCCTTGAATCCAAGGAAGGTCTCGAATGGAATATCAAATCCATCTTTTACCAGCTTTTTGCCACACACCGGACAAATCTTATCCGGCATATCACAACCACTTCTTCCGGAAAATGCCTTGACTTCCGGTGAATCAAAATCGCTGTATTTGCAATATTCGCAACGGTAATGCGCCTGCAATGGATTTACCTCCGTGATACCGGACATGGTCGCTGCAAAAGAGGAACCTACCGAACCACGGGAACCTACAAGGTAACCATCCTCGTTCGACTTCCATACAAGCTTCTGTGCGATAATATACATTACCGCATATCCATTGGAAATAATCGAATTTAATTCTCGGTCAAGCCGCTCCTTTACGATCGGAGGCAGTTCTTCACCATACATGCTGTGCGCCTTGTTATAGCAGATATCACGGAGCATCTGATCCGAATTCTCGATAAACGGCGGACACTTATCCGGTCTTACCGGTGCAATCTTCTCACACATATCCGCAATTTTGTTTGGATTTGTAATGACGACCTCTTCTGCCTTGGCACTTCCAAGATATTCGAATTCCTTTAGCATTTCTTCGGTTGTTCGAAGATATAACGGTGCCTGCTCGTCAGCATCCTTAAATCCCTTTCCGGCCATAATAATACGGCGGTAGATTTCATCTTCCGGGTCAAGGAAAT
>ULSY01040046.1_pt1 | contig 11792 bp, 9 predicted proteins | sample 1957201 | NCBI WGS metagenome assembly ULSY01 (sample SAMEA4835723, study PRJEB28245) | human gut metagenome | biome: gut microbiome; material: fecal sample | place: Denmark | collected 2008
ACAACTTTTTCAATCGTTTTCTTATACCGAACTCACGTTAATAATAAAAAAATGTGTAAGTTTGCACTGAGAAAATACAATTGCAGACAATGAAAGTAAACTTGAATACATTTGATGGACTTGCCACTCCGTGTTACGTTCTTGAGGAAAGACGCCTACGGCGCAATCTTGAATTGATAAAAAGCGTGGCAAAAGCGGCTGACGTTGAAATAATATTGGCATTCAAGGCTTATGCTTTATGGAAAACATTTCCGATATTCAGGGAATATATCTGTTCGACAACGGCAAGTTCGCTGTATGAGGCGAGGCTCGCCAGCGAAGAGTTCGGCAGCAAGGCGCATACCTTCTCGCCGGCATATACCGATTATGAGATTGACGATATAGCCCGTTGCTCAAGCCATCTTACGTTCAATTCATTGTCGCAGTACGCCAGGTTGCACGACAGGGCGAGACTGGCGAATGACTCGGTGAGCTTTGGCCTTAGGGTGAATCCTGAGTATTCGGAGGTGGGCACCGCTCTTTACAATCCGTGCGCTCCCGGTACGCGTTTCGGGGTTACTGCCGACAAGCTGCCCGACCGGCTGCCTGACGATATAGACGGTTTTCATTGCCATTGTCATTGTGAAAGTGGGGCCGACGTATTCGTAAGGACATTGGCCCATATAAAGGAAAAGTTCTCAAAGTGGTTCGGACAGTTGAAGTGGATAAACTTTGGCGGCGGACACCTTATGACCCGTAAGGATTATGACATACCTTTGTTGGTAAAAACACTGAACGACCTGCACAGGGATTATCCCCACCTTAATATAATACTGGAACCCGGCAGCGCATTTGCATGGCAGACAGGTCCGTTGGTGTCGCAGGTGGTGGACGTGGTGGAAGACCGTGGCATAAAGACGGCAATCCTGAACGTAAGTTTTACGTGCCACATGCCTGACTGTCTGGAAATGCCGTACATGCCGACTGTGAGAGGTGCCGAAACTATCGAAGGAGGCTGTGGCGCTGAGGCTGCGGAGCCATGTGTGTACAGGCTTGGCGGCAATAGTTGTCTTTCTGGCGACTTTATGGGCTTGTGGCGTTTTCCGGCAGAATTAAAAATTGGAGACAATGTGATATTTGAGGATATGTTACATTATACGACGGTAAAAACGAATATGTTTAATGGCATAACACACCCTTCTATTGCTTTGGCGCATGATGACGGAACGCTTGAAATGTTGAAAGTATATGCTTATGAAGATTATAAAAATCGTATGGATTGAAAGATTTTTTCATCAAAAATGAAAAAAATATCGCAAAAGTTTTGCAGGTTTAGAAAAAAGCCGTATCTTTGCACCGCATTTAGAGAAATGCTCCTTTGAACAGGAAATAAGCGGCAATAGCTCAGTTGGTAGAGCGCGACCTTGCCAAGGTCGAGGTCGCGGGTCCGAGTCCCGTTTGCCGCTCAGACATTCTGAATAAACAGCGTGGTGGAGCGATTGCTTCTATGCCCAGGTGGCGGAATTGGTAGACGCGCACGTTTCAGGTGCGTGTGTTTCACGACGTGCAGGTTCGAGTCCTGTTCTGGGCACTATTTATTCAGAATGAATTTTATGTTGGAGAGGTGGCGGAATTGGTAGACGCGCTACTTTGAGGGGGTAGTGAAAATTGTTTCGTGGGAGTTCGAGTCTCCTCCTCTTCACACATTATGTTTTATTGTTTTAGGCGGCAATAGCTCAGTTGGTAGAGCGCGACCTTGCCAAGGTCGAGGTCGCGGGTCCGAGTCCCGTTTGCCGCTCTTCTTCAAATCGAAAAATACAATCATGAACTTATATTTAAGATACTTTGATAAAGAGACATTGGTAACCAATGTCGAAGACGCTATTGCTTTTTTATATTCGATTGATGAGATAGGAATGAACCCTGACTTGGAGCGTGACATCAGGGAATATGTTGCAAGCAGCGTATATTATCCTAAGCGTTACAAGATACGTCCTCGTGTTTATTTTATCATAATAAAGACCGAGGCTGCCACTATGCTTGACTTTAAGCAGAAGAAGGCACTGCGTTCCAACCTGCACGCAGGAGAACAGCGTGACGAAGTTTCGCCTGCATTGGCCCGGCTGACAGAGGAGCGGCCAGGGTGGTATGAAGGAACTCTTGACTTCAAGCGGGTAGTGCTCGTTCCTATCACAGGTAAACATGAGTACCGCGATACCCATTTTGTGGTAAACTGTAAGGCCATGTCAGGTCTTGACTGTTATAACCGTATGGTAGAGCATTTGCGAGGCCGTGTAGATAGTAGAAGCCAGTTCCCCTCTGCGAAAGGCAAGAATTTCAAGTTCAAGTATCTTGGACTCTGGAAGTAGATTTTAACCTGGCTATATATTTGCATAGCTGGCGTGAACTTATGAACACATAAAACTGCTGTCTTCATGAATAAGATAATGTTAATCGGCAATGTAGGCAAGGAGCCGGTGGTTCGCTATTATGACCACGACCAAGCTGTAGCGACTCTGTCGCTGGCAACGACGGAGCGTGGATATACATTGCAGAACGGAACTCAGGTGCCCGACAGGACTGATTGGCATAATATCGTGCTTTACAGGGGATTGGCTAAGATCGTGGAAAGATACGTTCATAAAGGGGATAAGTTGTACATAGAGGGGCGTATCCATTATCGGTCGTATGACGACCAGAAGGGAATACGCCATTATGTTACCGAAGTTTATGCTGAAAATATGGAGTTGTTGTCTCCAAAACCAGTTCGTACTTCCACGCAAGAGCAGGGAACGGTGGCTGAAGATAATGTCCAGACAGACAATGAGGCACCATTTTAAACATTGTCGGTAAACGTACAGTTTGTTTTTGTATAATTGATTATATGCCGCTGATTTCTGTTGAAGAAGTTTTGCCAAACGTGCGTTTGGGATTATGGAGAATAGAAGAAAGCGTCAATACTTTTTTTTCATTATATCCGGATTTAGAGGTCCTGAATGGCGAAATTGACGGCTACGGCTCTGTTCAACGCCGTCTTGAAGTGCTTGCAGTGCGTGCGCTGTTGTATTGTATGACTGCAAGCAGTGTCGAGTTGTATCATGATAAATCCGGGAAACCGTTTCTTTCCAATGGCGTGAATATTGGTATCAGCCATACGCATGGATGCGCCGCAGTCATAATGTCACCCAGTAATAGGGTGTCGGTAGACGTGGAATATATCAGTGAAAGAGTAGGGCGGGTTGCGCAACGGTTGTTAAGAACAGACGAAAATGCCGTTTCTTTAGTTGAAAAATTACTTCATTGGTGCACGAAGGAAACTTTGTATAAGTTGTATTCAGAAGATAGTTTGTCTTTATCTGAAATGCAGTTATTATCCATTGATGGTAATGAACATAATGGAATAATAACTGCAAGGAATATAAGGCGCAATGCAACGATAAACGTACATTACCGTTTGTTTGACGGTTTTGCGCTTACTTACGTGGCTCTTTAGTCTTGTTGTTTTTTCTGTTATTCTTCTTTTTGCCATGGTAGCGGCGGTCTTTTTTGCCGCTCTTTTCTTTTGCAGATTTTGTTAGTTTATATTCCGGTGCCTTTCCTAAACCTTTTGGCAACGGTATTTTCTCAACTTCGTAACCGAGAATTTTCTCAATCTGCATAAACTTGCCTATTTCCTTGCCGCGTACAAGCGTAATAGCTATTCCGTCATGGTCTGCGCGCGCGGTTCTTCCTATACGGTGAACGTAGTCTTCTGAATCATGTGGAACATCATAGTTGATAACCATCGATATGTCGTCTATGTCAATGCCACGCGCTACGATGTCGGTTGCCACAAGTACATCGATCTGCCCGCTTTTGAAACGGTACATTACATCATCTCTTTGGCTTTGCAATAGATCCGAATGCATCTCTCCACTATTTACTTTGGAGCCTATCAGATATTTGTTTATTTCCTTTACCTTGAGTTTGGAGCTTGAGAAGATGATAACTCTTTTTTGTCCGTATTTCTTGAAGATATCTTTTAGTACTCCGTTTTTCTGGTTGTCGTGACAAACACATGCCAACTGCTTTATTTTTTCCGCAGGTTTGCTTACTGCAAGTTTTACGACAGACGGCGACTTAAGGATTGTTCTTGCAAGTTCCTCTATTTTATCTGGCATTGTTGCCGAGAACATAATTGTCTGACAATTCTCTGGCAGCAGTTTGGCTATGGACAATATGTCTTCATTAAAACCCATGTCAAGCATGCGGTCGGCTTCATCAAGAACAAAGAAGGAAACGGAACTTAAGTCGACGTTGCCCATTGTTATATGGCTTATCAATCGTCCAGGAGTGGCTATTATGATATCTGCACCAAGTTTCATGCTCTTGTATTCTTGGTCGTAACGGTTGCCGTCGTTTCCTCCATAGACTGCAACACTACTGACGTTTCTCATGTAATAAGAAAAACCTTGCATGGCTTGGTCTATTTGCTGTGCCAGCTCACGGGTTGGGCTCATTATTACGCAATTTATTGACTCTTCTGGAAACCCTCCGTCATCGAGCATGCTTAAAATAGGCAGAAGATAGGCCGCTGTTTTACCGGTTCCAGTCTGCGCTATTCCAAGAACATCCTTACCGTCAAGTATTTCGGGGATACATTTTTCCTGTACAGGAGTACATGAAGTCCATCCCATATCGTCAATTGCGTCAAGAGTATTGTCGCTTAAGTCTAAATCGTAAAAATCCATATGTTAATTTGGTGCTTTGCGGTAGCAGAAGTATGCTACGATTGTAAAAATAATGTTCGGTATCCATGCGGCCAATATAGGCGGAGTATCAGCGTTTATTGCAAATGTTGATGATACTGTTTGCAGCATTATGTACGTGAAACTTAGCGCAAGGCCAATACCGAGGTATAGCCCCATACCGCCTTTTCTTTTTCTGGATGAGAGTGACAGGCCAATGGTCGTAAGGATGAATGATGCAAATGATGTTGCGATACGTTTGTGGTATTCAACTTCATATTGCACAACATTACCGGAACCACGGTCAATTTGTTTGTTTATGTAGTCTTTGAGCTGTGGACTTGTAAATGTTTCCTGCTGACCCTTTGAATAGACAAGATCCGTTGGTTCCATCATTATTACCGTGTCTTTGATTGAACCGCTGGTTATTGTTTCCTTCATTCCACGCAGTTGTCTTATTCTCCAGTTCCTTGCCTTCCAATGGTATTTTGAATCTGAAATTGTATCGTATTGCACTTCGGAGGCTGTCATGTGGCTTACGAGCTTTTTGTCTTCAAACTTGTCAAGACAAAAGCCGTAGCCTTTTTTCGTGTTGTTGTCGTAGTGTTGTATGTAAGCGATGACGCCTTGACCTACTTGCAATTGCACGTTTTCAGCCGATGTATTTTTTTTCTTGTTCTTATACATCGTTTCGAAATTCTGCCTTATTATTGTACCTTTAGGTATAACATAAGCTCCGAGCAGGAAAGTCATAACTGAGATTATTGCCGCCGAAATCATATACGGCCTCATGAGCCGTTTAAAACTTATTCCAGCAGCCAGCATGGATATTATTTCAGAGTTGCCTGCAAGTTTCGAAGTGAAGAATATTACGGCAATGAATACGAATAGCGGACTGAACAGGTTGGCAAAATATGGCACGAAATTCATGTAATAGTCTACTACGATAGCCCTTAACGGCGCATGATATTGCGTGAATTTTGCGAGGTTCTCATTGATGTCGAATACGATCGAGATTGAGATAATCAAGGCAATCGAATAAAAATAGGTGCCTATGAATTTCTTTATTATATACCAGTCGAGAATTTTCAAGTATCTGAATGGATTAATGAATTTCATCCATTTCATTTTTTTCCCGAGCCATGAAAATGACACGAAAAGCCAGTTAAGACGGTTTCTCATCCGCCTGTTAAATTTTAGAATCCTCCTGAATCGTCTTATATTTTTAGCTTTCATGCTATTACGTTATATTCTTTTACCAAGTTGGTCGATAACTGAAGATTTCCATTTAACAAAATCACCGGCTTCGATATGCGTGCGTGCGTCGTCGACGAGCCTAAGGTAGAACGCCAGATTGTGTATGCTGGCAATCTGCATGGCGAGCAGTTCCTGGGCTTTGAATAGATGATGGAGGTATGCCTTTGAATATATTTTATCTACGTCACAGCCATCAGGGTCAATGGGCGAGAAGTCTTTTTCCCATTTTTTGTTGCGCATGTTCATCGTTCCATTGTATGTGAACAGCATGGCGTTGCGTCCGTTACGTGTCGGCATAACACAGTCAAACATGTCTACACCACGCTCGATTGCTTCAAGTATGTTTTGAGGTGTGCCAACCCCCATCAAGTAGCGTGGTTTATCCTTTGGCAATATTTCGTTGACTACTTCAATCATTTCATACATGATTTCTGTAGGCTCGCCTACAGCCAAACCTCCTATGGCGTTACCGTCAGCGCCTTTATCTGCTACAAACTTTGCCGCTTCACGTCTTAAATCCTTATATGTACATCCTTGTACGATCGGGAAAAGTGTCTGGTCATAACCGTAAAGTGGTTCTGTCTCGTTGAATCTTTTAATACACCGGTCAAGCCAATGCTGTGTTAGCGTAAGACTTTTCTTCGCGTATTGGTAGTCGCTTTGTCCTGGAGGGCATTCGTCGAATGCCATTATGATGTCAGCCCCGATTGTCCGTTCCGTATCAATAACGTTTTCTGGGGTAAAGAAGTGTTTTGAACCATCTATATGTGACCGGAATTCACATCCCTCCTCCCTAAGTTTCCTTATGCCTGTGAGTGAAAAAACTTGGAAACCTCCGCTGTCGGTCAGTATCGGTCTGTCCCAAGTGTTGAACTTATGCAGTCCGCCTGCGGCATTAAGGACCTCAAGGCCAGGACGAAGATACAGGTGGTATGTATTTCCCAATATGATCTGGGCCTTAACCTGTTCACGCAGTTCGCTGAAATGTACGCCTTTTACACTTCCGCATGTTCCAACGGGCATGAATATCGGCGTGCGTATTTTCCCGTGCCCGGTTGTGATTATACCAGTGCGGGCGTCGCTTGCGTTGTCTGTATGTAAGAGTTCAAAAAACATGTTTTCAGTCTTCAATGTCGAATGTTACCGGATTTTTGACCATTTCGTCCGTCAACGCGAAATCCCATACCTCTTGGATGTTTTCAACGTAGTGGAAATTAACGCCGTCAATATATTCCTGTGATATTTCGTCAATGTCTTTCTTGTTGTCCTTGCACATCACGATCTCGGTTATTCCGGCACGTTTGGCTGCAAGTATCTTTTCCTTTATTCCACCAACAGGGAGCACTTTCCCACGTAGTGTGATTTCTCCCGTCATGGCCGTTTTTGCGCGTACCTTGCGTTGTGTCAGTGCGGATGCTATTGACGTGGCGATGGTTATACCTGCCGATGGACCGTCTTTTGGTGTAGCGCCTTCGGGAACGTGTATGTGGATATTCCAGTGGTCAAAGATTCGATAATCTATTTTCAATATACCGGCATGTGCCTTTACGTATTCAAGCGCAAGTATGGCAGACTCTTTCATTACGTCGCCGAGATTACCGGTAAGGGTGAGTTTCGAGCCTTTACCCTTGCTTAAGCTTGTCTCTATGAAGAGAATCTCGCCTCCAACACTTGTCCATGCAAGTCCAGTTACCACTCCGGCGTACTCATTACCTTGGTATATGTCGCGGTAGAATGGTGGATTGCCAAGCAATTCGAGTATTTCGTTGGGAGTAATCCGCGTGTATGGCAGTGCGCCTTCCTTGGCTTTCATGTATGCCAGTTTTCGCAAAGCCTTGTTTATTTGTTTTTCCAGTTGGCGTACGCCGCTTTCTCGTGTATATTGCTCAATAATTTTCTCGATGGCCTGCTTGTTGAACATCAGTCGCTTTTCATCGCTAAGTCCTGTGTTGCCTTTTTCTTTCGGTATTAAGTGGCGTTTGGCTATTTCTACTTTTTCTTCGGTAATATAACCACTTACCTCAATCAGTTCCATACGGTCGAGCAATGGCCGCGGAATGGTGTTCAGGTCGTTGGCTGTTGCGATGAATAGAACTTTTGACAAGTCGTAGTCCACGTCAAGATAGTTATCGTGGAATGCATGGTTCTGTTCCGGGTCAAGAACTTCAAGCAAAGCAGATGCAGGGTCGCCGTTAACCGTATTCTGCGTTACTTTGTCTATCTCGTCAAGTATGAATACGGGGTTGGACGAGCCGGCCTTTTGTATGCTCTTTATTATTCGTCCTGGCATTGCGCCGATGTATGTCCTGCGGTGACCGCGTATTTCGGCTTCGTCATGCAGTCCTCCGAGGGATATGCGTGCGTATTTGCGTTTCATTGCCGCCGCGATACTCTTGCCGAGGCTTGTCTTACCAACTCCCGGAGGGCCATACAGACAGATGATAGGTGATTTCAGGTCTTTCCTTAAACTCAACACAGCCATGTATTCCAAAATACGCTCCTTGACCTTCTTCATGCCATAATGGTCCTTGTCGAGTATTTTCTCGGCGCGTGCCAGGTTTAAGTCGTCTTGGGTGTAGCTTTCCCATGGAAGGTTGACCATAGTCTGCAGGTATGTCAGCTGAACGCTGAACTCTGGGCTCTGCGGGTTAAGGATGTCAAGTTTGTCGAGTTCCTTGTTGAATGTCCTTGCTATGTCTTCAGGCCATTTCTTCTTTTTGGCCTCGTCAAGAAGTTCCTTCTTTTCCGGACAGCTTTCGCCGCCTGACAGCTCTTCCTTGATGTTCTTAATTTGCTGTTGCAGGAAGTATTCGCGCTGCTGTTCGTCAATATCCTCGCGTGTTTTTGTCCTGATATCGTGTTTTATCTCGAGCAGTTGCATCTCACGGTGCAGAATCTTGAGCAGTTTGAACAGGCGGTCTTTAAGAGAGTTGGCCTTAAGCAGCTTGATTTTTTCCGCCGTCTCGAACGGTAGACTTGTGCACACGAAGTTAAGCAGAATTACTGCGTTGTTAATGTTTTGCAGGGCAAATTGTGCCTCGTCAGGTATTTCGTCGTTCTTCTTTACGTAATCGATTGTGACGTTCCGCAGATCCTCTACGGCCGTCATGAATTCTTTGTCTTTTGTATCGGGTATCTTCTCCGGTGCGACCTCTACCGAGCCCATAAGGTATGGCTCTGTACTTTTAATCGCCGTAAGCCGGCAACGGCCCAGACCTTGCAGTATGACGGTCAGGTTGTTGTTGCCGCCGGGCATTTCGAGCACTCTTATTATTTTCGCGTATACGCCGTATTCGTACAAATCTTCTTTCTTTGTGGGATTGTCTTCGTCTGCGTTTTTCTGGCAGAATACGGCAAAGGGCTCGTCGGGCAGTTCCTTAAGACGGTTTACCAGACTGAGGCTCGCAGTGCGTCCTATAAGTACCGGCGACACAACGCCGGGGAAAAGTATGAGGTTGCGTGTCGCAAGTACGGGCATGTCGCCGTCTTTGTTACCCTCGAACAGTTTAGTTATGTCTCCTTCGTAATCGGCTATCATCGAAAAGGCACCGTTAGAATCTTTTTTCATATTGTCTTTAATTGTTGCGGACTTGCGCATGAGGCTGTAACCGGCAGCATATCCGTCGTAAACAACCTTTAGCCCGTAATATCGTTTCAAAAATACACTATTGGGGTGCAAAGTTACTTATTTTAATCGACATAATGTCGGCGGTGCTTAATTATTTTCATTTAATTAAGTACTATTTAAATGAAGGCGGACAAGGCATGTACGGGTGTTGCCGTGGCTGTGCATGATAACCGGCATGTTTCCCGAGGATAGGAAGTCTGATTACGTGGTATGCGGGTGCGTCGGTAATGACATTTTACATAAAGTAAGCGTTTCTTTGTTTTTACTTTCTTTCTGGATTTTTGTAGGCGTTCTGTTTTTGCGTTATTTATCACAGTGAAACCATTTTACTGAAATATCGCATGAAAATGTGTGCAAATATAATCGGTTGTTTATCAGTAAGATATATGTAAAACTATGCATATGTGCAATAAAACGTGACTAAATGATGGGCATATTACGGCTGAAATCTCTTAATATCGCATGTTTATGTCCATGAAAAGTCGGTTTTTTCTTGTGCAAAAGACCGCTTGTTGTCTTGCTAAGAGCGGTCTTTTGCAGTCGAAAAGGTCGTCTTTCGGTTGCTAACCAGTCTGTATTCGTGCTCTGGAAATTCTATTTCGTTACTTTTTGTTGATGTTTTTGCTGTGCCGTTATGTTGCAGAAAACTTTTTAAGCCTTACATTTTGTTATTTGAAAAGTGTGACGGCGAGTATGTTGGCGTAAACAGGTAAATGTCTGTTTTTTAGCGTTTTTCGCCGCTTTGGCGTAATGAGTGTGGAGCTGCCATATTCATTGCCCGGAATTATATATGCCTTCGCGATTATGCAATGATGTACAGCTTGTTGTCATGTTATGTTTCGCGGTTTGCTAAATGATGTGCCGTTGAGGCTGTATAGTCTTGTATTCGTTGCGATTACGGCCAAAATACGTTTTACGCACTTGCAAAAATAAAAACTTTTTCCCTTTTATTTCGCTTAATCGAAATTTTACACTATCTTTGCATTTAAATGTAATTATATTGCAATGGAATTTACCGCAAAACAGATAGCAAGTTTCATCGGAGGCAAGGTTGAGGGTGACGAGAATGCCACGGTACATACTTTTGCCAAGATCGAGGAGGGTACGCCCGGGGCAATATCGTTTCTGTCGAACCCGAAATATACACATTATATTTATAATACGAAATCGAGCATAGTCCTCATAAACGACGACGTAGAGCTGGCCCAGCCTGTTGAGGCTACGTTGATAAGGGTTAAAAACGCTTATGAATGCGTGGCTAAACTGTTACAGCTATACCAGGCTTCACTGCCGAAGAAAACGGGCATAAGTCCGCAGGCTTTCGTTTCTGAAAAGGCCAAGATAGGCAAGGACTGTTATATAGGGGCGTTCGCTTACGTTGGTGATGGTACGGTGATAGGCGATAATACGCAGATTCACCCTCATGCCGTGGTTGAGGATGGGGTGACAATAGGCTCGGGATGTATCATTTATCCGAATGTCACGATTTATGACGGATGTAAGCTGGGCAACAACGTGACCATACATGCCGGCTCTGTGATAGGTGCCGACGGCTTTGGTTTTGCGCCCAACACCGAGGGGTACGACAAGATACCGCAAATCGGCATAGTCACGATTGAGGATAATGTCGAAATAGGCGCCAATACTTGTGTTGACCGTTCGACCATGGGCACTACGATAATACGCAAGGGTGTTAAGCTTGACAATCTTGTACAGATAGCTCACAATGTTGAAGTGGGCGAGAACACGGTAATGTCGGCCCAGGTAGGAGTAGCCGGCAGCACCAAGATTGGCAAGTGGTGTATGTTCGGAGGGCAAGTGGGCATATCCGGACACATCAACATCGGCGACAAGACGTTCCTTGGAGCGCAGTCGGGAGTGCCTGGCAATATCAAGGGTAACACAACGCTTATCGGCACACCGCCAATGGAACCTAAGGCTTACTTTAAGTCGATAGCCATAACACGCAAGCTGCCAGAGATATACAAGCAGCTCGGAGAATTGCAGAAACAAGTTGAAGAATTAAAAAACACAAATAATAAATAAAGGACATGTCTAAACAGAACACCTTAAAGGGTAGCTTTGCCTTATGTGGAAAAGGACTACACACCGGGTTGAGTCTTACCGTGACTTTTAATCCGGCAGCTGAAAACACAGGATATAAGATACAGAGGATTGACCTTGACGGACAGCCGGTAATC
>ULSY01008868.1_pt1 | contig 11780 bp, 8 predicted proteins | sample 1957201 | NCBI WGS metagenome assembly ULSY01 (sample SAMEA4835723, study PRJEB28245) | human gut metagenome | biome: gut microbiome; material: fecal sample | place: Denmark | collected 2008
CCAGGATTTTTCGGCTTGGAACAAGCTTCCTTCAGGTAACTATCGCTTGAAACTTTCTGTACGTGATAGTTTGGGACGTGAAGAGAATAACGGGGCATATGGCAGTGACAGTTTCATGCTCTTTTCAAAGAGTGACAAGCGTCCGGCTGCGTTTACAGATTTCTTTTATTATAAAGAAAATGAGGAATTTGATGTACAGTACCCTGCCGCTTTTCTTTTGGGGACTTCTTATCGGGATGCATATGTGCTGATGGATGTCTTTTGTGACAGAAAACGCATTGAAAGCCGTGTGTTGCAGTTGAATGATACTATTATTCGTATGGAATTCCCTTATAAGGAAGCATATGGCAAGGGAATCACCATTCTTTTCAGTTTTGTGAAAGCTGGCGAGATGTACAGTCATCAGGTTGAACTGAAGAAGCGGGAGCCGGAACGTGCTCTCGACATGAAATGGGAAGTGTTCCGTGACCGTTTGCGTCCCGGACAGGAAGAAGAGTGGAAGCTCGTCATAAAGACGCCTCAAGGTATGCCTGCTGCGGCTGAGATGTTGGCTACGATGTACGACGCTTCACTGGATAAGATTTATAAGAGTAACCAGATACTACGGGTTTTCTATCCGGATAATCTGTATGGGGCATTCCGTGGTGCGAGCCGTTATAATAGCAATTACTTCTCCGTTTATTTCCCGTTGAAGGCTTGGAGGGTTCCGGTGTGGTCGTTTGACTACTTCTGTTCTCCTTATATGGATGGGAGGATGCGGATAGTGATGGTAGAAGACAATGCGCTTTTGGAAGAAGTAAGTGTTGTGGGGTATGGGACTACCCGGAATAGCTCTTTGACCGGTAATCTTAGAATACGTGGTGCCAACCAGCCGATGTTTGCTGCCAAAGAAGACTCCGGGAATGCTGTTGAAGTGAAATATGTTCCTGCACAAGTAGCGGAAGACGCGGTGGAAGATGTTGTTTTTGAATCGGAAACGATACCGGTTGGCGAGGCCTTGCAAACTATTGAGGGGCTTCGCACCAACTTTGCCGAAACAGCCTTTTTTTATCCTCAACTTCGTACAAACGAACAAGGGGAGCTTGCGTTTTCTTTTACGATGCCGCAGAGCTTGACTCGTTGGAATTTCCGTGGTTACTCACATACTAAGGATATGCTGACTGGGATGTTGGATGCTTCCGTTGTAACTGCCAAGGAGTTTATGCTGACTCCGAATATGCCTCGGTTTGTCCGCGTTGGAGATAAAACGCAGATAGCCGGAACAATAGCCAATCTGACGGGTAAAGCGGTGAAAGGAACAGCAGTATTCACACTGTTCGACCCTATGACGGAGAAAGTTATTGCTACTCAACGTCAGAAATTCTTGGTAGAAGCAGGAAGAAATACTGCTGTCAACTTCCATTTCGAAGTGTCCGACCGCTATGATTTGCTTGGTATTCGTATGGTTGCCGATGGAGGTACGTTTAGCGATGGCGAGCAGCATCTGTTGCCCGTATTAAGTAATAAGGAGTATATTACGGAAACGCTTGCTATGCCTATCCGTGGCGAGGAAACCCGTACGTTCTCATTAGACAGCCTTTTCAACCGTAATAGCCGTACAGCGACAGACCGTCGTCTGACTGTAGAATTTACCGGGAATCCGGCTTGGTATGCTGTACAAGCGTTGCCGGCATTGAGCCTGCCTGCCAATGATAATGCCATTTCTTGGGCTACAGCTTGGTATGCCAATAGTCTGGCAGGCTTCATTGCCAACAGCCAGCCCCGCATTAAGACTGTATTTGACAGTTGGAAGGCTGCCGGTGGCACGAAAGAAACCTTCCTCAGCCAGTTGGAGAAGAATCAGGATGTGAAGAATATCCTGCTCAGCGAGTCTCCGTGGGTACTGGAAGCTACTACTGAAGCCGAACAGCAGGCACGTATTGCCACGCTGTTTGATATCAACCAACTGAATAACCGCAATCTTTCCGCTTTTACCAAATTGAAAGAATTGCAGGGTGAAGACGGTGGATGGAGCTGGTATAAGGGAATGTCCGGTAGCCGCTATATAACTGGCTATATTACAGAATTACTTGTTCGTCTTCCTCTGCTGACGAAAAATGAACTGTCTGAAGAAGTTGCCGCCATGCGGCAGAAAGCTTTCGGCTATTTGAATCTGCAGGCTTTGGAAGAATATCGCAATATCCGTAAAGCTGAGAAAAATGGCGCTAGAATTACTGTCAACTCCGAATCGGCAATGACATATCTGTATCTGATAGCCCTTAGCGGCGAACAAGTGCCGGCAGACAATCAAGCGGCTTACCGCTATTTCCTATCAAAAGTAGGTGCCAATCTTAAAGATGGAACCATGAGCAGCAAGGCGCAGTCTGCCATCATCCTGAAAGCAGTAGGGCGTACAGCCGAGGCGAATGAATTCATCGCTTCCCTCAAGGAACATCTGGTACAGACGGATGAACTGGGTGCATACTTTGCTTTCCAAGCAAATCCGTATAACTGGGGTATGCTGCCCATCCCTGCCCATGTGGAAGTAATGGAAGCCCTGCGTATGGCAGGTGGCAACGATGCTTTGGTGGAGGAAATGAAACTCTGGCTGCTGAAACAGAAGCAGACTACCAGTTGGAATTCTCCGGTTGCAACGGCTGATGCTGTTTATGCATTGCTTTGTCAGGGCACTAACCTGCTGGAAAGCCGGGGAGACGTACGTATTACGTTAGGCGACGAAGTTTTGGAAACATTGTCGCCTACAAAGACCATAATCCCGGGTTTGGGTTATGTCAAGGAAACCTTCGCTCAAGGAAGTCCGGAGCTGAAAGCTAAAACCGTCACTGTAGAGAAACGGGATGCAGGCATTGCCTGGGGAGCTATTTATGCCCAGTATCTGTCACCCATATCTGATGTAAAGCAGCAGGGGGGTGAATTGAATGTAGAGAAGAAACTTTATGTAGAGCGTATATCGGCCGGTGGTAGCAAGTCCTTGCAACCGGTTACGGAAGGGACCGTATTATCCGTCGGTGATAAAATAGTGGCCCGTTTGACTATCCGCTTGGACCGTACTATGGATTTTGTTCAGTTGAAAGACCAGCGGGGTGCCTGCTTTGAACCTATAGGCTCGCTTTCCGGTTATCGTTGGAGTAATGGCCTCGGTTATTATGCAGAAGTGGAAGATGCCGCAACCAATTTCTTCTTCGACCATTTGGGCAAAGGCGTTTATGTCTTAGAGCACAGTTATCGCATAGCCCGTGGCGGAACATACGAAACGGGGCTGGCCACGATACAGTGTGCGTATGCTCCGGAGTATGCTTCGCATTCGGCGGGAGGGATAATTGTAATAAAGTAACAATAGAGTATGGAGCGGAGCGCAATTTGTACAAATTGCGCTCCGCTATTTTAGGTACTCTCGCTAAAAACACCTATTTTTGTCCGACTAATATTGAATGAGAGTGGCAGAATTAGGAAATCTTGATATTAAGAAAAATAGATGAAGCGGATATTGATAACTTTATATGTGCTTGCAAGTGTGGTATTGACTGCTGTAGCGCAAGCTCGTTTTACCTCGAATACAGAGATGTACAGTTTCGGCCAGATAGAATGGAAGCATCCCGTGACTGTGCAATATACCATCACCAATACGGGTGACCAGCCTTTAGTGCTTACAGAAGTAGAGCCGGATTGCGCCTGCTCCGTAGCTCGGTGGACGAAAACGCCTATTGCTCCGGGGGCAAAAGGAACGGTGAATGTGACTTTTGATGCCAAGGCATTGGGGCATTTCCAGAAATCCGTGGCTATTTACAGCAATGCGCAACCCAATCTGGTCTATTTGAAGTTCAATGGTGAAGTAGTACAGGAAATCAAGGACTTTACCAAGACGCATCCCTATCTTATCGGTCAGATACGTATTGACAAGAACAGCCTCGATTTTCCCGATATTCAGCATGGTGAGCAGCCGGTGATTCATATCGGCGTGGTCAATCTTTCCGACCGTCCTTATGAACCGGTACTGATGCATCTGCCTCCTTATTTGCAGACAAAAGTAGAGCCCAATGTCTTGCAAAAGGGAGAAAAAGGAGTGATTACACTTACATTGAATTCGGAAAGACTGACTGACCTCGGACTGACTCAAGCGTCGGTCTATCTTTCTCGCTTCTCCGGTGACAAGGTGGGCGATGAAAACGAAATTCCCGTTTCTGCCATTCTTTTACCGGATTTCTCCGGAATGACGGAAGTGGAGAAGGCAAATGCTCCTGCCATCAACCTTTCTACCAAAGAAGTTGATATGAGTGCGATATTGGCCAAGAAGTCAAAAGCACGTCAAGATATTACCATTACCAATACCGGGCGTTCTCCTTTACAGATAAACAAGCTCCAGGTATTCCACCCGGCAGTGGGAGTTAACCTCAAGAAGAGTGTATTGCAACCCGGTGAAAGCACTCGCCTGCGGGTAACGGTAGTGAAGAAGAATATAGGCAAGAAGCGCCGTCATCTGCGTCTGCTGATGATTACCAATGACCCGATGCAGCCGAAAGTTGAAATCAACATTAAAGCAAAACAATAAGAAGTCGTAAAGTCCTTCATAACTCATAACTTATAACTCACAAATAGCCATGGAACATCCCGAAAATAATGAAGCATATAAAGGCTTGGTTGTCAATGCAGGTATTGAGCAACCTTCATCGGTCAATCCTTACTTGAAGAACCGTCCCAGGCGGAAGAAACGCGAGCTTTCCGTATCAGACTATGTGGAGGGTATAGTGAAAGGTGATGTTACGGTACTCAGCCAGGCTGTAACACTGGTGGAAAGTGTGAAACCGGAGCACCAGGCTGTGGCGCAGGAGGTGATAGAGAAGTGTTTGCCCTATTCGGGCAACTCCGTCCGTGTGGGTATCAGTGGTGTGCCCGGTGCCGGTAAAAGTACCTCTATTGATGTATTTGGCTTGCATGTACTGGAGGAACACGGCGGCAAGTTGGCCGTTCTTGCCATTGACCCGAGCAGTGAACGCAGCAAAGGCAGTATTCTCGGTGATAAGACGCGTATGGAGAAGCTCTCCGTTCATCCCAAGTCCTTTATACGTCCCAGTCCCTCTGCCGGTTCGCTGGGTGGCGTGGCACGCAAGACGCGTGAAACGATTGTGCTTTGTGAGGCTGCCGGTTTCGACAAGATATTTGTAGAGACGGTAGGGGTGGGGCAGAGTGAGACTGCCGTACATTCTATGGTAGACTTCTTCCTGCTGATACAGCTGGCGGGTACGGGCGATGAGTTGCAAGGCATCAAACGCGGCATCATGGAAATGGCCGATGGCATTGTCATTAATAAGGCTGATGGCGACAATCTGGAGCGGGCCAGGCTGGCAGCAACTCAGTTCCGTAATGCGCTGCACCTCTTCCCGGCTCCGGAGAGCGGTTGGACACCCCAAGTGCTGACTTATTCCGGTTTCTATAATCTTGGTGTAAAAGAAGTATGGGATATGGTCTACAAATACATTGACTTTGTGAAAGACAACGGCTACTTTGAATACCGCCGCAATGAGCAAAGCAAATACTGGATGTACGAGACCATTAACGAACAGCTGCGCGACAGCTTCTACCACAATCCGCAGATTGAAGCGATGCTGACTGGCAAGGAAAAACAAGTGCTACAGGGCAACTTGACTTCTTTTGTGGCTGCCAAGAACTTGCTGGACACCTATTTTGCAGAACTGAAGAAATAAGGGCATATCCCTTTCCCTATATCGATGACTAAGGAAAACAACATGGAAGTGGCGCGGCGGTTTACCCGCCGCCTTCATGAACTCCCTTCTGAGGAGCTGGAGCTCATTGCCGGTTTGTTTGTACGCCGTGAGGTGCACAAAGGAGAACTGTTGATTAGTGAGAAAGATATAGCCAGGGATATTGTTTTCGTAGAGAAAGGACTGCTTCGCCAGTTCTATTTCAAAGAAGGCCGGGACATTACAGAGAACTTTGCCTGCGACGGTGACGGCGCTATGTGTATCGTCAGCCTTTTCACCGGACGCCGTAATTGCCTTCAGCTGGAATCCCTGGAGGAAGGCGTCATCTGGAGCATTTCGTATGCAGGACTGGTCGAACTCTCTGAGCGTTATCTGCATATAGCCCGTCTGCTTCGCCATTTATTGGAGGGGTCTTTAATGCTTTCCCAATATAAAGCAGACTCTTGGCGTTTCGAAACCTCACGCGAGCGGTATGCGCGCTTCGTCAGGGATTATCCGGAGATAGCCCGGCGTGCCTCAGTCAACCACATAGCATCTTATCTGTTAATGACTCCCGAGTCTCTGAGCCGGGTACGTGCCGGAGTACTGTGACGGTGGAACGGCTGTTTTATACGGCTTTCCCTTCTTTCTCGAAATCCTTGCGTGACTTGCTTTGTGTCACGATGTACACTCCCAGGAATACCAAGGCTATGGCTATTCCCTTTTCCAAATTGAACACTCCCAATCCTAAGATGATGGCAACGGTTGAGGCCACGATGGGCTGCATGTAGTTGTACATGCTCACCACAGTGGGGCGCAACAGCCTCTGCGCACTCATTATGAAGATATAGGCAAGGAAGCTTCCTCCCACAACCACATATCCCGCTTGCAGCAGGGCGGCTGTAGATATTTCGCTCCACTGTATGGCAGCCACGTCGTGGTAAGAGAACGGGATGTAGCACATGGAGGCATAGACAAACATCCATTTGTTCAGGGTGATGGGAGAGTATTTTTGCGACAACCCCTTGAATACGGTCAGATAAATGGAGAAGCTGATTTGGGCGAGCAGGCAGAGAAGGTCTCCGATGAGGCTGCCATTGCCGGCACCGGTGGTCTGGCTGCTCATGATGAGTATAAATGCTCCCATAGCCCCTACAAAGATACCCAGCACTTTCTTGTTGGTGACCGGTTCTTTCAGATAGATTGCAGCCACTATCATGGTGACGATAGGCAGCGTGGTTGTAACGATGGAGGCGTCTATGGGTGAAGTCATGGAGAGTCCGAAGATATAGACACCTTGATTGAATACCAGGGCGAAGAGTGCGGCGAAGAATATCTTCAGCATGTCCCGGTGGTCCACCTGTTCGCGTTTACAGAATAGGGAGAGGAGCCAGAAGCAGGCGGCTGCGCCTACCATGCGGAATGTGGTTACTGACAACGCGGAAAACTCTACCAGAGCTGACTTGCCTATAGGTGCCATCAAGCCCCATAAGATATTTGCGGTAAGGGCGAACAGATGCCCTTGAATGTTCTTGTTCATACTCTTTTGTTCTTTGCGGGTGCAAAAGAACAACTATTTTCTGAAAAGAGAAAATCTTTCATTATATGATTTTTCTGGTTCATGGGCGTAGAAATAAGAGATTATCGTGTATATTTGCTTCTAATTAAAGCAAGAAACCATGGAAGTACAAGCCAATTACATCAAGCGTATCGAAATACACGGATTGTGGCATCGGTACGATATTGCCTGGGACCTGCGTCCTGACGTCAATATACTTTCCGGCATCAACGGAGTGGGGAAGACCACTATCCTGAACCGTTCGGTCAACTATCTGGAACAGACATCGGGTGAAGTGAAGAGTGACGAGAAGAACGGGGTACACGTCTATTTCGACAACCCCGTAGCTACCTTTATCCCTTATGATGTAATCCGTAGCTACGACCGTCCCCTTATCATGGGTGACTTTACGGCACGCATGGCCGATGCCAACGTGAAGTCGGAACTGGACTGGCAGCTCTATCTACTCCAGCGCCGTTATCTGGATTATCAGGTGAACATCGGCAACAAGATGATAGAACTGCTCAGCGGTGACGAAGAGCAGCGCAGCCTGGCTCCCTCCCTTTCCCTCCCCAAGCGGAAGTTCCAGGATATGATTGACGAGCTTTTCAGCTATACCCATAAGACGATAGACCGCAAAAGCAACGACATCGTTTTCTATCAGAACGGCGAGCGCCTGCTGCCCTACAAACTGTCTTCGGGCGAGAAGCAGATGCTGGTCATCCTGCTGACCGTGCTGGTGCGTGACGATGACCACTGCGTACTCTTCATGGACGAGCCGGAAGCCTCCCTGCACATCGAATGGCAGCAGAAGCTCATCGGCATGATACGCAGCCTGAATCCCAATGTGCAGCTTATCCTCACCACCCATTCGCCCGCCGTCATCATGGAAGGCTGGCTGGATGCCGTCACCGAAGTCAGCGAAATCTCCTCCCTAATCCCTAATCCTTAATCCCTACCCAAGTGTCCACTTCTTTAAAACATAACCTTACTTCCGCCTATCTGGATGCCGCCCGCAAGTTGTCTCCCAAGAGAGCACGCAGGCGCATAGTGGCGTATGTGGAGAGCTATGACGACATCGCTTTCTGGCGGACGCTGCTGTCCGAGTTCGAGAATGAGGAGCGTTATTTCCAGGTGATGCTTCCGTCTGCCACCTCCCTGGCAAAGGGCAAGAAGATGGTGCTGATGAATACGTTGAACACATCGGAGCTGGGCCGCAGCCTGATAGCTTGTGTAGACAGCGACTACGACTTCCTGCTGCAAGGTGCCACCAAGGTGTCGCATAAGATAAACAAGAATCCCTATATCTTCCAGACTTATGGCTATGCCATCGAGAACTTCCACTGCTTTGCCGACAGTCTGCATGAAGTCTGTGTGCAGGCCACGCTGAACGACCGGCATATCCTGGACTTCCCCGCTTTTCTGAAGCGTTATTCTCAGATTGCCTATCCGCTGTTTCTGTGGAATGTCTGGTTCTACCGCCAGCACGACACACACACTTTCCCGATGTACGACTTCAACGCCTGCGTGCGTTTGCAAGAGATAAACCTGCGTCATCCTTACCGTAGTCTGGACGAGATGCAAAAGACGGTGTCGGCAAAGCTGTCCGAACTGCAAGCCCGTTTCCCCCGCTACATCGACCGGGTGGAGCAGCTGGGCACGGAGTTGGAACGTTTGGGACTGACTCCGGACAATACCTATCTTTATATCCAAGGACACCATATCATGGATTGTGTAGTGCTGAAAATCCTTATCCCGGTATGTACGGTGCTGCGTCGTGAACGCGAGCAGGAGATAAAGCGCCTGGCAGAGCATAACGAACAGTTCCGCAACGAACTGACGGGGTATGAGAACAGTCAGGTCAATGTATCCGTGATGCTGAAAAAAAACAGCGGCTACAAGAACCTTTATCTTTATCAGTGGTTGAAAGAAGACATTATGGAGTTCCTCGAGCGGGAGGAACAGTCGCGTAGATAAGATTGCCGTTATGATAAACATACGATTATGGAGATATTGAAGAAGATAGACGACCTTTTAATCGGGTGGGGCATATCCCCTTCCCGGGCTGATATGCTCGACCAATTCATTGCCTTCGCACTGATACTTGCCGTTGCTTTCCTGGCGGATGCCCTATGCCGGAAAATCCTGCTGAAGGTAGTGGCACAACTGGTGAAGAAGACCAAGGCTACGTGGGACGACATCGTATTCGACCGTAAAGTGATGGTGCACCTCAGCCGCATGGTGGCTCCCGTTATCATCTATCTGTTTGTTCCATTGGCATTTGTCGAAGTCGGTTCATCGGCAATGGATTTCATCCGGCGTATCTGCCTTATTTACATCATCATTACTTTCCTGAGTTTCGTTAACTCGTTCCTGAAGGCTGTTTACAGTGTATACAGTGAGAAGGAGCAATTTCGTGACCGCCCTTTAAAGGGGATGTTGCAAACCATGCAAGTCATCCTATGGCTGGTGGGCGGCATTGTGGTCGTGGGCGAACTGATAGGCCGCGACCCGCTTTCGCTGCTTGCCGGATTGGGTGCTTCGGCAGCCATCCTGATGCTGGTATTCAAGGATTCCATTATGGGCTTTGTCTCCGGTGTGCAGCTTTCGGCCAACGACATGCTGAAGGTGGGCGACTGGATTGAGATGCCCAAGTACGGTGCCAACGGTACGGTGATAGAGGTAACGTTGAACACCGTAAAAGTGCGCAACTGGGACAATACCATTACCACCATCCCTCCTTACCTGCTTGTCAGCGACTCCTTCCAGAACTGGCGCGGCATGCGCGAGAGCGGTGGGCGGCGAGTGAAGCGCAGCATCAATATCGACATGACCAGCGTCCGTTTCTGTACCCCGGAGATGCTGGCAAAATATCGCAAGATACAGCTACTGAAAGATTATGTGGAGCAGACGGAGGAAGTGATTGAAAAGTACAATGTGGAAAACGGCATCGATAACTCCATCCTCGTCAACGGACGTCGCCAGACCAATCTGGGTGTGTTCCGGGCGTATCTGACGGCTTATTTGAAAAGTCTTCCCGACGTAAACCAGGAACTGACCTGCATGGTACGCCAACTCCAGCCTACCGACCGCGGTATCCCGATAGAGCTTTATTTCTTCTGTGCGCTGAAGGATTGGGTGCCCTATGAAGGGGTGCAGGCAGATGTGTTCGACCATGTGCTGGCAATCATCCCCGAATTCGATTTGCAGGTATTCCAGTCTCCGTCCGGCAGAGATTTCCAGCGGGTACTGCCTGCTGCTTCCGAAGAAAAAGGAGCTTGATTCCGACCATCAAAAAGGCCTATATCTATTGTATTTCTCATAGGGAGTCATTACCTTTGAACCCTATACTGAAAGGTCAGAACATCCCCATCTTTTCTCCCAAAACATCCCCATGTTTTGGGGTATTACATCCGGGTGTTTTGGGTGAAAACATCTCCATGTTTTGGGGCAATACATCCGGGTGTTTTAGGTATTCAGTCATATAGTGAAAGGTATTCGGTCACGGAGTCTTTACCGTAAGGTATAGGCTTTGTGTATGCAAGTTGTAGGTGTGCCTCGCGTCGGGTGGGAATATCTTTCGTTTTTTACGAACCTAATTATAAAGAAAGATTGGTATGTCAATGAATTATGTGGTCCGCAAGAAGGTGGACAAGAGTGGAGATAAGGAAGTGGTGCGCTACTACGCGGCGTCAAAAGTGCTTCAGCCGGAACCGGTGAGCAATGACGAACTGGCCAAGAGGCTGGCTTTTGTCAGCTCTCTGCAGGTGGGCGATGCCCAGTCCGTGCTGGTGCAACTGCCGGATATTATAGCGGACTATCTGGCCAGTGGACGCACGGTGAACATCAAGGGACTTGGAAACTTTTTTCCCTCCATCACCAGCGAACCGGTGGAACGGATAGAGGACTGTACGGCAGATAAAGTGCGCATTTCGCGTATCTGCTTCAGGGCGGCAGGCAGTTTCATGCAGCGCGTTTGCCGTCATCTGGACTTGTTCAGCTTTCAGGTTCAGGAATTGAAGAAGGAGCTGAAGAAGAAGTAAACGGTACTTTTAGTTTCTTTCTTGAAACAGCGCGTACCCCTTGAAGCCGGAAGGCATTCGAGGGGTACGCTGTTGAAGAAGTTGTGTGTTTCTTTATAGTCTTGCGAGTGCTTCTTTTTTTTACTTCACCCAGCTTCCGTTCATCCAGCTGCATTCTTTCTTGATGTCCTCGAAAGAACTATAGCTCAGGTTGGCGTCCACCTTGTTGCTTGTCACGGCGATGAAGTCGGCATGGGTGTAGATGCCTTCTTTGCTGCTCAGCTCGGAGGTGAGGGTGATGTTGGTCAGCTTGGAAGTGCCGTTCTTCAGGGCGTTTTCGGTAAGGGCGGTTTCCACGGTCAGGGGCTGGCCTTTGCCGCAGACCTTGGCGTTGTCTATTTCCACTTCCGTGCCGGCACGCAGACGGATGCCTTGCTTGCTGCCGCCGTTGCCGACGAGGATGAGGTTCTTCAATACGGGGTGGGCAACGGGAGTGGCGGG
>ULSY01034533.1_pt1 | contig 11698 bp, 24 predicted proteins | sample 1957201 | NCBI WGS metagenome assembly ULSY01 (sample SAMEA4835723, study PRJEB28245) | human gut metagenome | biome: gut microbiome; material: fecal sample | place: Denmark | collected 2008
TCTCGATACTCCATCCTTCTTGCTACAATGTCTCTGACAATTACAATCGCCTCTGTAATACGCTCCTATATAGTCTTTATTTTGATCTATTCGGTTAAGCGTACAAGGATACTTAGTCTTCGTCATTAAAGATTTATAAAACTTTTCTAAACTTGCAGGATTGAATCCGAACGACTCGTCTATTATATCATTCAATAGAAATGTCATTCTAGATTTATCGTAATAAGTGGTGATTAGTATACCAGCTTTGTGTAACCACTCACACAAGTAATACTCTATACAAGGTATAGGTATAATATGCACTCTTTGATTATCTCTGTACATAGCTCTGTACATTTGATACTTATCCACGGTAGCATCATATCGAGAACTACATCAAAGAATACTACTACATCTTCTGCACTACTAGCTAAAATACTCTCCACTTTATCACTTACAGAGTCTGATCCTCCTGAGAAATAATACTTACCCGGAAAAGTATAACAGAGTAATTCAGAAGATGGAGTGGTTGGATTATCCTCAAACATAAAAACCATTACAATTCCTCCACGAGTAAAGTACCAGGACTATACTTTACAGTATACAACCCGTAATCTGTATATTTAGCGTTCTTTAGGGTTTTCAGAGATATTATACAAATTATATCCAAACTATCTATACATTTACATATCTCTGCATCAAAAGACAAATCCCCACTATCATACACTACAACAGCGCCTTCTTGTAAGGTACTCAGTATGCCCAATACTGTGCTGCTAGAAGCGTTGTGTGGTATCTCTACATAGGTTACTCCTGCGTCTTGCAGGTAAGATTTTATCTTACTGAATAGGAACGTCTTGCCAGATCCACTCTCGCCCCATAGCACATTGAACTTATCTTTGAATGTCCCAACAACTTCTATATCTGTGTACTTTGAACTTATGTCGAGCATTACATCACCTCCGATAGATACCTCTTTAACTCAGATAGTTTAGTAAAGTGCTTTCCATCCCAAACAATATCTATATTGTCGGACGTTAGTCCGGGCGAGAATATGAAAGTGTTAGGTATATATACATTGCCCTGCTTGAAATTGAGCATATATGATATTGCATTGTATCCGCACTCTATTGTACTGAAACACTTATCCGGGTGACTCAACACATTCAGTAATGTCTTTGTTCCTGTGCTTAAATGCTGTTTATACAAAGCACCCAGTGATGTATCTCTTCCGATAAACGTGGCTGGCGAGTTGTACACAGCTTTATCAATTACCTTAAGAACACCGGCACACATATCGCCTGAGTCAAGTTCAGTATGCCCATCAAAATAAGTATCGTTATCTACTATGACACTCATTGGCGGATCTGTTTTATTGTAAACTTGCAGTGACATCTAGATCACCTACTTTCTGAGAGACAAGTACATGTTAGCTAACATGCGTACATTACTCTCGTTAATCTGTATATTTTTCGGTATATATGATTTGAACAGAGCAAGTTCTTCTTTCGGGATATATTTCAATATTAAAGCATCTGTATTAAATACAGATTCCATGTAATTACTTCGTCCACTATAAACTTTAACCTCAAATTCGTAGGTATATAAATTTGATTCTGCTCTGAACTTATTTACAACACGAATAACTTCATACATGAGTCTGGTATATTTAATACACATATCTTCCGTTACTTCTATGAAATTCTCCCCAGGATACTTCGCATCGAAATACAAGTCTTTCAGAGAGCTAAGAGCATCTGTATCTAAATCGAAATCTTCGATCTCCTTTGTTATGCTTAGATATATCTTACGTAAGTTGTGTCCATTCAACGTTTGTTTATCACAGGGGTTGCATACTGCTTCCATAACAGACTTAAGTAGTTTTTCTACAACTTGCTCTATCTGGACACTTATACTGTTGTAAAGATCTGTATGCATTGTTGCTGTTAAATACTGATAGTCATTATACGCTATGTCGTAGTAATTGTTCTTCACAACAACTTCACACCATCCTTTCTTATATTCTTGCTCAGAAGAGAATCTGAGTCTTTTCTTATATAGACTAAGTCAGCTCCCATATCCTCCAGATCCTGCCTGAGATTCCCGCTTAATACCCTGTCTGGATGCTCGGTTACAACTGCATAGAAATCAATATCGCTGGTAGCCTTATAATCTCCACGAGCATAACTTCCGAATATCCCAAGTTCACTAAACTCAAGATCTGAGTTTAGTATACACTCCACACACTGCAAACATCTCGCATCGAAATGAGGCTTGAGATATTTCTCCACGGCTTTATTTGCCGAGGGTAAGTTACGACACGTTCTAGCAACTGTTTCCAGCATAAGATTCCACCTCCTTAAGTAGTTTCCCTAGTACATTCCCATCCAAGACTCGATTGTATCTTGCATTTTCAGAAGTTCCGTTTTACTTATAGAACTATTATCCGGTATTTTAAGCTGCATACACTACTCCTCCACATTCAAAGCGTACTCAATCTCCTTCTCTAACACATCCCGCACACCATACTTGTCAGCCATAACTCTCAATTTGGCATAGTCCTCAATTCGCTGTAACGCTTGTGTCACGAACTCACTCTGTGGATATACTCTTAGTAAATCAATAATAGATCTCTCAGGAGTTGTCATATAGAAATCTCCCTTTATGCGAACCAACTCGTCGGGAGTAGGTTCTGTTATCTTAGGGTGTAAGGAAATAGGTCTCATGTCTACTCGCTTTTTAGCATTCGACAGAAAGATGGGAAACTCAGCATATGGATAACTCCCAAACCCCTGCATACCTAATGCGCACTCTGCAGCGTACGTACCTCCTGTTACTCCCCACTCTTCCATATTAACTGGTTGTGGTCCCATATAACAACATCTCCTTTCATATACTTAGTCATGAAATACGACACCACAGATATGATACTATCGAAATCATGATGTTGCTCAATACCTTTAAACTGAGTAAAGGCGTGCTGCAAACTATCGTAATGCTCAGGGAGAAGCATGTAATTACGCTGACTAACAACTCCTGGTCTCTTGCGCTCCACTCTCTGCCACAACTGAGCATAAGAGATATCCGCTAAATGCAGTATAGCATAAATATCATACAGGTCTTTAATACGTCTAAATATAACTCGATTACACATAACTGCCATCTTATCAGCAAGCATTGTGTAGATATCATACGTGGGAATATTAAAAGTATCTGTATAGTCTATTGATATAATATGCATCGGCGCCACATTAAGGTCTATACCTATTCGCATCTGCTCCATCCCTGCAGTAACTACAAAGTCGTATCCAGCACTTCCATTTTTGAAATCACGTACTTTCGTAGACTTGAACATATATTGTTTTGTACCACTATTTAACCAGCTCTCTATGTCACCGAAAACTTCTGTATACGTCTCAACACTTCCTACGTGCAGATCAATATCATGTGTGTATCTGAGGAAATCTGGAGCAGTCACTCTCAATTTATCTTCAAGGGCCAAACCTCCTTTGAGTACCAAATCACCTCTGGTACACTTCAGGCTTAATCTGTTTACCATATAAATCAATACATCAAGTACGTCAATCATTATCTCACCTCTTACGCACGCAAACCGACGTATCTATATGGTAACCACTCGCGCGCTTCTTTCAGAATATTTCTATAAATACAACAGTCGTCGCCAGAGAAAGGCAACTCTGCACAAAAGTCATTTAGAACCTGTAACATGCATGCCGCACACTTCTCCGTATCGGCAGCAGACTCCCAGTCAGCAGCTGCTCTCAGTAATCTTACTACATGATTCTGGTACTCTCTCTTTGTAAGCTTAGCGCCAATGCTAAGTACTTTAATGGTATTTTTGGCTATGTCGTATTCTGTCACTTTCTCGGATCTCTTGTTTATGAAATCAACAACTTCAGACATAATTTGAGAACAAGGTACTATTTTTGACACAGTGCCATAATTCTCACCGGTAGCCTGATTAGGCAGCCAGTTAGTTGCTACAAAACTCACAGTTTCATTTGATATTAAATCCCTATATGCGGAGACATTGAGTACAATATCTCTCGTGTTTCTTTCTTTTGCGTACTTGATCAGATAAGCATAATAAACTTCTGCGCATTTACAGAACTGCTCCCAATTAGCATAGATATTGTCACTGCGTTTAAGTGCTCTCTTTTTAATTGTGTCTCTGAGCCTACCCAACCCACAATTGTCAATATCCACCACTCTGCAGATCTCGCTACCTAAGATAGTCTCCCACTTGTCTTTTACGTAATAGATTAACTCAGGTTCATAATGCTTAGCAAACTCCCGAGTCAGACAGTAAAGATTTGATAAGTAAGTGTACTTCGATCCTCCGGAGAAATCTTTTTTATGGTACATACTGGTAGGAAGTAACTCAAGCATAGCGTACGCTGTTTCTTTCATGGCATTCGTCGTGCTTTTACCCTCGGCGTGCTCAACGGAATCCTCGATCAACTTATCTATCGACCTAACGCGCATACGCCAGTAATAATAATCCATTTCTGATACAGCTTTGCATATAGTCTCAACTACATCCCTAAAATATATAATGTAAACATTTCGACCGATCTCATCAACGTACGTTTCCATTTCAGTCAGTTTACTTTCGATATCTGGAGTAATATTCTTCCCGACCAAAGTACGCAAAAGCTCCGACACTTTATAAGCATATTCTGTCTGTCTCCAAGTATAAACTATAATATCTCGCATACAAGTATTTAACATAGTAAATCTCCTTATTTTATGAGTTGTTCTATAGCTGGAGGAAATATCTACGAGTCCGCAGTCTAATGCGGCATTCCCACTGTAAATCAGATACTTATCTGGACTATACTCTAGTCTCTTCCCATACACTTCCAACAGGTGAGTAATAAACGGACCGTAACTATTCGCATATTCATATAAACAATCCTTATCTTTCTTAAACAGTGATAATGCTGCATAAGTCACATCAAGGCATGTATCTTCATTATATTCGCAATCTACTAAAAAGTTAACTATTTCCTGAATATACATAAAACCTCCATGTGTTCGGCATTACAACATAGGTAATGCCGAACTCCTGTAAAACACTAAACACCAACAACCACATGACACAATATTAAATTACGATTGGCTTTGTTGTCGAATTTCTCACACATCTTCTGGCCTATATCCAATAACACTGAGGCCGCTTCATGTCCGTCACAATCTAAGAATCTTATTGCTGCTAAGTATTTGTCTTTCATATCTCCGTCTCCAAGCGCAATAACTGCTGAACACAGTTTATAGGCAATTCCTGGAAACCAAGGAGTGTTGCGTGTACGTAATAAGTCATGGCAAGCTCTGAAGCTCTTAAACATATTAATGGCGTTCCACTCGGAATAGTCAGTAGGTGCCTCTGTTTTAACAGTATACTTATCAGGAGTATAAGCACACTGTCCACGAATGGCTCCCACAAGATTCCTCAACAAGGAGTCATAATTACCTTCTTTAGCGAATACGCAGTCATAGTCATGAGCCACTAACACAGTTACGTAGTATTGTGTTACCACCGATGCTCCAGTCACCCGGCACGACTATCGTACCGACTGCATTATTAGCGAGTGTGTTGAGTGTCATATAAACCTCCTACGCTACGATATTTACAACCAGTGTCTCCTCATCTTCAGACAGAACTTCAATACCTACTTCCATTTCGCCATGCCTACCGATAAAATCTGCGAATGGTTTTAATACCTTAGATTCTACGCCGGAAACAATTACCTTCTTAGCTGTAAGAAGATCTCTCAAGCAACGAATATCCTTAGAAACATCCACTACAAGAGTTGCGCTTCTATATACTTTCCCTTTATGTAGTCTAGCATTCCTCATTGCTCTTGTGTAGTACTCTTTGCGCTGTTCAATGAGTCTGACTACATCTTCGTATTGGGCTGACTCTTTGGCAAGCTTTGTTATGACTTCACTTTTATCAGTCTGCTCTGTGATTCTACCAGTCTCTAACATGGCACTATACACGTCGTCTTCTAACTCTGTTAAGAACTCTTTAGCCTTACGACAAACTGATGAACTAGCAGTTTCGAATAATTCTATATGCTCCTGAATAATCTCATCCTTCCACATATTAACTTTCTGCAGTTTATCGTCTGGAATAGCTCTACACATCATCTCCATTGCTCCTGACTCACAATCTCGCTGTAACAATTCAATAGCAGCTTTATAGTATAAAGCCTCAAGCCCAACAGACGGCTGTAAATAGTAATGTGAGTCGAAATACATAATAAAACCTACACTTTCTCTCGTAGCGCAAACACTGCCTTAGTATTTATACGCCACATCAGTAAACTACAAATACGCCCTTCCCTACTTTACCTTGCTAAGATAATATCTCTCCCGTGCCTCAATAATTGCTGTGATCTCCTTGTGATTGTCTTCCGCCATGAACTGTTCCTCCAGTAACTCCATCATAACGTCCGGTGTAAAATATTTCTCAAGAAATTTTTCCGGTAAATCTCCAATCAGTCCTCTGTAGGCTTCATCGCGAATCATTGAAATTCTGTTCCGTAAATCCTCAACAGTCTGACACCAGCCCTCATACTCGTTGCGATCATACCAAAAATATTTACGTAAGATATCTTCTGCATTCTTATCGGACGGTATCACGTAGTTGCATATTAATGAACGTAAGTACATCTCAAACGCACCATCTTGACTCCCAGCCTCCAATAATCTAATTGCAGACTTTAAGTAAACGATATCATACTGATAATAATTCTCTTCAAAATAAACATGCTTAAATCCTCCTTACTGTCCTAAGTAAGATTCCTCTCTTCTAGCAATTAGACTAGCTACTGTGCCATCACTATCTGCATGTGGGAACTCCTCATCAAATAAGTCCTGCATAAATTCCTGCGTGAAGTACTTCTCGCTAAAAGCCATAGTGAACTCACACTCAAGAAGTCTTTTAGCTTCTGTGTACCAGCCGTCTAAACCACGCTGTAACATGTCGAGTGTTATCTCGACCTCGGATACCTCTTTGTCGAAAATATTCTTGCAAGCCTCTTCAACTTTCTCTTGCGGTAATTCATCAGGTAACACTTCTGGAGCTAGATAGTTACGCATATACATCTCGAACGCTCCGTCTTTCTTGCCAGCCTTAAACAGCTTGATTGCTGATTTTAAGTACTCAGCATAAATGGCATACTCCGAATCAAAAAGCATCATATAAGTACCTCTCTTTAATATTTTACTATAGCGCTCCCGCTACATTATATTATAACTAGGCAACCCTAATTATTGACAATACATGTAGTGGGAGCAACTTGAGTTTTTAGTTCATATATAATGTGTCGTGGTGGTATCCGGCTTCGGCAGCATCTTCCGGAGACATGAATACTTCCTTTATAAACGCCTGATCGTTATTGATACCATCTGGTAACAGATCTGTGTAAGAGTAATACTTGACCATATTACCGTTGGCATCTTCTCTGATATAAGCAGATACAGGACGAGCTACCTTTGCACGGGAGCCACCGATACCAAACGCCTGCACTTTATACATAGTATCGAGGTCGATATTATCCATGAAAGCCATAACAGTTGGACTCTGTACCGGGTTGGTTCTTGTTAGAGCTGTCATAGATGTTGGGATATAAACTGATTGCAACCATCCGTTAGTGTATGCACGGTCAACTCTCTCCATTAAATCGTCAGAGATTCTTGTATTGATTATCTTCATACACTCGCTGTCAGACACAGGACTTGGCGCTTGTGTGATCGTAGCGTCAGTCAGTTTGTAACAACGCTGGTTTCCCATGTTGAGCGCATAGGTGACGTATCTTCCGGGCTTGGTTGTGTCTGCATATAAGTATGGAATCTTTGGAGATCCTACTAACGTATATCCACCATTCTCAGCATTACGATGATCGTATATGTAGTACCCATCGTATCCGGCAACACAGAAAGCTTGGATATAGTTAGTTTTAATCATTTCTCTGTTCTCATTGTTTAGCGGTAATCTGTAGCTTAACAGAAATGTATCGACAAAGTCTTTCAAGGCTAAGTCCGGGTCAGCATGGAATTTACCCCAGTCGGCATAGTCCATGCCAAGGTCACTGGCTTCGAGCAATTCCTCGATGGCTGAGTCAGTGCAATAATTTACAACTGTCTTGATTCGCCAGTCCTCGATTGACTGACTTTCGACTCTGTAAAATGTTATGGTCGCTAAGTATAACATGGCTATGAACCAGATTGGTATAATCATTAAAAGTGAAAAGACTTTACTCATATATGTTCTCCTTTCTCAACAGGAAAACTATTGAATAGTGTAGTTGCAAGTACAGAGACACTGATTCACCTACATCACGTAAAATATCGAATAGTACGCGCTTATTCATAAGCAGCTCTAGTATCTCCTTAATATCCTCGGCGTTGTAGATATTGTGACTACACATATTGCGAGCGCGCAGTAATAATCTCCAACCGTCATATTTATCAGAACAATACTTATCGTTGACAGCTGTAAGCCCCGCTTTCTTACAGATCAAGACAATAGAAAGTTCGTACACATACGGAAGTATCCAAAGTACACTTACACTATTAACTTCTTTCAGATACTTATGCAGTAAGTATCTGACTATTTCTTCGTCTATATCTTCTAGTCTATCTTTTGTTGGCATAATAACCTCCTATTCGTAAAATCTACCGTTTTCATAAATAAGATGCATACGCTTAGTAGGGGCTTCAATGCCTATGCAAAATGAACGCAGTTCTGGCCAAGCTTTTTCCTCATTGTTAATATAATTATCCATGTACTCCATGAGAGCATTTTCACCCTCTCTACCAACCTTTGCCCATATAACCACCCCATCTTCTTTAGTGTTTGCAAACGGTTCATAGCTATATGCTTGCGTTACTCCGTACTTATCAAATAACTCCTTCAATCCTTCAAGATATTTCGTCATAACTAATTCTTTCATATAATCCTCCTTGTCTAAACCACTCTCTGTAATTGTTGACAAAGCGGGAGAAATTCTCCCGCTTACTTTAAGCTTCTTGTTCAATATCTCTTGCGATATAGTAATATATTATAGGGTCGACTAGGAATCCCAGTAGTGTATGTAAAACTACCCATACCATAGCATGTTTACTAACATCTGAGGCTACGTAATATATGTAAACACATGTAAATACATATAATGCTATGTAGCCCAACGCCGATACGAACAAGAAACATTGAGCTATAGTATCATAACTGTAGGGAAGGGAAATATCCATACATATTCCAATAACGAAACAAACCCACTGTACTGCACATATTATCCATAAGTACATCGAGCGTAACCCGATGGGTGCATATTTTCAGACGCCTCACATACGGCCACTTCCCTAACTCCGAACGGAACCCAAATATACCACTTAGATTCTCCAGAACATGCAACACAGTAAAGTTTAGCTACTAAACACGTTAGTACGTATATAGCTACTAACGGTGCTATATAAATTGACTGTATCAAAAACATACATACCCTCCTGCTATATTAATCTCTCCGTCTTAGGCCATACGAAGGAGCTATCACCTCCGCCTATATCATACTTCAGGCAACATCTGTTTTGTAATCAAATATTGCCATTCCTGTTACCTCACATAATCTCTGACGGCAATGCTCAGATGCAACACATGCTCGGTGCTGTCTACCCATACGGTGAAACTCTCAGAGAATTCATCTTTATTTGTGTAATACTCATAGGTTACTTTACCAGATTCGTCTGTATGCGTACTCTTTAATAGAGTAGCTACTTCCTCTCGAGGTGCTCCTAACTTCAACCCTCCGCAGAAAATAATATCTTCTTGTGCAGGCTTCTCTCCCCAACCGTCAGGATCTACATTGATAGATGTCACGTAACAATCATATACAGGCACGTCACGAGCGTCTTTTTCCGGATACCATAAATCGATACCGACTACACAGTTCTTATAATCAGGATTAGTTCTGTATAGTATCTCTGGCTGACTGTTCAAGTTGTAAGCATCCATTCTTACAATCCATACTAATAATTTCAGACTGGAATGTGCTCATAATATCGTCACTATTCCTCCCTGTATATACCATTGCACTTACTTCAAATGGTCGTGTTATATATCGCTGTAGCATAGTTCTCCTTAATCACATAGCTTGCTTATCGGTTACTAAATCACTACCCTTGCCCCTGTTACAGTCAAAACACGCTGTAATTAAATTTCCCATATCTGAAGTTCCACCTTTAGATATTGGTATAATGTGATCGACTTCAAGCACAACACCCTCTCCGTGTGCGCCGCAATACTGACATGTAAAATTGTCACGCTTTAATACTTCAAACCGTATCTTTGGAGTTACAAGAGCTCTTTGTTCCTGTGCGAAGGTTTTGTTCGACTTGTTTTGTGTCTTACGTAATATAGATTCCCAATCCTCTTCTCTGACGCTGAAAGATTTCTGTCTAAGATCTGCGCGTTTAGGGGTTCGATAATACACAATGACAGTCATGCTACTGTCACACACATTACGGCAACTTGTTAGTAGCTTGTTAAGACGTTTCTTTGTGTATGTATACTTAGCGTAATCAGAAATCTGACTGAGCATGTTAGCTGCAGTTGTTATATCTTCTCGTGCTTTCTTGCGTTCTCGTATTAAATGATCAACTTGAGCACAGTTAAGATACTTATGTAAGTTATCATAACGCACATTCTGAAATCTCGAATATGTTTCAACATCAGTTGTGATGAGCTCTTTCAGAGTTTGCCGGGCACACAGTATGCTTGTGTATTCGGATAACTCAATAACCTGTCCCCATTCATTCTTACGTGGGATATACCATATCAATAACCCTATAACTACAACCGCGGCCGCGATATACCGAACAAACTCTGGAATCACCGTACCCTCGCTGTAAAAGTATAATCAATTGGGTCTATCCACGCTCCAATAATTGGGCGTAACATCCGGGCTGCACTCGTGTCACCGATTGCATGTACGCGAAGTTGCACCTTATCTCCCTGATTATACTCTTTGTTATTTTCGGAGTAAACGTATGTGGTGTAAATCTTTCCCTCATTGATTGGGTCTGGGTCTACTACACGCACATATCTGTTTACTTCCACATCACATATCGGACCAAGTCCGGATATTCCAAGATACAAGTCTTCAAGCTGCTTGTCAGTAACAGCACGAGTATCGATTACTTCATCGATGAATGACTGCATCTCGTTCATTATTGTTCTTCTCGCTACCATCTCGTTAGATAGTGTTACCATCGTAAAAGGTGCAAAGAAGAGCAGGATGAAAGCAAGCATTGTTCCCAATACTTTACCAAATATATCGCTCACAGCTTACCTCCAATCCACGGTTAAAAATATATCATCTCTATCTGCAAATAATCTAGTTGCATATTTCTCAACCGAAGTATTCTTTGTTTTACCAATAAGTCTTAACTTATGGCCAGTTACTTTACTCACCTCCACCATGCGTTTATACATAGCAAGAAGCGAGGTTACATCCAAGTACTCCGGCAATGTTATCTCTACCGGTACTACTTCATCTGAGGCAAAGTTAGCGTTACTTATGTTCTGCACTAAAGAACCATTGTCCGCTAATTTGTGTAAAACCTCCATCGTCCTTCCTCCGTATCACTGTAGTAATAATCATAGCCAGAGATTGGCTGGTCAATAATATCA
>ULSY01030590.1_pt1 | contig 11676 bp, 7 predicted proteins | sample 1957201 | NCBI WGS metagenome assembly ULSY01 (sample SAMEA4835723, study PRJEB28245) | human gut metagenome | biome: gut microbiome; material: fecal sample | place: Denmark | collected 2008
ACGCCCAATAAGATATAATCACCATCCAAACATTCCTGTATAGTTCTTTCATCTGTAGGATAATAATATTCATCATGCAACAAAGTCTTATTAACTTCATCCTGTAATTTAATAACAGGTTTCAAGTCTCTTTTTGGTTTCTTTATCTCAATCCTTCTTATTGATAAATCAAAATATTGACTCATATGAAACCTCCATTTACTCCGGCTTTTTTACTCGTATTTTTCCAGATAGAAGGAATACAGGATCCTCTCCTTCACGGGCAGCTGCATCAGCTTCGTCAGTGCCTCCTCATAGTATTGGATCTGGACGCTGTAGCGGTTCCAGAGGGCTTGCAGGGAATCGATCACATCGGTCTTGTAGTCCAGCAGGACGATCTCTCCGTTTTCTATAAAGAAGACATCGATGATACCCTGAATGAGAACCTTTTCCCCTTCAGGAAGGTCCTGATCCAGGCGCTTCGCATCAATGCCCAGCACGAAGGGCTGCTCTCTGTACAAAAGGCCCTGTTCAAAAGCTCTCCACATGCGGTAGGCCAGCTCCTGTTCCAGAAAATGCCGGATTTTGGGAAGGCTTACGGCCTGCGCATACTCCTCTGTCAGTCGTAGGGAAGCTGTCTCCCGCTGCAGGAATTCCTTCAGACGTACCTGTAACCGGTCCGTATCCAGGCCCTGACGGTATTCCTCATAAGTCCCAGGGCATCTGGCAAATAGTCCGGATTCCATAAACAGATAAGAAAAGTCCAACAGTTCCATGGTCCGGTGGAACGCGTTACCGCGGACGGCTCCGCTGACCTTTTCCTGTTCTCTGCGGAAAGCCGGGATATAAGGCACCACTTCTTTTTCTTCGAAGGTATGAAATGCCGCTTCATCCTTCTCCGCCATGGCCGCAATCTTCAGTTCCGATACCGTGGTCTTGGTATAGAGCTTCTGCAGGCCGGGATACGGATAGGCATAGGCAAATCGCTCCCGCAGTTTCGCAAGCTTTCGTTCGTTCTCCTCCGGGTCCCCAGGCAAAGGAGTCTCGCCGTCCGTCACACGCTGCAACAGTTCCCTGCGGTCTCCCATGCGCAGTTGTTCCCTGATCTCCTCTGCCGCCAGGTCTTCTGTTCCCAGCGTTGTTACTGCAATTCCTGTCTTAGGCAGGATTGGCAGCAGAAAATCCATATAGTTCCCCGCCTCACAGAAATCCAGATAGGTCAGCTTCTCCTGTCCTGTCATCCGGGACAGCTCCCATTTTTCCTCCGCCTTATCCAACACCGCTGTCAGGATCAGTTTTTCTCTGGCACGGGTCAGTGCCACGTAAAGCACACGCAGTTCCTCCGCCAGATTGTCCTCCTTCATTTTCGCTGACAGAACAGCCCGGCGGAGGGTCTTATTTTTAATGCGGCGACCGGAATCCACATAGTCCACCGCTACTCCCAGATCCATATCCACGATCAGGGACTGGTTCGCATCCTGCATGTTGAAACGCTTCGACAGCCCGGAGACAAATACCACGGGGAATTCCAGACCTTTACTCTTGTGGATGCTCATGATCCGCACCACATCGGCATTTTCGTCCAGGGTATCCGCCTCACCGTAATCCACATCGTATTTTTCCAACTGTTCCATATAACGGATGAAATGGAACAGTCCAAAATAACTGGTCTTCTCAAAAGCACAAGCCTTCGTCAGCAGCATCTCCACGTTGGCCCGGCGCTTGCTGCCAGCAGGAAGTGCCGTCACATAGTTCAGATAATCGTAATCGTCCAGGATCCGCTGCAGCAGGTCGCGGATGGAGGTGAAGGGAGTCAGATCACGGTAATGATCAATACGTTGTAAGAAAGTATCTGCCTTTTGGGAAAGTTCTGTCTCCGGTTCCATGTCCTCCGGTACTGTGGCAGCTTCCAATGCGCGCTGCCAGTACTGTCCGGCCCCGGCGGTTTCTTCCCCGGCGCTTTCGCCCGCTGATGCCTCTTCTCCCGCTTCCGCCATCCGTCCCCTCTGCGCCACTTCTTTCAATGCCTCATACAGTGTCATTCTCTTCCGGGAATGCCCTTTGCTTCCGCTGCGGATCCGGGCGATCTCTTCCTGGGTAAAGCCTCCGAAGATCGACTGCATCACGCCGAACAGCGGAATATCCTGTCTCGGGTTGTCCAGCACTCGTAAAAACTGCAGCAGTTCCTGTACTTCCAGGGCCCCGAAATATCCGGTCTTGGATGTAATGTAGACAGGGATTCCCTGCTGTTCCAGTACTTTCTTGAATTCCTCATCCCAGCCACTGGTGGTACGAAGCAAAATCACCATATCCGAGTACCGCACCGGGCGCAATTCTCCCGTAGCCTTCTCCATGACTTTCAGACTGCCCTTCAGCTGCTTGATACGTGCCGCAATAGCCAGTGCTTCCAGCTGTCTTACGTTGTCATAGTCCACGGGACCTCTTGCCCCGTCGGGACGCTGTTCTCCGCTGCCGCCTTCCGCACCATCCCCCTTCTCCGGCTTACGGATCAGTAATAGTTCACTGCCGTATGCAGGATCCTCTGTGGCAGGATATGTGGCCCCGGGATACAATGCTGCCTTATCATCATAGGCAATGCCGCCGATCTCCTGGCTCATGATGCGGGAAAACACATCGTTTACCGCATCCACCACCTGCACACGGCTTCGGAAGTTCTTCGCCAGGTCAATCCGGCACAGATCCCCACTCTCCTGATAGGTGTCGTATTTTTCCAGGAAAAGTTCCGGTCTGGCCAGACGGAATTTATAAATACTCTGCTTCACATCACCTACCATGAAGCGGTTATAATGTCCCTCCACTTCCCCGGAGATGGCACTTAACAGATATTCCTGTACCAGATTACTGTCCTGGTATTCGTCAATGAGGATCTCCTGAAAATACTGGCGATACTCCAATGCCACGTCACTTGGCACAATGTCATATTTCACACCGGTGCTATCCATTCCTGTATCACCGGTGCTGTCCGTCCCTGCATCGCCGGTCTCTTCCACTTTTTCCCGTTTTAGCAGAATCTGTAACGCATAGTGCTCCATGTCGGAAAAGTCGATCAGATGTCGCTCCTGTTTGGCCGCAAGAAGCCTTCTGTCGAATTCCAGCACCAGGTTAAGCAGCATCCGGAGCGGCTCTCTGCAGGCTTTTCCCTGTTCCACCACCAACTCTAACGGTGTCTTGAAATATTGTTCCGTCAGATCCGCCAGCGTGTCTTTTACGCTATTACGGATGGATTTCGCCAGCTCCCGTTTGGCGGGATCCACGCTCTCATCCTTCTTGGAAGAAAGACGGCCGAAAGTCACTGCTGGAACCTTTGCTGCCTGTTCCTTCAAATCCTTGCAGGCCGCTAGGCGTTCCAGCTGTTCGCTCTCCGCTTCTGTCAGTTCTCCATACATATATGGACCGTCCGGCAGCTCACACAGCTTTTTCACTTCCACCAGTTTTTCCAGACACCCTTGCAGGACACGGCTCACACGCTCTGCCAGATATTGTCCGTAATCACTGTGCAGCAGGGCATCCAGATCTCCCGCCGCATAATCGTTTTTACGCTCTTCCAGCCATTCTGCGGGCCAGGGAAAACTTCCGGCATAGCGGGACAGGTTCAGGATATGCTGTTCCAGCACGCTCTCTCTGCCGCCGGGGCAGAAATATTCCACACAGGTGTGGAAACGTTCCCGTGCCTCCCGGGATGGGTCCTCGCTGTCACGTTTTCCCGGAACCTCTTCCGCAAAATCATTCCCTGACGCTTTCTCCGGTATCATCGCTCCGCTGTCACGGTTTTCCCGGGACGTCGGAACATCATCCGGAACAAATTTCCCAGCATAGGCATCCTCCAGCAGCTGTCCCAGCACCTCCTGCTGCAACAGCTTGATCTCACCCTCGTCTGCCACACGGAAATCCGGATCCAGACCGATCTCATTAAAATGATTCCGGATCAGGAACAGGCTGAAGCTGTCGATCGTGGTGATCTGGGCATTGTGTAACAGGGCGGACTGCTTCTGGATATGGTCGTTCCCCGGATCCGCTTCCAGTCTGGCGGCGATCCCGGCTGCGATACGCTCCCGCATCTCCGCAGCCGCCGCATTGGTGAAAGTCACGATCAACAGGCGGTCAATGTCCGCCGGATGCTCCCCCTCACAGATCATACGGATGATACGCTCTACCAGTACCGCCGTCTTACCGCTTCCTGCGGCCGCCGATACCAGAATGTTGCTGTTATGCAGTTCGATTACCTTTTGCTGTTCCGGGGTAAAATTCATTCCCATACGCTACCTCTGTTCCTGTTTCTTTTCTCCTGTTGCCGTCCTGTTCCTCCGGGCAGCGGGCGCTTTCTCTTCGAGCTTCCTGTCAGGCACACACTCCCGCCGGGCACCCTTTGCCCTAAGCTTCCACGGTCTCCTGCATCCGCTGCATCAGCGCCTGCTTATCCAGATCTTCCAGCTGTCTCTTCTCATAGCCCGGAATACTGCCATCGAAACCGCAGACCTTTTTATAGGCGCAATAAGTACAAGCCTCTTCATTGCCTTTCTCATAGGGATTGGCTGCTATTTTTCCGTCCAGGATCTCCCGCCCGATGCTGCGGATCTTGGCATCTACATAAGAAGATATCAGCTGCATCTCCTCCCGGCTTAAGACACCGGATCTGGCACTGAAGCTTCCATCCTTTTTCTTCTCCACCGGAATGACCACAGACTTATCCTGCATATAGCGGTCCAGACGCTCCACGACCTCAGGATCACTGTTTACTACACCGTTCATACGAAGCTTTGCAAGGATCTGTTCATTGATCTGCTCATCCGTGAGCTCCACCGGTGTCTCTATGGTGGGATCATCGATGTGATAATACAGAAGTGCCGCCGGAACGATCTCCTTGTCCGGATGCTTTCGGCTCTCCATCTCCATGGCTGCATTCATATATACCACCAGCTGCAACTGCAGACCGTAATACAATGCCGCCAGATCAAATTTCCGGTTGCCGGACTTATAATCAATGACCTTGACGTAGACATGCTCTGCATCTTCCGACACATCGATACGATCGATCCGTCCCTGCAAATGCATCTTCTCGTCCTCAGACAGATCCACATGAATGCTGTCCAGATCCTCCGCAAACCGGAAAGAAAGTTCATAATCATCTGGCTGGAAACTGCCCTGTTTCAAATGTTTCTGCAAGGTCAGCACTGTACGGGTTAGGATCCTGCTCATGCGGGTAATGGCATATTCATTCCGCGCAGAGCTGTATAATACCGTCTCCCCGTAGGTTGCCGCATAGGCTTCCACGGATTCTTTGACGGCTTTGGCTGCAAAATTCTCCGTAAAATCCCACCATGTCAGGTTGGATTCTGCAAGTTTTCCTGCAAAGTTTTCCAGTACTGCATGATATACCGTACCCATATCCGAAGCCTCGAAGCCGAATTCTTCCCGTTCCTGCAGGGAAAGACCATATTGCAAAAAGTGTCTGCAGGCACAGGCAGCATAGGTCTCCAAGCGGCTCACACTGTTCTCCAGCTGCCTACCGTACAATGCTCTCGCCACGATCCTTGACAGACCGCTCTCCTTATATCTTCTAAATGCTGCCGCCGTCAGACGGTCTCTGCCCTCCGGATCTGCTTCATAGGCACGGTACATGAGATAGAAGTCCTGCCTCTCTTCTTCCGGCAGGGTTCCTTCCACATATTCCCGCAGTTCCTCCGCCAGATATCTGGCACCTTCCTGTCTGCCCTCGATCTGTTCCAGACGGCTGCGGTTCTGGGGATACTCCACGCTCATTGCCGGGAACAGCTTCCGCACCGTATCGATCAGGTAGGACGGTCTTATGCCCTTTCCTTCACTGTTTACCTTGGCATAGGACAGATACAGCTGTTCTGAGGGCTTGGTCATATTCAGATACAGATATAATCTCTGGATATACATCTGCTGTCTCGGGCTGGGTGCCATCTCTGTCCCGGATTCAATCAGGAATTCCCGATCCATATCCGAAATGATCCCGCCCTTGGAAGCATTTTTCGGAATATTTCCGTCATTGACTCCCAGGAAAAACAATACCTTCACCTGTTTCAGACGGGTTCGCTCCATATCGCCCACCACGATACGATCCACGTTCTGAGGGATCGTACCGACAGTGATCTCGCCGAAACCGGCCTCTAAAATATCCGCAAATTCCTGTCTGGAGATTTCTTCCTCTCCCAACAGTTCATAGACCTGATCCAGCAGATCCATGACCAGCCGGTAAATCTGTGCATACTCTCTGGCTCTGGATAAGTCTCCCTCTTTTTCAAACTGCTGCTGATAGTTCAAAAGCTTTTGCTGCACCTGATTCTGTTCCAGGAAATCGTACAGATGGCTGACATAGTCTCCAGCCTTTTCCCGGCTTCCCATGTGCAGAATCTCCACCGCATCCATGAACTGTTGCCGGATACGGTTCAGACGCTCCATGGTCTTCTCTTCCGCCTGTTCGCTCCCCTCCACATTTCCCTGCAGTTCTTCCGTTCTGCGGGTAAACAGACGGCTATAGGTCCGATAGCCTCTCGCCCCGGTGCGGATCACATAGTTTTCCAGCTCATCAATCTCTTCTCTGGAAATATCCGCCATGCCGCTGCGCAGAAAATGAAACACCGTATCATAGGAAAAATCCTTAATATACAGCTGCAATGCGCTCTTGATATATTCGATCATGGGATTCAGCACGATCCCTCTGGTACGGTCCAGGAAACATGGGATCTCCAGCTGTCCGAATTCTGTTTCCACATAGGAAGCGTATCCTTCCAAATCTCCGATGACCACGGCAATGTCCCGGTAGGTCATCCCCTGCTCTCTGATCAGGTGCCGGATGTACAGCGCTGTCTGGTGGACTTCCTCTCTGGGGGAAAGGGCTTCAAACATATGGATCTCTTGCTGTTCTCCCGCATACGGCTCATACTGATACCGGAACAGATTCTGTTCCAGATAGTGTAATGCCGGTGCCTTGGCGAAGCGATTGGGCCCCCCCTTGACAAAGAGATCCTCTCCCCGCTCTACCTCTGCCTCCGCTGCCAGCTTTTCCAGATCCGCCACCGTCTTCTTGCTCAGATGGAACAGCTTCTGTTCACCATCCATTTTATACGGATCCTCTCCCACTCCAATGGTCACGGTAACGATGGTCTCTGCGCACACGCGCATCAGTTCCTGGATCAGCCGGTTCTGTATGGGAGTAAATCCCGTAAAGCCGTCAAACACCACTACACTGCCCTTTAAGATCTTTGATTTGGACAGGGATCTGCGCAGTACATCCAGTGTCTCCTCGGTGGTGATAAAATGATCCCTGATATAATCCTGAAAGCCCCGGTACAGAGTCTTTAAGTCTTTCAGTTTCATGGCCAGCGCGCCACGCTTCTGTGCACTGGTGATCAGCTTGTCCATATCCTGTGTGCTGATACCGTATTGCATGAACTCGGAGATCGCACTTTTCACCTCATGGATATAGCCCTGCTTGTGCAGGAGACTTCCCATGGCCGGAAGCTGTTCCTTCAGATCCGCCGCCACTTTTTGCAGCACCAGGCTTTTGCCGGTGTCATCCAGTACCGGCATCTCTTTGGTCCCCACTTCCTCCAGAATGCGGTGGCTGAGTCGGCCGAAGCTCAGGACATCGATATTCAGGATGCCATCCCGGTCACTGCGCATGACCAGATCCTTCTGGGTCTGCATGGTGAACTGATCCGGCACAATGATCAGGAAATTCCTGCCCGGTTCCTCTGCCGCCCGCTGCATGATCTCTTCATAGATTCTGTGGCTTTTGCCCGACCCGGAAGGGCCAAAACAGAAACGTAAGCTCATAAGTCTCCTCCGTTATGCTGTCCGTTTATTTCAGATCCAGTTCAATGGGACAATGATCCGATCCCAAAATTTCCGTGTGGATCTTCGCATCCGCCAGACGGTCTTTCAGACACTCCGATACCACGAAATAATCAATTCTCCATCCGGCATTTTTTGCTCTCGCCTGGAACATATAAGACCACCAGGAATACACCCCGGTCAGGTCCGGATAAAAATAGCGGAACGTATCGATAAATCCGTTCTCCAGTACCTTCGAAAAGCAGGCTCTCTCTTCATCAGTGAAGCCCGCATTGCCACGGTTGGTCTTCGCATTTTTCAGGTCGATTTCCTGATGCGCCACGTTCAGGTCTCCCGCATAGATCACCGGTTTTTTCTCTTCCAGCTTCTTAAGATACGCCAGGAAATCCGCTTCCCACTGCATGCGGTATTCCAGTCTCGTCAGTTCTCTCTGGGCGTTCGGTACATAGACTGTCACAAAATAGAACTCCGAATACTCTGCAGTGATCACCCGGCCCTCATGGTCGTGTTCCTCCACGCCGATGCCGTAAGTCACCTGTATGGGCTCTTCCTTTGTAAAAATTGCAGTGCCGGAATAGCCCTTTTTCTCTGCGTAATTCCAATACTGATGATATCCGGGCAGATCCAGTGCGATCTGTCCCTCCTGCAATTTTGTCTCCTGCAAGCAGAAAATATCTGCATCCGTTTCCTGAAAGAAATCCAGGAATCCCTTCTGCATGCAGGCTCTCAGCCCGTTCACATTCCATGAAATCAGTTTCATATTTTCCCTTTCCTGTCAGTCCTACTGTTATTATCTATATTTTTTGTCCCATTTTCAGGACACCATCTGCAATCTAAATAATTTATCACCGGAAGTCACATCTTTTTAATCTTCTACCAGATTATGGTACATCACATGGATATCCTCGTAGACACCGTCCTTATTGAGGAAGCCTCCCGGAATAATGCCCAGATCCACGAATCCCAGTCTCTGGTATAGATGGAACGCATGGATATTGGAAGCCACCACCGCATTGAACTGCAATACGCGGTAACCGTTTGCTTTTGCCTGCTCCAGACAGTCTTTTACCAGCAGTTCGCCGATATGCTCTCCCCGGCAGGCTCTGTCCACTGCATAGCTGGCATTGGCGATATGCCCTACTCTGCCGATATTGTTGGGGTGCAGAATATATAGTCCCTTCACATTGCCCTGTTCATCCTCTGCCACAGCACTTACCGTCTGTGCGGCAAAAAATTCTGCGGCCTCTGCCCCTGTCAGTCCTTCCTCCTGAGGAAATGCCACGCCATCCTCTACCACCTGATTCCAGATTTCTGCCATTCTTGCTACATCTTTTGCTTCAAATTTTCTGATTGTTATCATTTTGTCTGCCTATTTCCTAATTTGTCTTATGCCATCTTATCCCGGTCATAATTTTTATCCGCTTTTCTGTCATCTATTCGTTCTATCCGCCGTGCTTTTCCATCCATTCACATTCCTTCCGGGCAGCCTTCAGAGACGCTTCGTACCCTTTCAGGATCTCCATAAGTCTCTGTACATCGATGATGCCGCTGGCTTTATTTTCCGGGTGATCCATCCATGGATGCTGTTTTTCCGGCGGATAAATATTTTCTATGGTATTTTCCCCGATCCGATACCATTTCTTCTGATAGCAGATCGTGTTGTCCGCCGGGTTTAAAAAGGTTTCCAGTTCCGTCAGTGGATAGGTCTCTGCCGGTGTACGAGGATTACCTTCCAGACCTCTCACGGCAGTGACCTTCACAGTCCCACCCTCCGGTACTACACACAGCCACATGGGCTCTGCCGGTTTTTTCCATAATTTATCCAGTATAAAGTTCAACGGTCCCAGTAACAGGATCGTCATGAAAACCGCCAGCGCTCCCGTCAGTTCCGGAATCCAGTCACCCCACAACAGCATCTGGAACAGCAGATGGTCACTCTCCCGCACACCCCAGACCTTCATCACTACCAGCACGGTTGCTACCATATAGATCAGTATAGTGATCAGGGCAAACGGCATCAGTACTTTTTCTTTTTTCATGCCCCATGCGGCATAAGCCTTGCATTCATCGTCCGTAAAAAGCACGGGCAGTTCATAGCTCTCTGTCATGCTCCGCTTCTCCCTCTTTTGCTATTCTCCGAGAATAATATGCAGGAACCGCTTGTCCAGCATCAACGTCCGGTTCCAGGGATTCAGGATCACACCCTCGATATCATCGGCAGTCAACGTCATGCGGAACAGCTGCTCCATATCCGTGAGAAAAGTGGACATTACGCTGCCGCTTCCCTTTAATTCTTCCTCAAATCCGGTGAAGGCCGACCACCATTTTTTCCCATCGGAGGTCTGCACCGCCTGCAGGCGCATGGCAGTTCCGGCGGCCTGTGTCACCGCTTCCTGCACATCTGCTGAGGGCGGTTCCACCGCCACGATAAGCTGTCCCTGCTCCCGCATACGTCTGCGCACCACCGTCAGAGCATGAGCCAGAAGTTCTTCTGTCGGCTCCTGCTGTAATGCCAGAATTGCCTCCTCTATTTTCTCATTTCCCTGTAAACCTTTATCTTTCTTTTCGTCCATAACCGTAATGTTGTCCTTTTTAATTGTAGTCGTTAAATCACTTCATCCTATTTCCCATGTCCCTTGCGCAATCTTGTATGCAATCTGTCGAATTCCATAAGAGCCACAGGCAACACAGCTCATGCCTATGCCCATCATACCATAAATGCCTCCGCAATTCCACTCACGTTTCCCTCCAGAAGCCGTCTTTTCCTTGACAGTGGGGGTATTCGTTGCTAACATGAACCTGAGCGTTTGATGCTTAGAAATGAGGATAATTATGGATACTTTTGACCCGAAGCACATTTACAGCGATGCCGCAAAGCTGGCTCGTCTGAAAGATAAAAAGCTTTTCCTGTTCGATATCGACGGCACCATTGCCGTAGGCGATACCTTGTATGAGGGAAGTGCGAATCTTCTCCGCTACATTCAGGCCATCGGCGGCAGGGCTTATTACATTACCAACAATTCCACAAAAAGCGGACTGGACTATGTGAAAAAATTCTACGATGCATTTCACCTGGACAGCACGGAGGATCATTTCATCACCTCCGGCTATATGACGCTGCGTTTTTTGAAGAAGAATTATGCAGACAAGAAAATCTTCGTGCTGGGAACCGCTTCTTTTGTGGCGGAACTGCGAAAGAATGGCCTCTGGGTAACCGAGGTCTGCGAGGACGGCATTGACTGCGTGGTCGTTGCCTATGACAGTGAATTAAATTATGCAAAGCTTACCGAAGTCTGCAAGGTTTTATTCACCCAGGATGTTCCTTTCTACGGCACCAACCCGGATTTGCGCTGCCCCATCGACTTCGGCTTTATCCCCGATTGCGGTGCCATCTGCGACATGATCACCGCCACCACAGACAAACAGCCCATCTATCTGGGCAAGCCCAGCAAAGAGGTCGTAAAGCTTTGCCTTGAAGTCTCCGGCTTCACTCCCGAGGAGACTCTGGTGGTTGGCGATCGTCTGTACACCGATATTGCCTGCGGCATCAACGGTGGTGTGGACACCTGTGTTCTCTTCACCGGCGAGGCACAAAAAAAGGATATTCTGACTCCCGAGGGGGAGCCGAATACCCAATATCTGCCGGACTATGCTTTTGAAAATGTGCAGGAATTATTAAATGCCTGCCAGGGTGAAATAAATTTTAAATAGCTCTCTTCACGACACCGATTCCCAACGGATAAGGTCCGGTGTGTACGCCAATGGTGGCACCGATCTGGAAGATGGGAATGGTGTCGATGTCGTATCCCTTTTCTTTCAGTCTGCCTGCCAGTCTGTCGCGGAACTCTACGGCTT
>ULSY01036734.1_pt1 | contig 11662 bp, 21 predicted proteins | sample 1957201 | NCBI WGS metagenome assembly ULSY01 (sample SAMEA4835723, study PRJEB28245) | human gut metagenome | biome: gut microbiome; material: fecal sample | place: Denmark | collected 2008
TAATGTGAGGCTCATTATTGAATGCTCCGGCAAACACAAATAGTACATTATCAATAGGGACTGATATGTACTTCCCATAATCGCCAAAAACACTAGTAGTATCAGACTCTAAAAGTTTGAGAAACTCGTTCTGTACACTGGCAGTAGATTCATTAGCTAGTTGGCTATTAGTGTTTCCGTTGATGAAAAGTTTATCAAACTCGTCTACGAAGACTACGATAGGTGTGTGACTATAGTTAACAAGCGGAGATAGAATTTTGCTTAAACTATTTCCAGAAATACCCTCTTTAGTTATTTGAGCTGCATTAACTTCCTTAATTAACTTGTCTTGCCCTATTATCTTACTCATAGTCAATTTTCAATAAATATTTAATATTACCTCCGGCACCCAAATGCCTAAAGCATTTAGTTACGAAGTCCTTGGTTTCGGGGTGTATAGCTCTAGGTGAACTTAGAAATTTAATCCACCAGTTGTACTCACTCCCATAGGTAAAATCTTTATTATAGGTTCTCCCAGCAGCCAGATAATCACAGACTAATTCCAAAGCATATTTTCTTGGCATTTTCGCTGGAACTCCTCCTTCATCTAAACTATGAACCCAATATTCATAGTGATGTGGATTTCTTCCTCGATGATGTAGGAAGGTTTCAGAATATCCGTGTATGTTTTTCTCATTAGCTAGAGGACTAATAGCATCGTCCCAGTACTTTATTGACCTACTAAATTCAGTATAGCTAAACTTAGACCAGTCATGTACTATTCCCTGCCAATAAAGACCTAACTGGAAACAATAGTGTGCTACCCAGTATTTATGCTTAATAATCCTAATTAGATGTTTAAATATTCGTGTCATGTATTGAGTTTGATAAAAACTTAATAAAAGAAACGTCTACCTCGTAATATTTATCGCCGAGAAACTTAAGCATATATATAATCCAGCTTACTATAGAAAGCGAGACAGCTACAGGAGGAAGACATAGGCTCACTAGGGCTATAACTACAGCCCAACCAGGCACAGATATTCTTCTCCACCTTCCAGAACCTAAATAATCTAGTTCATAGGTATGATAAAGTGTATAGTATAGGAGCGCATAGAGCACAACTCCTATACAATCACTTATCAACATAATCTTTACGTCCATACTTAATTAGTATTTCTGGACCACAGAATAATGTATTCCCTATATCCCTTACCATTATACCATAATAAGACATTATCCTCTGTAATATCTACATATGGGTCGTAATAAATAAAGGCGATTATCAAGACTATTGCTAGTATAATAGCTAACATAGATTATCGAGTTTTAACGGAACCAGGTCTAGTGGTTGCAGCTTGGAAATCTTTTCCCTGCTTATCCCACCATGCCTGTTTATCCTTTAACCATTTTACTTTTTTCTTGTATTTCATTGTTCTGTTACGATTACGATTCTGTTAAATTCTCTATCTCCAAACTCAGTAGTGCTTCCGCAGCCTTTAACTATAAGCTTATCCTCTGGAGCGCCATAACTGATAAGGGCCTTCTTCATAGATTCTGCTCTAGCTACAGCTAAGTTGTCATTAAAATCTACTGGACCTTCTTCAGAAGCATATCCCTCAATCATATATGACTTACCACTATTTGAAATATAAGCTGCTAACTCCGATACTGCAACATTAGAAGTTGTAGAGATTTCAGAAGAGTTCTGTAAAAACTGAATTTTAGGTGTAAGAAGTTCTACCTTAGTAACTACTATAGTATCAGTCTTAATTATTTCTACTGGTTTACGAGATTCCAATTCGCTATTCTTAGCCCTCAACTCGTTAATGGCAGTATTAAGACTTTCTACTTCAGCGTCACTATATAGTTTCATCATAGGAAAGTTTCCTTTATTAGACTTAAATCGGTAAGTAGCTCCTACATAAACATTTACTTCATGATTTAGAGGAGTAGTCTTTGGAAGTAGTATATACTCTGGAGTAACATTTAGTGCCCAACTATCAGTAATATTAAAGTTGCATCTAATTGCACCTCTTGCAGATACATTATTATAAACATCACCATAAGTATGATACCAACCAGCACCTATCAGTAATACAGGCTCAAATAAACGTCTAGAGCCTTCGTATCCACAAATAAGATTAGTTAGATTAGTAGTTACATTAGCTGTAAGGTTATGGGAATCGAAGAACGTTTTACTGCCTTGATTCATACCTGCCATCATATCTAACTCTAGTCCGAAGATAGGAGTAATTTCTTTACCCACCGCAATATTTACTAATACATCATGAGGTTCAGCCCAACTTCTTGAGTTGTCCCAAATTGTAGTACCTACATTACCAGAAACATACCAGTTATCTTTCAAACTTCCAGTTTCAACAACTTGTGCGCTAGCAAACACGCACATTAAACACAAACAAATAATACTAAAAATTTTCTTCATAATTCTATTAATTAAATTAATCCCACCAAGACCTCATACGTTCAAACTTTAGTTTGTTGTATAAGTACCAGGCCTTTTCTCTTCTCAGATAATCTTTAAGGATTGGGGTATTCCAATCGAGATCAGCAGCCTTAGGGTGGAATCGATTCCAATTTTTAGTATTTATGTGTCTATCTACAAATCCCTTTGACCCAGGTCTAAAGTCATGGTGATACGCAGAATCTATTTCTAGCACAATATCTAATAGCTTTAGTGCTAGATTTAGCTCTTTTTCGACACGTTCATTGCCTTCCGCAATTCTAGATACCTTAAAGTATTCATACATTCTAATTAGGGCTTGTTTCTCTAAAGAGAGAACAAATCCATAATCGAATGGATAAAACTTCATAGCTTCTTTGATAAGTTTCTTATTCTTATTCTTTCTTAGTTTCATATTCCTGACTTGCTTCAACTGCTAATTTATCTGCGAGATTATTCATCTGAGAAAAGAAGTCTGAACTTGAAGTATGTCCTTTCACCCAACAAAAATCTATATTAGGACAAAATTGCTTTGCCTTATTTAAGACCTTGTCGTATAAATTCCATAACTCTACATTCTTCTTTCTTTTCCATCCTTTAGTAGCACATCCTATGACGTACTGAGAATCTGAGTAAATAGTCAGAGATTCGATTTTACGACTTACTGCATTTAGAGCATAAATTACTGCTAACAACTCACATTTATTATTAGTAGTATTAGGAATCATCTTACTAAATTCATAGGCTTTTTCCCCATCAATTACGAATACAACTCCTACTCCTCCTGTGTCTCTAGACGAGCTAAAAGCTCCATCAGTGAACACTTCTAGCCTGCTCATCAGCAGTATTTACTCTCATGCCTACCAGCTTCCTCGAAATCATCTTTCAAATCCTCACAAAAAATCTGATTAAATTCAATCATAACTCCAAGTTTCTAGGCAAGCTATAAGTTCCAGCATCCCATATCTGCAAATAACCTTGAATGGTCCAGTAGCTATAGAAAGATAAGGACTTTTGTTGTCATTGTACAGCTTCATTACTTCTCTTAGTAGTACGCTAGCATTTCTGGATAGTTCGTAAAGAGTGGGAACTCTGTGTTCGTTCGGACCTACATACATTTTCCATGTACTTTTGCCTATACAGCGACCCTCGTCATCATATTCTCTATGACTCTTGTCCCACTGCATATACTCCAGAACCTTATCAAAATCAAAGTTCTCCATAATGCTTTTGTATTGTTCCTCCAATGGGGGACAATCATCTCTTGTCAGGACTGTTCTCTTTGTTTTGCTCATTTTTGTAACAATTAACAAGATTCTGTAAGTTGGACAACTTATCAGTTCTTACACTGACCAGTAGCCCACCCTTACGTAAGTTGTAACTAAGTTTAATTCCGCAATGATTTAGAATTTCGATAAACTCTCTCAATGCGCTTCCCTTTAACACATTTCTGTAGACTAGTTTCTGACCATCTTGATATCCTGCTCGATAGTATTCATTCGCAACATCAGAAATAAGCCATCGCTTAATAGGAGATACCCTACTTAAGAGTTCATTGACTCTGGTTGCGATAAAATCCATATTACTGAATACTATCAATTACAAGACTATCCACACCTAGAGTGTCTACACTCATTGTGTCAGCAACTTCTTTAACGATTGCGATAGAATCGTTTTCTGGAGCCTGAGTCTTTGTATTACCTGCACAAGCAGACATCAGTGCAACCATTCCGAAAAGCAATAGTACTTTCTTCATTTTTCTTAATTTAAATTAGTTAATAATCATTTTATCTATCAAAAAAAAGAGTGGTTCCAGTATCTGTGCTTCACCAGATACTTTCCCCACTCCTATCACTCCGAAGAGCTTGTACCATTATTAGGTTGGTCAACCTCCCTCTTCATCTTGTTGAGAATTTGGGATAATAGTCACCAAGTTTAAAGATTACTTGTAACTGAAGCAAAAGGCTAGAATCCCGAAGGGATTCCGTCAACACGTGGTTGACGAGCTATGTAGGAAGCTAACGCGCAGGCAAAGATGAAGCCGTAGTCAAAGACCTAGCTACACTAACAAAGACTAAGACAAAGACTCTCAATTAGAGAGTAGGTTGTAAATTTTTGTGTAGCCAGCGAATAAAGATTAAATCCATGCGGATTTAAGAATATACTGTTCATAATTATTCCTGTTAAGTATGTTATGTTAGCTTCCTACGGAAGTCCTCTAATTACTTAGAGGAAGAGTCGCCTTGTCTCCTAATCTCTTCGAAAATATCTAAAAGATTCTTAGGCAAAGCGATTTTTAGTTTGGAAATACGTTCCATTTCAGAAGTTTTCCAACTATTGAAACGACTTCTCAACTCTCCTAATTCGGAGGTATATTTGTCGTATTTTGCTTTAAATTCAGCCATTTTCTCACGATACTCTTGTTCTTGAGTGTTAGAAAGTTTATTAACCTCCTCCTTAAGCTCAGCTTTAAGAGCATTTAACTCCTTCTCGTAAGAACGATAGGTGTCTTGAAGAGACATGAACATATTGTCCACTTTTTCTACTTCGATGGTAGGGTCTTGGTAGTAGAGAATTAAATCTCTTCCAGAGCCTTCCTTATAGATAGGACAATTCTCAGCTGCATGAACTTCTTTTCGTGCTTTACTAAAGGCTCCTTTTGGATGAATATACTTTCCATAGGTAGAAGCAAACGCCTCTAATCTTAGGAATTTATTTCTCTTGTTAATATCCCACGACTTTATGATAGTTTCTTCAGTCGGAGAAGGTAGAGCTTCTGGATACTTAGGCTGCTCTGGCAGTCCTATTCCCTGACTTTCTGCCCAATCATCAAGCATAGTAGCAGATACTTTGCCAATCATTCCTTCTTTCTCTTTGATAGCTTCTCGTACCCAAGCACAAAAACTATTCATGGCAGCGACCTTTTCCAAATCATCTTTTATAAAGTCAAGGGACTTTTGTCCTACTGTCATTAACTGCTTGTCTCCTCCACCGATAGAGGCTACAGATACTTGAAAGAATTTCACATTATTCAAGCGTTCCTGTGCTGCTTGAATCATTTCTTGTGCGATGTTCGCATAGAAGTTTGCTGACGTAGAAGTCAACCCTTCATTTCCAAAAAATACACTGTTCATATTAGTTACGTTTTGTTAGTTTATCCACAACATTAATTATTCTCCTGCTATAAATCCATCACGATGAACATTTCTAAGTAAACTCTTCAGAGATTCTTCATCTGATTTTAGAGTATTTTTTCTATATATTTCAATAAGTTCTTCTATATATCTTTCCATATTATTGATATTAAATTAGTACCCGAAGTGGGACTCGAACCCACACGCCCATTACTGGGCATCAGAGCTTAAATCTGACGTGTCTACCAATTCCACCATTCGGGCATAATAATTAGCTATACTCACGTACCGCTAATCAACTTACTATAATAACAGTACAAGTGTTAAATTCAAAGTTAAAAACCGTTAACTTATTTAAACTGCAAACAAATGTTAATAAATTTATCGACATCAGTTCCGCAATCTACATAATTCGGAGTGTTAGCTTCGAAGTATTTGAGAACGGCCTCTGTTCCAAAAAGTCCTATCTCTTCAAAGTCATACCCCTCACCGTGAATATCTGATGTAGGCATATTTGGTCTGAATACTAACCAGGCTGTACCAGGAAATTCACAACACGTACAAACAGTCAATCCACTTTCTCTTAGTTTATCTAAGATTTGTGGACTAACTGTTTTCAATACGACACAATTATCCGAGTTCTGCAAGTCGTTGTCTGATTTCATCTTCGGACATACTTTCCATTTTCTCGGACTGTTTCTTAGCCAGCAGTTCAGTCAGGCGTGCCTTCTCAGCTGCCTTATCTTTAGCTGCTTCTCTAGCGGCCTTGTCTTTCAGCTTATCAGTGATAACATCTTTCACAATATTGAACTTTAACTCCAGTTCGCTATTGCTAGGAGTATCATTAGTTATGAAAGATTTTCTAGGACTCTTGGCTAATTCCTCGTCATAGGACACTGCCAGTCTGTCCAATGCAGGCAGACTTAAGTCCCACAAATCTTCCATCCTCAAATTACCTTTACTAGTTGCAAAGCGCAACTTCATTTTAGACGCTTGTTTGTACATAATTAGAATTTAATTTTAAATGGTTTATTATCGACTTTAACTACAACCTCGTCGTGAGACGTACTAGAGAATCCTAGTCCACTCAACTGGTTATCGTTGTATTCTGCTTTAGCTCTAGAGCCAATAGCTTCGAATACTCTCTTATGATCTTTTTCGAGATCGGGTCTCAGATATTCATTGAAGAATCCTCGAACTGGGTCAGGATTTTTACATCCATCAATCATGAAGAATAGGTGCTTGTTTCCTATTTCATTACCTTCCCAATAATTTGGAGAATACATGATGCAAGAAACAGTTTGGAAACGCATAGTATCAATGCCCCACTCGTTCATAGACTTATATGAGGTTGCGGCAATTACCGGACTTAGGGTTATATTACCAATAGAATCTACCTTGATAGTTGCTACCGTAATATATTCTCTGTCTGGCACCATCTTATCATAGTTGAACTTATGAAGCTCTCCATTGATTTCGATTTCTACCTCGAATCCAAAGTCTATATGCTCTCTTTTGCAGAAGTTACGCACTCTCACTACATATTGACCTGCTCTGAGTCTAGATTGGTCAGTCCAGATAATATTCTCAACTGCATCTCTGGTTTTACCAGAACCAGCGTTCATATCTACATCTAGTGTACCACCAGTTAATCCTCTCTTGTGTCCGTAATAGATTTCATTACCACCAGGTTCTGTTACATGGAGGTCAAGGTCATCATAGTTAAACCAGTGTAGAGAACACCTTAGGAATCCATTTACGTTACCACCTGCTGCTTTCACTTTCTCCTTAAATGAATCCGCCATAGAGCCATTATACACCCAAGCGAAGTTATTCTTCCATTTGAACAGCTGACCTGCATCAGGGTTCTCTGGAGCAGTTAGGGTAACAAAATTAGGAATATGCTTATTCTCAACAAGAATTTGCACATCCTTAGAGTGCGGCAATACATTAGTTACAAACTCCGAAATTGAGATTTCAGTAGCTTTGGTATACTCTTTAGGATTAACCGTTGAGGTCTCTTTTAAAGAGTCAAATATACCTCCTTTCATACGTGCACGAGTATCTCTATTTACGAACAGAACGTCGTTTACAGAAATATCTTCTACACGAGCATGACGGCGAGGAAGGGCATCAGTTAACCCAAGTTCTTCAACCTTCTTCTGAGCAGCCTCAATTTGTTTCTTAGTAATAAGAGCAGTAGGTCTCTTATAGTTAGATGGAGCCATAATGTTCTCATAAGACTTAACAGCTCTTTCCAGGTCCACACCATTACTTAAGTCAATCAGTAGAGTTCCCATAGCCGTATTTCTAATTTTAGCTATTGGAGATTTGAAGTTAAACCAACAATAGTTAGTGCGAACCTCTGGTGAGAGATTATCGGCCTCAAGCATAGTTCTTCTGAACTCTTGCAGAGTCTTTAGGAACTCCTCTCCGCGATAGAGATTATTATCCTCTATCAACTCAATTACGGTTTCTACCGCACTTAGTTTAAGCTCGGAAAGAGAACGTTCAAAGACACCAGCTCTAGCTCTAACATCTCCGCGATAACCTGCGGCAGAATCGAAATGATGTACTCTCTTGTTGAATTTAAACTTGTTAGGAATAGTCACGTACAAGTGAGTCCAAGTTCTAGTAGTTCCATCAGGAAGAAGTTGCACATTATGGTCACAACCGTGAAACTCATTAACATCCTGAATGAATATATCTCCTATTCCGGCTTCCTTAACGAGTTTAGCCAAATCCGATGCGGTCTTTTCATAGCCAGGAGTGTGAACATCATCCCAGAAGGTTTTCACCTTGTAGGTTTGAGGGTCTATAGCGACTACCTTACCATAGTGACGTATGAAAGACTTACAAGCATTACAATTGTGATCTTGCCGAATTGTTTCGTCCTCAAAGGAGAGAAGATAACTCATCCACAAAAGGTCTTTGTCTACATTAACTACAAATAAATTATCTGCAATCATAGCATTGAAAGCAGACTCTACATCTTTCTTGAAATCTTTAAAATTCATAATCTTTATTAGTTAAATATTTGATTGCAGTCATAACTGCGGTCTCAAAACCCATTACTTCCCTAGTTACTAATAGTATTGTCCCCATCAGAACTATTACTAGTAATCTTACTAATTCCTTTTTTCCACCATTTCACGCTCTAGCTTCTTCAAAGTTTCTACACTCTCCTCATTGAACTTATCCACTCCCAGCTCACTAATCTTATATATAATAAGAATTTGGTGAAATCTTAGATAAGGGTCAATGATTTGACTTAATCTAGTTAATATCTTGAAATTAGCTTTCTTTCTAAATTTGATAGCTTCTTCAATTTGAGCTTCCATATTTATTAAGTATATCTAATTCCAATTCCTTAACTTTACTTTCATACAAGGAATCCTCAGAGTAGCCAATTCTGTCTAGGAATTTGTAATAATCCTCTTCTGGGTTATACTTACTAAGGATAAATTGCTTATAAGCGAACACACAGCTTATCCAACTATCGAACTTGAAGTAAGACATTGTTCTGGAGTTATACAACCCGAACAGATTGTTATTGTCCTTACAAAGTTTCGATTTAAAATTGCCAGATTCCAGAACAGCCTGAGCTGTTATAATTGCTGGATTTGGAAAATCGTAATGCTTCAAAGTATTGTACAATACTTCTTCGTTTACTTCATCCAATAAGTAGAATGGATGCTCTGGCAGCAATACCATTTCCTCCTGTTTCTGATTGAAATGTATCAGATGATGCAAAGAATAACCAGTTGCAAATCCGAATACAATACTAATCATGAGGATAATTAAAACTTTCTTTTTCATAAAACTTCTTCTTCTATTAATCTAATATCCCAGTAATTTTGAGTTACCGCCCATTCTATAGCGTCTTTCTTCTCTAGAAAAAGAGGAGAGATCTTCTCATAGTTTATAGGGACTTGCCCGTCATATGCCGTGGGAATATAATATACTTTCATATCTCAATTGAATTAATAAATCTCGCATCATTAGCTAATTGATATACAGTAGTATTTAGCTCTGGCACATAGACTATATAGTAGTAATCAAAGAATTGATTATTATCCTCAAATCCTATGATTACTCCTTTTCGTCCTCCATCTACAATGCAGTCTCTATACATATATTTTGCAATATCTTGACGGATTCCGTCATGATTTATTACAGCCTGCAATGCAGAAAGTCCGTAGTAAGATGTATTTACACCCCTTATCTCATGTCCAAGCAAATCTTTATCAAAAGGAGAACTTACTATCATAACAATACTTTAGTTAGGTCCTCTACAGTTAGATTAGCTATCTTCGATAATTCACAGATTTGGTTTGAGAAATCTAGCCTTGTTTTAAGTTCTAAATCCCTCCATTGCCGTACCTCCTCTCGACTCTTTCTAAGTTCTTCTTGTAAGTAGGATATAGCCGCCCTTGCTGACTTTAATTGCTCTGTAGAACAAACGACAAAGTGCTTAGCTCCCTTCTTATTTGTAGAAGGAAGAGCGGCCTCAGCCTCTTCAATACTATCGAACTGTCCTAAGATAAAAGGAATATTATTACATTCCTTAATTAAATAGTACTTACTCATCTTTAATTCCTAGATAATCCTTTAATAATTGAATGTTTCCTTCTCTCAAATGCCTCCCCTTTCTCTCTCAAATAGCAGAATTTTACTCTCTAACAGGTCTATTCGTCTTTGTTGATTTTCCTCGTATTCTTCAATAGCGTCAGAAATTGCTTTAAGTATAGAAGATTCCTTCATAGCGCTACTCATCGTAGAACTCTTCGTCCCCATTATCGTCGCCTATAGGATTCTCCCATCCGTACTTTACAGCAGTAGCCTTAAACAAAGGCAACCCATACATAGCATAATTCTCTTCAGGATAATTCTCTAAGCCCTCTTCTAGAACTTGATTCCATCTTAGTACCACGTAGAACATTAGGCTAGCTGAAATGCCTCTCTGGTCTAAAGCCTTCTCAAAACCAAACTCTACATCAGACTTAAGTTGCTCTAGGATATTCTCTCTAGTCCATTCCTTAGGCTCTGGATAAGGCTCATCGTACTTGAAGCCTATTTTTTCTAACTGCTCTTCTGTTAAAAACTTTGCTAATCTAGAACCGTCATCGAGAACTACGGCATAGTCTTTGTAATTGTCTAAAATCTCATTTAACGTTTTCATTTTTTACATATCTTTTAGGTAAATATTTTGAGGATATTCCCCGAATACTGATAGAGTTACAGCACAAATCCATACCCTGTCATTGTAATTCTTACTTTTGCATAAGTAAGTTGCTCCACATTCATCCTCCTCAATTTTAGACAACGTTATCTCAGCTGCAGCTGGGTCAACCATCTGCAATCTAACAAACTTATTATCTAGAGAATCAAGAAGTTCATCTGCACCACCAACCATTGCTAGTTCCTCTGGTGTTCCGTCGTAATCTGACCACCAATAGAACCAGACTCCTCCAACCTTTACAAACTCAAATGTTTTCCTCATCAATTATTAATTATATTAAACAAAAAATACCCCAACAACTTCCGCTGCTGGGGTACATAGTAACGCCAACGGGATTCGAACCCGTATGGCAGGCGTGAAAAGCCTGAATCCCAACCATTAGATGATGGCGCTATCCTACTGCACAATCAAGCTATAAGCTTCTTGCAACAGTTTAATAGTTGGAACCATATGGTTATTAATAACTATTATTTTATAAATGTTCAGAATTTCTTTGTAGGTTAAAGATGTACAAGTTAGAAATATCTGCACATCTTCGTTTACAGAACCATTTGACAATCCCAAATCTACTTTAATCATACTGGGTAATGTTCCAATCTGAGAAATGTCCCAAGTAGATTTAGTTCTCCTGAAAACTTCCCGCTGTTTGGAAGTAAGTTGCTTTTCTTTCAATCTAGACTCAATAATAGTACCATCAAACGTTAACGAACCTCCATCGGTATTACTATTATTTAATGCTAGCTGAATCTTCTGAACTGCAGAGTCTTTAGGTTTTGGCTTAAGTTGCACTCCTTCCTTCAAGCCCTTAATAATCTGCAATGAAGGAATAAAGTCTTTTATTTG
>ULSY01041997.1_pt1 | contig 11590 bp, 10 predicted proteins | sample 1957201 | NCBI WGS metagenome assembly ULSY01 (sample SAMEA4835723, study PRJEB28245) | human gut metagenome | biome: gut microbiome; material: fecal sample | place: Denmark | collected 2008
GAGTCTAAAGTTACAGAGATTTATTGTATGGCCGATGATTTCTGCAAAGAATTTACATTTCAACAGGAAAAATATATGGTTGAAGACAAGAAACAGAAGCATCGCAACAAGCCCAACCGAATGAGTGATGCTGAGATTATGGTAATTCTTATCCTATTCCACTCCGGCGGTTTCCGCTGCTTCAAGCATTATTACAAGGAATATGTCTGCAAACATCTGAAACATCTTTTCCCGAAACAGGTTGCCTATAACCGTTTTGTGGAACTGGAGAAGGAAGTACTGTTGCCCCTGACTATTTTTATCAAGAAAGTACTGTTGGGGACCTGTACCGGCATTAGTTTTGTAGACTCCACTCCTTTGCGTGTCTGTCGTAACCAGAGGATTCTGATTCATAAGACATTTGAAGGACTTGCCGAGCGTGGAAAATGTTCTATGGGATGGTTCTTCGGATTCAAGTTGCATTTGATAATCAATGATAAAGGAGAGATTCTCAATTTTATGTTTACTCCCGCAAATGTGGATGACCGCGAGCCTCTGAAGCAGGGTAAGTTCCTGAAGAACATTAAAGGAAAACTGTGTGCCGACAAGGGATATATCGGCCAGGCTCTGTTTGAGAACCTTTTCCTTAATGGCATACAACTTGTCACTAAAGTTAAAAACAATATGAAGAACTCACTGATGAGCATCGCCGACAAGATCCTGATCAGAAAAAGAGCCTTGATTGAAACAGTGAATGACGAGCTGAAAAACATTGCACAGATAGAACACTCCAGGCATCGTTCATTCAATAACTTTATAGCCAACTCTTTGTCAGCTATTGCAGCATACTGCTTTTTTGAGAAGAAACCCGCCATTGATGTAAACTTTATCAATGACGGGCAACTTACTATCTTTTGATTTTATGTCGAACTCACGTTGTATAGCATAAATCACATGCATTATAAACAGCCCAATGATTAAGACAGAAACCGTATAAAAGAGCCAGTCCTTAGACTCCGTAGCAGGCAATATCGCGACAAATAATAATATAAGCCTTGATGTATCAGAACCTAAACGTAAATTTTTAAAAGCCATACTTACTCTATTTTTTAGTTTACCATGTAATCCAGTCACATTATCTGCCGAGCAGATAAAATCTTACCGCATTACAGAAATGCTTGAACGAACGTTCCAGTTTCCTGCCAAACTTATGGTCACGCCAGCTTCCGTACACCCGATGTTCCCCAAAAGCATCCGGACTATGCTTGAAGCGGCTTCTTGGCGACAACCAATGAGTAGGATATATATGTATACCATCCAAATGCTGTTCCTCCTCCTTGCAGACATATCCCCTACGTTCCGCAACACTTCGCATGATATACGGAGAAACCGTCTGGTCCAGCGAACCGTCAGGACGGATAAAGTCCCGTTCCTGATAATACTCAAAGACCTCCTTACAGAAATCGTTTCCCTTTGAACCGATAAAGAATGCGGCCTGAATACCATAATCAGTTTCTCCTTCTTCCCACCGCTCATTAAACGTAGCACATCCGGTTTCAGGAATAAACTGGTCGAAACGCTTACGCAGATAAATATCACTGTCCATATACACGCCACCTTCTTTATATACAGCATAAAAACGGACTACATCTGCCGCAAATGCCCATTTCCTGACCGACAGCGCCTGGTCTATATATTTACAACCGATAGCCTTTGCATCCTCGTACGTCCAGACACGTACCTTATAATCAGGAAGAACACGCTTCCAGCTTGCCAGGCAAATCTTGATTTCCAGCGGATAAGGATCCTTACTGAACCAGCATAAATGAATAATTTTCGGGGGCATGATATCTACGAATTTTGAGTGTTCCACGACATTTTCAACCATTCTTCTTTTGTCCGTTTCCATCGGTTATGACTCCACAGCCAATACGCAGGAGCTTCCTTTATCTGTTGCTCTAGATGTTCCGAGTACATATCCGTCAGCCGATACTCAGGCAATTCGGCAGGATGCAAGGTCAGCAGTTCGAAAGAAGCATGATAGTATCCGCGCTTTACCCGTGTTACTTTCAGGTAGTAAACGGCAGCATCCAGCCGGCGCCCTATGCGTTCCGTTCCTTGAAAGAAAGCAGTATCCCGGTTCAAAAACTTTGTCCAGTGGCTCATCCCTTCCCATCCAGGCGCCTGGTCGGAAATAAAGCCTATCATCACTTTCTTTTCTCCTCTGCTGAGTGTAACCAGCCGGCGTAACGTCTCCTTCATCGGAATAGACTCACCGCCGAACTGTCCGCGAAGCCGGAGAAACAATTTATCGAAAGCCTTGTTATATAAAGGATGATAAATCTGTCCGCAATGAATTTCAGGAAACCAGTATTGCAGAGAAGCTACATACTCCCAGTTGCAATAATGTCCCAGATATACGAAGCAACACTTTTTCCCAGCCTTGTCCAACTCCGCGCGTACCTCATCCAGTCCGCTGAAAGTCATGCGCTTCATCATCTGCTTTTTCGACATCGAAAATAACTTGATGGTTTCTACTACATAATCGCAGAAAAAATGATAAAACTCTTTTTCTATTTTCAGAATCTCTTCTTCGGTCTTTTCTGGAAATGAGCCGGCTATATTTCGGTGTACGATATCCCGACGGTATTTCAGTCCGTAAAACAACGGTACAAACAACACGTCAGATATAAAATAAAGCACCCTCAACGGCAGCAAAGAGAGCAGATACCAGAAGAAAAAAACCAGATAGTATATAAATTTCATTAAGTTGCCATGTTTCAGTTAAAGTGCAAATTTATAAAATAATATGCAAAAGCACCTGCTTTATATAAAATAAAACAATAAATTACACTATCTTTGTGCACTATATTATAACAGAAATTTTTCCTGCATGAAAGAATTTTTCCAAATGATGCGGCGGTTCATTTCGCCCTACAAAAAGTATGTTGTCGGAGCAATAGGTCTTAATCTGCTGTCGGCAATATTCAATGTCTTCTCTTTTTCACTTCTTATACCGATTCTGAACATCCTGTTCAAGACTGGAGAGTCAGAAAAAGTATATCATTTTATGGAATGGGGAAGCGGAGAACTGAAAGACGTTGCCGTAAATAATTTCTATTATTACGTATCCGAATTGATAGAAATATTCGGCCCTGCCACTACTTTACTCTGGCTGGGACTTTTCCTTGCAGGAATGACCCTGCTGAAAACCGCATGCTATTTTGGTTCTACAGCCATCATGATTCCGCTTCGTACCGGTGTAGTACGCGATATCCGCATCATGGTTTATTCAAAGGTAATGTACCTCCCACTCAGCTTCCTATCTGACGAACGAAAAGGTGACATCATCGCCCGTATGAGCGGCGACGTTGGCGAAATAGAAAACTCCATCACCAGCTCACTCGATATGTTGCTGAAAAATCCGATTCTTATCATTTCATATTTTGCAACCCTGATAGTAACCAGCTGGCAGCTCACCCTGTTTACCATCATCGTACTGCCGGGTATGGGATGGATCATGGGTCGTGTAGGACGTCAACTGAAACGCCAGTCACTCGAAGCCCAGAACAAATGGAGTGAAACCATGTCGCAGCTGGAAGAAACATTGGGCGGAATGCGTATTATCAAGGCATTTATTGCTGAAGAAAAGATGATAAACCGTTTCGTGAAGTGTAGCAACGAATTCCGCGACGCGACCAATCGTGTAGCCATGCGCCAGAGCCTTGCCCACCCGATGAGTGAATTTTTGGGAACTGTACTCATCGTACTTGTACTATGGTTCGGCGGTTCGCTTATCTTGAGCGCGAACTCTACCATTAATGCTTCTACCTTTATTTTCTATATGGTGATACTTTACAGCATCATCAACCCGTTGAAAGATTTCTCCAAGGCAAGTTACAATATCCCGAAGGGACTCGCTTCAATGGAACGTGTAGACAAGATTCTGAAAGCTCCAAACAACATTGTAGAACGCACCGATGCCGAACATATCAGCGAAATGAAAGAAGGACTGGAGTTCCGCAATATTTCGTTCAGCTACGGCACGCATGAAGTACTCCACGACGTCAGCCTGAAAGTACGCAAAGGACAGACTATTGCACTGGTAGGACAAAGTGGTTCAGGAAAGTCAACACTAGTCGATTTAGTTCCCCGCTTTCACGATGTGCAGGCTGGTGAAATTCTGATAGACGGAAAAAATATTAAAGATCTGGTAGTAAAAGACCTCCGCGGACTGATAGGTAATGTAAATCAGGAAGCCATCCTGTTCAACGACAGTTTCTTCAACAACATTGCTTTCGGTGTAGACAATGCCACCATGGAACAAGTCGTTGCCGCTGCCAAGATAGCCAATGCCCACGATTTCATTATGGAAAGTGAAAAAGGCTACGACACCAACATCGGCGACCGCGGCTGCCGTCTTTCAGGTGGACAGCGTCAGCGCATCTCGATAGCCCGTGCCATCTTGAAAAACCCAGCCATCTTGATTCTGGACGAAGCTACTTCTGCCCTTGATACAGAAAGTGAACGTCTGGTACAAGAAGCTTTGGAACGTTTGATGAAGACCCGCACTACTATTGCTATCGCACATCGCTTGTCGACTATCAAGAATGCCGACTGCATTTATGTACTCTACGAAGGCCGTATCGTAGAAAGCGGCAAACACGAAGAGCTGCTTCAGAAAAACGGTTACTATAAACGTTTGAACGATATGCAGGCTCTGTAGATTCTTACCATACCAAACGCATAATATGCCAAAAGGTCTTGTATAAAAAAGAAAAGTACAAGACCTTTTATTTTTTTCTCTACAAATTTTACTTCTTTTTTGTACAATAGGTTCTATGGATTTGTACGAAAAATAAAAAAAGATGAGGATGTTTTTACTATTATAATATTTGGAATAGATACTCTATTATATATTGTTGCTCAAACCTACAACAATCTAAATCTTATCTTTTTCTTCCTATAAAATTATTTAATTTAATCAGAAAGTTCAATAATGGCTTAACTCTAAACTGAAATTTTTTAGTTTTTTGCAGCTCATAAAAAAGAGGGAAAAGAGGACTTCTTTTCATAGCCACATATTCCTCAATCATTACATATAGTTCTCCGGGAAATACACGTTTAAGCGCCTCTTCCTGCTCCTTCTTACATTTTTCTAAATTTGAACTGACTCCACTTGTATCAAAAACACTAATAACTTGATTTATGTGTTTATAAGAAACCTTATCTAATATTATTTTATGAAAAAAGAACTCCCAATCAGAAACAATTTTAAGATCTTCTGAATACAGCCTCTCTTTAAATAACTCCCTCCGAATAAAAGAAGCAGGATGCCCTAACGAATAATAAAACAAATAATTAATATCTAAACTGTCAGGATACGTCTGTAAAATATCCTTGGTATCACTCCTAAAAATCAGATCACCATAAATAATACTATAATCCTTCAATAATGGAACAATTTTAGACAAAGTCTGATTATCCAATAACAAATCTCCAGAATTAAGAAATAATAAATACTCTCCTGTGGCTTTTACTATTCCTTTATTCATCGCATTATACACTCCTTTATCTTTCTCAGAGCACCAAAAGCTCAAACAATGTTCATAGTTTAAAATATCTTCTAAACTGCCATCATCACTCCCTCCATCAATTATTAAATACTCAAAATTTTTATAGCTTTGTTCTACAACGCTCTGCATTGTTTTTAAAAGCCCCAGCCGGTTATTGTAATTAATAGTAATAATGGATAATATTGGTGCCATAAATTTCTGTTTTAACTTCACACAAAAATAAACAAAGTTTTAATACGATAAATAAAATACTAAAACAATGCAAAATAAAATAATTGTCCATTCAAGATAAATTTAATACCTTTGTCTACAAATAAAAACTAATTTCTATGAAATCATACGCTTTTCCCGGTAATATAAACCAAGAAATTCTACAATTGGGTTCTTCTCAAATTCCTTACATGAGAACAGCAGAGTTTTCAGCAGTTAACAAAGAATCTGAAAGGATTTTATTGGATTTAATAGGCTGTAAAGAAGGTAAAACTATTATTTATACGGCTTCCGGGACTGGAGCTATGGCTGCTGTTGTTGAAAATTATATAACAACAAAGCAAAAACCATTTATTATTGCAGGGGGAACCTTTGGATATCGGTGGGCAGAACTATGTGCTTACTATAATTGTAATTATACGCTTTACAAAGTTCCCTTCGGAAAAGATATTGATTATATAAATTTAGAAGAACAGCTCTGTAAAGAAAGACCTGATGTTTTTTTATGTCAACATCATGAAACTTCAAGCGGAGCGCTTTTCAACTTAGAAAAGATATCAAAAATATGCAAGAAATATAATATTTCATTAGTCGTTGATGCCATTAGTTCTTTTTTAGCTGAGCCACTGAATATGGACAATTTAGGTATTGATATTTGCTTAACTAGTTCTCAGAAAGGCTTAAATATACCTCCTGGACTATCTATCATATTCTTATCTTCATCTTTAAGACAATATACATTTGCTAAAAAGGGATACTATTTTGAATTTGAAAATAATTTAAAAAATATGGAGAGAGGTCAGACCCCTTTTAGTCCAGCCACTACTATCTACCTTCAATTAAATAAACGTATCCATCAAATTTTAGATTATGGACTTGAAAATGTAATTTCTGATGTACAAAGTCGAGCTTTATACTTTAGAGAACTTTGTAAAAAATACGAATGGAACATTTTAGCAGAAGTGCCATCATCAGCAATAACGGGCTTTTATGTTTCCCAGAATGGAAATAAAATCATCCGAGAATTAATCGAAAAGTATAATATTTTTATTATGCCAAGTGGAGAGCCAAACTTTTTTAGAGTTTCTCATATGGGAGTACAATCTCTTTATGACTTAGATGAATTAGCTTTATACATCCATCAGATTGAGCACAGCAAATGAAAAAAGTAATCACATACGGAACATATGATTTATTTCATCAGGGACATTTAAATTTGCTCAAACGTGCCAAAGAATTAGGAGATTTTCTTATTGTTGGGGTCACTACTGATAATTTTGACTTGGAAAGAGGCAAATTAAATGTTTGCAATAATGTAATAGACCGAATAGAAGCCGTAAGACAAACTGGTTTGGCCGATCAAATAATTATTGAAGAATACATTGGACAGAAAATAGACGACATACTGAAATATAATGTAGACATCTTTGCCATAGGTTCTGATTGGGAAGGAAAATTTGATTATTTAAAAGAATATTGCAAAGTTGTTTACCTACCTAGAACCGAAGGAATATCTAGTACAAAACTACGTGAGGAACAAAGAGATATTATCCGAATAGGCATAATAGGTACAGGCAATATTGCAGAGCGCTTTGTAAACGAAGCAAGATTTGTCACTAATGTTCGTATCCATACAGCATATAATCCCAACTTAGAAGAATGTAAATTATTTTGTGATAAATTAAATATAACAGAAGTTTCATCTTCTTTAAATGAGCTAATATCAAAAGTAGATGCTGTATATATTGCATCTCCGCCCCTAACGCATTATTTTTACACAAAATATGCGCTAGAATCAGGAAAACATGTTTTATGTGAAACTCCTTTTGTTTTGTCCGAAAAAGAAGTTATAGAATTATATAATTTAGCTAATAGTAAGAACTTACACCTGATGATGGCATTAAAGACTGCTTTCTATCCTGCTTTTAGCCATTTAATTTCTCTCTTAAAATCAGGTATAATTGGAGATATTGTTTCCATAGATGCTTCCATTACTACCCTAACAGATGAAAAATCACCCAAATTAGATTTTGAGCAAGCAGGTGGGAGCATGAACGAAAATGCATGTTTTCCATTATTACCCATTTTTAAGTTGTTAGGAATGAATTATGTCGATATCAATTTTTATTCTCGCTTCAAGAATAATGTAGATATCTATACAAAATGTATTATACGTTACCCCAATAGTATTGCTTCATTCCAAGTTGGATTAGGAGTAAAATCAGAAGGTTGTCTAGTTGTTTCTGGTACCAAAGGATATATTTACACACCCGCTCCTTGGTGGAAAACAGATTTTTTTGAAGTGCGATATGAAGATTTAAACAAAAATAGAAAATATTTCTATCCTTACGAAGGAGAAGGACTTAGATATGAAATCAAAGAATTTGTATCTTGTATAATGAATCCTAATAAAACTTCTTTCAAATTAACCAGAGAAGAAGTTCAAAGTATCATAAAAGTACAAGAACTGTTCATAAAAAAGCCTAATTCAATTTATAGAATTTAACCAATTAACACTATAAAAAATGGGAATAATTAACATTAACGGAAAACCCTTCCATTTTCAAGATGTTGAATTAACTTATGAAAACTCTCATGCAATCGATATATCAATTGCAAAAAAAAATCTATTAGATTTCAAGAGGATAATGGATAATGAAAAGATTGTATTTTGTATCATGCATGGTACTTTATTAGGAGCTATTCGTGAAAAAGGTTTTATAGGGCATGACATAGATATTGACACATGCGTACTAGATGAACAAAGACTTATAAAAGCAATACCTACATTAGATCGTGAAGGCTTAAAATTATGTCGCTATGAACCAACAGGTCTCTATTCTTTTATCAGAGACGGAGTATACATAGATGTCTACATTGTTAATGAATTAAAAGGTATAATGAATCCCTTTTACGTACGCTATTTATATAAAGTCATACCTAGGAAATTCTTCAAGAATTTAAAAACAATGGAATTTCTTGGAGAAACATTCACTATACCCAATCATACCTTACAATTACTAGAATTTTGGTACGGCAAAAACTGGAGAATTCCAGTTAGCAATGCACCATCAAATGATATAGATAAAGTAGGTAAGTTCCTAAATAAACATTTCCATTGTTTTTTCAAAAATAAGTAATAATTATCTATATACAATACTAGAAAGTTGCTGCATGTTTCTTTTTATTTTCACTCTTTTTCATTAAACAGTGTAGCAACTCTTTCCTAGCATATTGCTGTCCGGTAAAACCTTTATACGACAACAAAAAAAGATTAACAATAATATTTGATTGTTTTTCTATCCAATTTAGATTAACAAGAATAATCTCTATTCTTAAAATATTTATTGTATATGCTATACATGAAGCTATACATTTTATCGGATAGCAATAACAAATATAAAATAAGACATTACACTATTTTATCTTCTTCTTTTACTTCTAGGTCTTATCTTATGCCAAAATCTGCGATACCATGTATTATAATACTTCTCATACTTCCCCTTATAGTACCACATTTTATCCAAAATTTCTAGAGGGGATCCATAATGATGAATATAAGTATCAATGTGTTTTTTATATATATAGATCATAACTTTATTCCAGTTCTCTTCTTTTTTACATTGAGTAGTTCGTGATTCTTCTCTTATCCTATATCTAAATAAGGGTTCAGAAACCTGATATACTTTCTTTTCAGTTTGTAGTAATCGAATATAAAACTCCCAATCTTCTAATCCAATATGCATATTTTCATCATACGCCCCAACTCTCAAGCAGTCTTCACGCCTAAACATAGATGTACATACAATACAATTTCTGAGAAGAAGTTTCTTATAATCATCATAGGCAGGTAAGTTCCAAATACCATGCATAAGACCACAAAAAGATGTTTCTGCATAAGCCAAAACACAATCATTGTGCTCTTTAAACATCTTCATACATTTCTCTATAAACGTAGGTTCAATCATATCATCAGGATCTAAAGGTAATATAAACTCCCCTGAAGCCTGTTTAATACCTAAATTACGTGCTGCTGATACTCCTTTATTCTCTTGAGCATAATAATGAATACGATTATCTTTGGCTGCATATTGTAGAGCTATTCCCTCCGTACAATCAGAAGATCCGTCATTCACAATAATTGCTTCCCAATATTCATAAGTCTGCTTAATAATTGATTCTAATGCTTCCGCTAAATATATACCTTGATTATAACAAGGCAATATTATAGATACCATTCCCTCCATAAACAATAATTAAAACATTTTATCACTTCAAATAACTTTATAAAAATAAATAAAATTCATGATTATTTTAGGTTCAGAAACTGTATTTTTCACGATAAGCATAATCTAAAGAAAAAGAATAGATAGCTCCTTGAAATTTAATTAAGTATATATACATTTTTCTAACATCAGAATCTAATATTCAAGAACCTATGCCTCTAATTCTACGCCAAATTTTTCTATACCATTTATTGTGATGCAGTACATATTTTCGCTTATAAAAATCTAAATCACGAATAATATCTAAAGGAAAGCCAAAATAATCAACATAAGTATCAAAATGCTTTTTATAAATATATCTCAAAACTTTTTGAATGTTCTCTGCTTTACTGCATTCTGTATTTCTTGAAACGTCTTTTATTCTGTAAAAAAATAAAGGTGCTTCTACTTGATAGACTTTCCTATTTTCATGCAGTAGCCTTATATACAATTCCCAATCCTCTAACCCAATATGCATGTTTTCATCATATCCACCTATTCTTAAAAAATCTTCTTTCCTGAACAAAGAAGTACAGACAATACAATTCCCTAATAAAAAAGATTTATAATTATGATATGGAGGCAAACCCCAGATGCCTGCTTTTATTCCAAAAAAATAGGTCTGCGTATAAACTAATGTATAGTCTGGATATTGTTTAAATACTGCTAAGCATTGCTCCATATAGTCTGGGGCTAATCGGTCATCAGGATCTAAAGGTAAAATATAGTCTCCAATCGAAATAGAAACTCCTAAATTACGGGCCGCAGATACTCCTTTATTTTCTTGACAAATATAGCGTATACGTTTTTCTCTCTGAACATAAGCTAGAGCAACCCTCTCTGTACAATCAGAGGAACCATCATTTACAACAATAGCCTCCCAATTCTCATAAGTCTGTCCTATAAGAGAATCTAGAGCTTCAGATAAATATACTCCTTGATTAAAACAAGGCAAAACTACTGATATAATCTTTTCCATTTGGTCTGTTTTATTTGTACAGTATGATGTATGTGTATACCGCATATTAAACAATCGGAATTTAAACATACAAAAAAATACTGTTCTACTAAAAAAATCACATAAAAATTATATATGAACAAATAATTATCGCTATTTATATAATAATTCAGAATTTTATAAATTAAAGAATATTTCTATCGATTCAATATAATACTTTAAAAAAGTAATTGATCTCAAAAAACTTTATTTTCTATTTATTTTACATAGACATGCAGTAAACTCAATATTTTCCATTTAATATAAAATAGATTATATTTGCTTTTACTTCGCCATAATATAGAATATAAGAAAATGAATAATAGTTCCCCTAAAATCAGTATTATAGTGCCCAACTATAACTATGCTTATTTTTTAGACAAACGTATTGAATCTATATTAAAACAGACCTATACTGATTATGAAATAATCTTATTGGATGATGCTTCCACCGATGATAGTGTAAAGGTATTAGAGAAATATAAAAACAATCCCCACGTATCACAAATTGTCGTGAATGAACAAAACACAGGAAGTCCCTTCAAACAATGGATGAAAGGAAT
>ULSY01020608.1_pt1 | contig 11588 bp, 5 predicted proteins | sample 1957201 | NCBI WGS metagenome assembly ULSY01 (sample SAMEA4835723, study PRJEB28245) | human gut metagenome | biome: gut microbiome; material: fecal sample | place: Denmark | collected 2008
GAACTGGTCATTTACCTGCTTCCAATATCATACAAAAGTGGAAAAAACATAACCGGAAAAATTCAATTCGGACAATGGACTTTGCGTGAATCCAAAACATTCCGAAACAATGTATGCAGACTGGTGTACCGCCTTAAAGAATAAAGATTACATAAGACCAAATTTTTTCATTTTCTTATATAAGGCTGTACGGCTGCAACTGAGTTCCGCTGCTGTCTTGCTGACATTACCATGATTTTTATCAAGCAGATTTCGTATCCTTTCCTTTTCCTGAATGATACGAATATCCGGATTGTCACTACAATCTACATTTTCCAGTCCCAAATCACAGACATCCAATAATTCATTATCTGCAACAATTACTGCACGTTTTATTTTTGCATTCAATTCCCGTACATTACCCGGCCAGTCATACCCCAACATACATGATTTCGCTTCTTCGGTAAATCCCTCATTCTTGATACAAATTCTACCGGAATGTTCTTTTCTGAAGAACTCGGCAAGCGGAAGAATATCATCTTTGCAATCTTTTAATGGCGGTTGAACAATTTCGAGTTCAGCAAGGCGATAATACAAATCCTCACGAAAGCGACCTTCCTCTATCGCTTTTCTCATATCCTCATTGGTAGCAGAAATGATACGTACATCCGTGTGTTTCACCTTATCACTTCCTACCGGATTAAACTCCTTCTCCTGAAGGACACGCAGGAGAAGAATCTGCATGGGATACGGCATATTACCGACTTCATCCAGGAATAAGGTTCCTCCATTAGCGGTTTCAAAATGCCCTTTCCTATCTGCGACAGCTCCGGTAAAAGCACCTTTGACCGCACCAAAAAATTCAGAAGCCTGTAAATCATTAGGTATGCTTCCACAATTGACGGCAACAAAGGGTTTGTCACGCCTGTCACTATAACGGTGTATCATCTGGGCTATCACTTCCTTACCGCTGCCACTCGGACCGAGTATCATAACAGAAAGATCCGAAGGTGCCACACGACGGGCAAGTGAAGCGGCTTTTATGGCCGCTTCACTGGTACGTTCTACAAAAGAACGTTCTTTACGCACTACAACCGGACTCTTAAGCATACTGTGTATTAATTCAAGCAGTTGTTCTTGGTGAACAGGCTTTTCCAGATAATCCTTAGCTCCAAGCTTGATGGCACGGACTGCATCCGTGATACAGGCATAATCTGTCATGACAATAAATGGAACTTCCATCTTAGAACGCATCATCCATTCCAGAAGACTAATACCATCACCTTCCGGCAGACGTACGTCTCCCAATACAAGATTGATTTCGTTTTTCTTCAGAATACTACGTGCATCGGGTTCATCTAAAGCTGTCAATACTTCGTAACCGGCTTTATGCAGCCATTTTTCAATCATACCGCAAAGTATCATATTGTCTTCAACTATCAGAATTTTCATATCTTTTCAGTTCATTTTCTGTTTCATTAATTAATTTTTCAATCCACTCTATAATCTGGATAGCATTTTCACAAATAACATCATCACTAATATCCATATCGTGTAACTTTTCTTGAAAATCACGCAACAACTGTTCCTTTTCAAGCATTTCCCATACAGGCATCATTCGATGTATTGTTTTCCTAATACTTTCTCGATTTATTGTCTTTATAGCTGTTGTAAGTTCTTCAACTTCTTTTCTTGATTCCATGAGAACAAGAGACAACATATGTCCATAATCATCTGTATTATCCAACAGACAAGAGAAGTCAAAATCTCTAGTTTGAGAAATCTTTGTTTGAGACATGACTGTTGATAAAAAAATAAGTAATGTATGAATGTTGAACGGTTTATGAATGCAACCTACAAATCCTTCTTTTTCATAGATTCCGCTATTACCATCTCCTCGGGCAGTCATAACCGCAACTGGAATGGTTCTTGAATTTCCAATATCTGAATTTCGGAGCAATCTTAACAGAGCGAACCCGTCGGTATCTGGCATTTGTACATCTGTCAGCACCATATCATAATCCGATTTTCCAAGTGCAGCCACTACTTCCTGAAAATTCATACAGGTTGAGCAGGAAACTCCCTTACGTCCAAGCATGTCTTCCGCTATTTTTAACAATATAGGATCATCACCCACAACAAGCACATTCTTCGGTAAAATAGTTATCAAATCACTATCAGACTTGTCATCTTCCACAAGTTCATCCGTTTCAGGTAAAGGAAACTCAAGTCTGAAAGTGCTTCCCTTTCCCGGTGAGCTTTCCACAGTTATAATACCATTCAAGACTTTGACCAGTCCCTTGGTCAGGAAAAGTCCTAAACCGAAACCCTCAGAATTGATATTCTGTGCGACACGCTCAAAAGGGGCAAATATTTTTTTCAGCGTTTCCTCATCCATACCGATACCGGTATCCTTAATTTCTACGCGCAGTTTTCCTTCCAAATATTTTGAATAAAAACTTATGGTTCCTGATGGAGTAAACTTGATGGCATTAGTCAGTAAATTGGCCAGTACTTGCTCCAGTTTATCTGCATCGCCCTTTACAACAAAAGATGAATTTTGATGTTCATATTGAAGAAATAAGGCCTTTGCAACAGCCTTGCGGGAAAACTCTTCTGAGATACGTTGCAAGAAACGGTCAAGATAAAATGGCGTGTCGTTACGCAAATCACCGGCTTCATTGATCCGATAGGCATCCATCAGATCATTAACCAAATGAAGGATATGATGACAAGAATGGCGTATATCCTCCAAATATGGTTCGCGTTTCTTTTTTTCACGTGTTTGGGAAGCCAAATCAGCACAGTTATGAATATTACCGAGAGGGCCACGTATATCATGAGAAACAGTCAGAATTATTCTTTTGCGCATTTCAAGCAAATCCTCATTTTCCTGAACGGATTGCTGTAGTTTGACTTTTATCTTTTTTTCCTTACGTAAATCAGATAATATAATGAAAAAAGAAATAACAAACAGAACGATAACAATACTTATCACAATAGCAAACAGCCGGAAAGATTTCCATCTTGTCTCTGTTATTTCCTGATATTGTTCTGTAAATGACTGCTGTATTTGGTTATCAAGAGAAGAAACAAAATCATATAACTTATGATTTAACAGCCTGTTCTGTAAACGCAGACTGTCTACATACGCTTCCATCTGATTGTTCCGCCAATTTCTGGCAGAGGTCAATCTTTCATTGAAGTACTGTATTTCATTTGTAATATATGGAACTTGTACCGTTTCTTTTTTCCCCAATAACCCAGCAATTCCTTTCTTCAGTGTTATTGTCTTCATTCGAACCGACTGTGTGGCTATTAAAGGTAGTTCATTAGCAAGAATACTGTCGGACTCCTCCCAGGATTGGACAGCTTTCATTATCCTGAACAGATGTATCTCTTTCGCCTCAAGCAGTACCCGTAAAGAGTCTATTTGAGCAGGACGTAAGAAATTTCCACATACAGATTTTATTCCAAACAGAATACTGTCTGTTTTAAGGCGCTGATAATGGTATCTGTTATAATCTGATTCATCCCATGCAATAACTGATTCGCCTAAGGTTGTCAACCTGGTAATATACAAATGAGCCTTATGGATATTTTCACGGGCATAATTCGTTTCATTTATAACGCCCTCAAATCTTCGACAGCGGAAACGCTCGTTGACCATAACAACAGTCAGAAATAGAACTATAGCCGATATAATGATATAAAAACTATCATCAATTAATCGAACAATAATGTTATAATTATCCACAAATTTCATCGTTCAATAAAAAATTTGTAATGTTAAAACAGTTATGGCAATAAATAAAATGAGTTCTTTTTGTCAACAATTAGTTGATCCAATATTTGTACCTCTTCAAGAAAGACCTTATTATTGAAAACACTTAAATGAAGAATCGCTTCCATCTTTAATTTCACGTAACAATTATATCGCAACAGGTGCCAAACAGGTATTTACTGACTTACTTTTTGAAACTAAAAAACATCAGAGATAGATCAGATAAGAAAACAATAATATCAGTAGGGAAGTAAAATATATGTTCTTTTATCTCCTATCATTTTGCTACACAAATTCCTGTAATAATCATCAGTAAAACAATAAACTTCTATAATTACAACAATTGTTGAATATAATCGCAAACACTAATCTATTTAATCATATATCCTGATAATTATATATATCATAACAAACTCATATCAATTTATAAACAAAAAATATATTATTCTCATCTAAGAACAGAAGAGTCTTATCATTATCCCAATTGGGGTTGATAAGACTCTTCAACTCTTAAACTTATATTTAAACTGTTCAAATAGATTATTTAACTATTGATCAAATAATTTCGAATCAGTATTTGAAGTTATTTTCATTACAAATCCTCCTCCAGGTGCCAAATGAAGTTTCATTATTGTTTTTGCATTAACTGAAACATATTCTTTCTTATAATCTTTAGCTACCAAATCAGAATTTATTCCATCCTTAAAGATTTCAGCATTAAATATTCCATTCCCTAGAAATGATAAGTCCAATTCTATATCACGAGCTTGCCAGTTAGTCAAACCTCCTACGTACCACACATCGCCATTTCTACGTGCTGTAACTATATACTCACCAATCTTTGCCTGCAAAGGACGAGTTTCATTCCACACTGTAGGAATATCAACAATGAATGATGTACACTCCTGTTCTTTCTCATAATTTGTTGGAGAGTCACACAACATATTAAGTGGAGATTCAAATATAACATATTCGGCCAACTGTCTGCATCTTGTACCCTGACTCATAGGTTCAGTATAGATAGCTCTGAAGTTCTCTTTATTTGCATTTACCATAGCTCCCTGAGTATAATCAACAGGACCTGCTACCATTCTGATAAACGGGAAAGTCACATCATATGTCACCTGATCAGTACCTTCCTTGGCCCATTTCAGTTCTTCCAGACCATGAACGCCCTCGAAGTTGATAGTGTTAGGATATGTTCTCTGCAATCCTGTAGGCTTGAATGTTCCATGAAGATCGATAAGAAGTTTATACTTCGCACCGGTTTCAGCAGCCCTTTTATTAAAATCAACAGCTATCTGATCATCTCTATCCATAAAGTCAATCTTGAAACCTTTCACACCCATAGCCGCATAATGCTTACATACATTATCCATGTCCTTATCGAAAGCCAGATAACCTGCCCAAAGGATTATTCCTACATTCTTACTTTCAGCATGAGAAATAATCTCCTTCAAATCAATCTCAGGTACTACTTTCATCAAGTCAGCCGCACCAGGAACAGCCCAACCTTCATCAAGTATAACATACTCTATACCATTCTTAGACGCAAAATCAATATAATACTTATAAGTTTCAGTATTGATTCCTGCACTGAAGTCCACATTATACAAACTCCAATTGTTCCACCAGTCCCAAGCCACCTTTCCAGGCTTTATCCACGAATAATCCTTAAACGTAGCTGGAGAAGCCAACTTATAGACCATATCATTATCAAGCAATTCCTTATCCTCATCAGCTATGACAACAGCCCTCCACGGGAAAGTAGTCTTTCCGTCATATTTCGCAATGAAATCCTCACGTTCTTTCACAACACCTTTCAGTCCTCTCACTTCAGGAACAATCTTCTTAGGATATGGAGCAAAAACACCTTTCAAACCGTCCTTAGTTTCATTATTTTGCAGATACATTCCAGGATAATTCAGCAAATCAGCCTCAGTAATACACAATTTCTTACCGGATTTTGTCTCAACCAGAAAAGGAGTCATGGCAAATTTTCCATTATTCCATTCTTCAAGCGACATATATTCATATGTGTTCTGGAAACTGCTGTAGAACGGATCTTCCTTTCCCTCATTCATTCTTCCTTTCGGAAATGCAGCATACACCTTACTTCCATCTGGCAGATTAAATGAAGCCTCCTCAGACAACACTTTGAAAGGTTTTGAGAAATCAGAAGCAAATCTATAAGCAATACCATCCTCAAATGCTCTGAATACCAGACTATAACCACCTCTAAAGCTGATAGTCATCTCATTATATTCATTCTCTATCTTATCCTTACGATATATAGGAGGGAATATATCCTCATCAACGCTTCTTCTTTTCACACGTTTCACCTTTGCGTCCTTTCCCCACACGTCACCATTCGATATAGACATAGATACCGGTGATTTTCTTATCATCATCTCGCCGTCCTTCGATACAGAATAGGTAACATTTCCTTCATCCACACTGACTGTAACATTAACACTCCCCGATAAATCACTAAGTTCATAAACCTTTTGCGAATATGCGTTTATCCCTAACATCATAAACACAGAAAAAGGTATAGTTTTAAAAAATACAGATTTCATATATATAAGAATTTAAAATTTCACATCAACACTATATGTTTTCTCACCTTTAAAGAATGCACGCTGCACTTCATACTCCGGCAGCCACACATACTTCTTCTCACCTTTATATTCCGCCTCAAGTACGAAAGTAAACCAACGGTTATAAGGCAACTCATCAGCATTTATAGGCCTTTCCGGCTGGTCATATAGTCCAGGAACACCAGTTACAAATACCTTTCCGTCCTTACCAGTAACATAACTCCTGTATGGAACAGGAATCAAGTCATTGAATTTAGCCCTTGAGCCATAAAGATTTATTTTCACTCCCTTCTTTGGTTTACCTTTCACCGTAACCTTTATATCAAAATTCTGAGGGAACATATTATGAAAGAATCCCGGACATTCCTTTCCAGGTCTTTTGTACAACGCCGTATAGTTAATAATATCAGCAGCATAGTCACTCCATCTTGTGGCAGTATAATGTGAGTTCATCACACAAGCCTCCGGTTCATACTCCAAACCGTTTACAGGATTATTCTTCGCACGAATCCTGTCAGCATATAAGTCTGTCACTCCCCTATAGTGTCCTAGTTCATGAGCCACACCCCTGTAAAAATAATCCTTTCCAAACAAATCTTCCGGCTCAGTCTTACTCCTTCCCCTACACACCACAAGACTCAAACCGTCACTTGCTCCACTACAATACCATCCCGGATGCTCATCATCATGGTCAGCTTTAGAATCAATTATCATCAGCACATCATGTTCCGGATAACCTGTTGAAGACCTGAATGCTTTCTCCACTATATCCGAACTACCATTATATATCATCTGCAAATCTGGAAGATATCTGAAATAATATTTAAATCTTCCCTGTCCTGCCTCATTCCAGAATTTATTAACCTTTCCAAAGAACTCATCCAGTTTTTCACGATAAGCAGTTTCACCACCCCAATGTTCTATTGCCGGTTTGTCAACAGCTATAAAAATTCTGTAGTCAATAGTGTCAACCCTCTCAGCAGCTTGCATGCCCTCAGGCAGCAAGCCACATGAAGCCCCTAAAATCAGCCCCAATATTGCCTTAGTTATATTTTTCATTTCAAAGTATATTTAATAGACTCTACATCCTTACTGTTAGTTCCAACCATGAAAGTGAAATCACCTTTTTCCACTACATAATCCATATTGTTATTATAGAATCCCAACTGTTCATCAGTGATATCGAAAGAGACAGTCTTAGATTCACCCGGCTCCAAAGAAATCTTTTCAAATCCCTTCAGTTCCTTTATCGGACGTGTAACAGAAGCCACCTCATCCCTTACATACAGCTGGACAACTTCCTCACCTTTATATTTTCCGGTATTCTTAACATTTACTGATACATTGGCATAAACATCACCATTAACAGAATCATTTACCTTCAAATCAGAATATTCGAATGTTGTATATGATAGTCCGTATCCGAAAGGATATGCAGGTTCTGTAGGAATATCAATATACTTGACACACCATCCGCCATTTGCAGTTGGACGACCTGTACTCTTATACTGATAATTCAAAGGAATTTGTCCATTATGCTGAGGAAAAGTCATAGGTAATTTTCCAGACGGATTATAATCACCCCATAACACATTACAGATTGCATTACCAGCCTCACTACCAAGCCACCATGTACACAGAATAGCAGAAGCAGTATTGCGTACTTCATTAAAAATAACCGGACGTCCACACATCATCAGTACTACCACTGGCTTACCAGTCTTCACTAATTCAGAGACCAGTTTCTGCTGCTCTTCAGCAATGGAGATATCCCCCTTTGAGCGCATCTCACCACTTTGCCATGCACGTTCACCCATAGCAACAATCACCATATCCGATTTTTTTGCAGAAGAAAGAGTCCTGTTCAAATCAACAATCTTATTATTTTCAAGATTATATCCCTCAACATAATCCACATTTACATTTCTATTCTGCATAGCTTCATATAAAGTCACCACCTTATCACGATATGCCCACGGAGCCCAAGCACCTAACATATCTACTTTTGAATTCGCTAAAGCTCCAACTAAAGTTACATTCTTAACATTTCTTGATATCGGTAATACTTGTAACTCATTCTTCAATAGAACAATAGAACGCTCTGCTATTTTTAATGCCCCAAGTCTTATCTCTGGAGAATTTAAAATACTATCAGCCCTTCCTTCATTACAGTAACGGTATGGATCTTCAAACAATCCTAACTGGTATTTTTTCTCCAAAATACGCCTTACAGCATCATCTAATATTTTTTCATCAACTTCTCCTGATAAAATAAGATCTTTTAGGTTATTTAAATAACATGTACTTACCATTTCCATGTCCATTCCACTTTTCAAGGCCTTTGCTGCAACATCTTTTTCATCTGAAGCATAACGATGATTAATTATCTCACGGATTGCATTCATATCAGAAACAACGAATCCATTAAAACCCCATTTCTTCTTTAGTAAATCTCTCAATAAAAATTCATTCGAAGAGCATGGGATATTATTAAAATCATTAAAAGCACTCATTACCGTAGAAGCACCTGCTTCTATCGCAGCTTTATAAGGAGGCATATAAAAATTTGCAAAATGTCCCATCGACATGTCCACACTATTATAATCCTTTCCGGCAATAGGAGCACCATATCCTGCAAAATGTTTAACACAAGCCATTATTGTATTTATATCATACAAGTCATCACCTTGAAATCCGTGCACTCTTGCTTTTGCAACCTTTGCTCCATAATAAGGGTCTTCACCAGCTCCCTCCATTACACGTCCCCAACGCGCATCCCAACCAATATCTACCATAGGAGCAAAAGTCCAATGAAGACCTTCTGCTGCACTTTCTTTTGCTGATAATCTTGCTGCTTCTTTTATACAATCTAAATCGAAACTTGCCGCTTCTGCCAAAGGCAAAGGAAACCCTGTTCTATAACCATGTATTACATCAAGTCCAAATATAAGAGGAATTTTAAGCCTTGATTTCATAGCTGCATCTTGGTACTTACGTATTTCACTAATCCCCAAAATATTTAGCATAGAGCCTAAATTACCTGCAGAAATTTGTTCGGTACATGGAATACGTTCTTTATTAGGACCTGTAATATCTCCACCGCCTGAACATTGATAAAGTTGTCCAATTTTCTCCTCAATAGTCATTTTTCCCATCAATTCAGACACGAACCTGTCCATTTCCCTATTTTCAGAAGTAATATTACCAGCACAAGATGCCAAAAGCATCATACTTCCCAATGCGTTAAAAAGCAAATTTCGTTTATTCATGATATTCTTATTTTAAAGTCTCAAAAATCGCATTACAAAATAGCATAATACAAATATCAAAGAACAAAAGAATAATACAGAACAACAATAAAATTGTATAAAACTACAGAAAGGATAAAAACAAAGTACGTTTTTACCGTATTTTGAATTATCCTTTCCATCTAAAACAGTTTAAACAATCTATTTTAATATATAAGAATGACTGAATCAATTATAAGATATGTTTTCCAAGACCTTAATATCACTGCCAGCCTTTACACCATAAAACAAGTTCTTTAAAGCATCAGCAGTAAAAATCCTTTCAGGATTAAAGTCCGCAGAATTCATATAGTCAAGAATACTTGCATAAAGCTGGAAGCCCTCAGGAGTATTCCGAGCCACTTCAAGATCAGCCATACATACTAACAGTTTTCCTTTCCCAACCTTCATTTCAAAAATCAGTCCAAGTTTATGGTTACGCTCCACATTATCTATCACCTGTACTATCGGATAATAATCTTTAGGCATACTGTCCATTATAATAGGATAGCTGTTTTTTATAACCGGATACCACTGCCAATTGGTATGTCCCTCTGTAGGGAAACCTCCAAACACAGGATGCTCCGGATCAGTAAGTATTCCCAATGTTCCCGGCGATGCAGGTTTCTTTATTCTATCACAAATACTCTTGAACATTCTGTAGTTCCAGTAATCAGTCTGGAAAAGTCCACCAACAGAAACATCACTACAGTCCATTTTCTCAGGTATAAACAGCACCTTACCACCTTCAGCCAACAAAGCCAGTGTTCTAGCATCCAGTTTTCTCACCACTTCAACAACACCTATTTCCAACTTCTTTTCAGCCGGATAAATCCACAAAGGATAAGAATTTCTATAAGAAGTTCCATTTACCGACAGTGCCAGTTCCATCTTACAAGCCTTTCTCACATCAGGCAATTGCATTTCTACTTTTCCAATATCAAGAAGTCCCTGTCCGTCACCTAAGCGAAGTTTTCCACTATTCAACACCTTTCCGCCATTCTTAAGACTCCACGACAAAGTTTTCCCTTTCAAGGAAGAATATCCGTAGTTAGCTACTTTCATTTCAGCCTTAAAGTTTTCCCTTCCAGTCCATGTATATTTTTCTGTAACCAACAAAGGCACTACCTCAGAACAGAACTCTCTCCATTTTTCAGGCTCAACCAACCCCTTGCTATCCATAAAAGCATCCAAAATACCTACATACGCAGAACCCTGTCCAGGATAATCCTGTAAATCAAGCAACTGAAATCCAGACATATATTTGGAGCGGAGATTCATTTCTATATCGGCCCTGTAAAGTTCAACTGACCATGCACCGGACGCCTTGAAGAAATCCTCAGCTCTATCAGCCATACCTGCCTTTTCCAACCTGCTCTTGAATACCTCAAAGTTCCATGGAGTAAGTACCCCAGTATATTTCTTCATCTCGTCAAAATTAGGATAAGTCTGGAACTGTCCTGTTTCATGCCCGATAACAGGCACCTTCGATTTTACCAATGCGGAATCAAAATTCATAACCAAATTAGGATAAGTGTTATTCAGATATCCCCCCTCCTCAGCATCAGCAAACGAGAAAGATGCACGTACATGAGTGGAATAATCTTTTGCCCATCCTACCCTACATGTAACAAGAAAATCCTCACCTGGCACATCTCCTTTTGTTCCAAGGAAAATATTAGAGCCGTATGTATACAGATGTCTTTTCTCAACCTCGCGGAATTTATTAACAAAATCCTTCATCACATTTATGTCACCACTAAGCTCGTTGCCCAAAGCGAACAGCACGAACGAGGCGTGATTACTATATTCATTCTGTATAGCCATACCGTCATTCATCAGGAAATCCATCAACTCTATCGACTCCTCCTTGAAACTTCCCCATATAGGCAATTCCGGCTGAAGGAAAATACCTTCCAAATCGGCAGCATCGAAACA
>ULSY01000813.1_pt1 | contig 11540 bp, 8 predicted proteins | sample 1957201 | NCBI WGS metagenome assembly ULSY01 (sample SAMEA4835723, study PRJEB28245) | human gut metagenome | biome: gut microbiome; material: fecal sample | place: Denmark | collected 2008
CGCTGACGGACAAGAGGGAGACTTCATCACCCCTGCCGACATCAAGCACCTCCTGCAGAAAGACGGACTGTACCCCAAGGGCAAAAAGCTTGACTCCATACGTTGCCGCGACATCGAGGCCTGTCTGGACAAAAGCCCCTTCATCAAGGAAGCGGAATGCTTCAAGAGCCCTACGGGACAGGTCTGCGTGAAAATCAGCCAGCGCATTCCCGTGTTCCGCATCATGGCAGACAACGGCGAACAATACTACCTCGACAGCTACGGGACCGTCATCCCCCGCTCGGGCTATGCCGCCCACCTGCCGGTCGTGACGGGACACGTGACGCAGAAGAATGCCGCCTCCCTGCTCGTCGAACTGGGCAGATGCCTCCAGAACGACCCGTTCTGGAACAGCCAGGTCGAGCAGGTCAACATCACACCGGACGGCGAACTGGAGATGGTCCCACGCGTAGGAGACCACATCGTCTTCCTCGGCAAGCCACGGGACATCGAAGGCAAGCTGGCACGCCTGCGCACCTTCTACGAAAAGGCATTGAACAAAGTGGGATGGAACAAGTACGCCCGCATCAGCCTAGAGTTTAACAACCAGATTATTTGCACCAAGAACCGATAACGAAACCAAGAAGTAAGTATATGACAGCAGTGAAAGATTTCATCGTAGCCATCGAGCTGGGCTCGTCGAAGCTCACGGGAATGGCCGGAAAAAGAAACAGCGACGGAAGCATCCAGATATTTGCCTACGCTCGCGAAGAAGCCTCTGCCTTTATCCGCAAAGGCATCATCTACAACATCAACAAGACCGTACTGGGGCTTACTTCAATCATCAACAAGCTGGAAGAACAGCTGGAAGCCGAGATAGCCAAGGTGTATGTGGGCATCGGCGGACAGTCGCTCCACTCGGAAAAGAACTTCGTGGTGGAACATCTGCCCCGTGAGACCGCCATCACACCGGACATCGTCAACCAGCTCATCGCCAACAACCGGCAGACGCGTTATCCCGACCGCGACATCCTCGACGTCATTCCACAGGAATACAAGGTGAAGAACACCAACCACCTCGACCCGGTGGGCATCATCAGCAACGAGATTGAGGGACACTTCCTCAACATCGTCGCACGCACCTCGGTGAAACGCAACATCATCACCTGCTTCGAACAGGCAGGCATCGAGATTGCAGGCTTCTTCATCTCACCGCTGGTACTCGCCGACGCCGTCCTGCAGGAGAACGAGATGCGGCTGGGCTGCGCCCTCATCGACTGCGGAGCCGACACCACGACCGTAGCCATCTACAAACAGGGACTGCTGCGCCACCTCGCCGTCATCCCCCTGGGAGGAAACAACATCACCAAGGACATCTGTTCACTGCAAATCGAGGAAGAGGATGCTGAAATGCTGAAATGTACCTACGGCTCCGGCTTCACGCTCCCCGACGAGAACAGCGACGACGACAAATACCCCATCAACGAGAGCCGCAACATCCAGGCGAAGCTCCTCAACGAGATTGTGGGCGCACGCACCGAAGAGATTGTCGCCAACGTACGCAACCAGATTATGCTGGCGGGATACAGCGACAAGCTGACCGCCGGATATGTCCTGACCGGCGGAGGCGCCAACCTGCGCAACCTCCAAGGCGCCTTCATGCAGAAAGGAAAATACATCAAGATACGCATTGCAGGCACGGTGAACATGCCCATCAAGGCCACCGAGCAGGAACTCTATGCCAAGAACGGACGCCTGAACACCCTCTTCGCCCTCGTGGCTGCCGGCAAGGAGAACTGCTACCGACCGGAACCCGTAGCCCCGGCAACCGATCTCATCGAACAGATGCAGCAGAAGGAGCACGAGGAACAGGAACGCGAAGCAGCCAGACGTGAAGCCGAAGAGCGCGAACGCAAGGAACGCGAAGCCGCAGCCAAAGCCGCCGCTGCCGAAGAGGAGGCACGCAAGCGTAAGGCTGCCGAAGAGGCACGCGTCAAAGCCAACACCGCGGCGCTGGCTGAAGTGAAGTCGGCTGCCGACAACATCGTCCTCACCCAGGAAAAACTCAACGAAGCCCTGAAAGAGGTCAAGAAGGCACAAGAGGAGAAAGACTCGAAAGCCGCCCACAAGGCAAACATCTCCGCCATCGCCCGACTGAAGGAAATCCAGGGACTGCGCGACAACGCCTCCACCGTCATGGATACCATCACCGACGAAGCCTACCTCAGCGAGGCACGCGTCGTGTTTGCAGACATCGAAGCCGCCACCGAGGCTGCCGAACGTGTCAAGGAGAAAGCCGGGGAGATTGCCGAGAAAGTGAAGCGGGAGAACAGCTTCTTCGGCAAGCTGCGCGGACTGGGAGACATCATCATGAACGACTAAGAAACAACATCACCTCACACACCTATAAACAACTACTGATATGCCAAACGACGATAAACTGGTGTCGTTCCTCTCACTGGACGACAAATCGACAAGTATCATCAAAGTCATCGGTGTGGGCGGCGGCGGTGGCAATGCCGTCAACCACATGTACAACGAGGGCATCGAGGGAGTGACCTTTGCGCTCTGCAACACCGACAACCAGGCACTGGCACGGTCGCCCATCCCTGTGAAGCTCCAGCTCGGTCCCACCATCACCAAGGGTCTGGGTGCCGGCAACTGCCCGTCCAAGGCTAAGGAAGCTGCCGAAGAAAGCATCGAGGATATCCGCCGACTGCTCAGCGACGGCACACAGATGGTGTTCATCACCGCCGGTATGGGTGGCGGAACAGGTACCGGAGCCGCCCCCGTCGTGGCACGTGTGGCAAAGGAGATGGGCATCCTGACCATCGGCATCGTCACCATCCCCTTCCTCTTTGAAGGACGCGATAAAATCCTCCAGGCCATCGACGGCGTGGATGCCATCAAGGAGAATGTCGACGCGCTGATGATCATCAACAACGAACGGCTGCGCTCCATTTATGCCGACCTAACCTTCGTCAACGCATTTACGAAAGCCGACGACACCCTCTCCATCGCCGCCCGGAGCATCGTGGAAATCATCACCATCGAGGGTACGATGAACCTCGACTTCGCCGACGTCAGCACGACCCTGCGCAACGGCGGTGTGGCCATCATCAGTACCGGTCTCGGCGAAGGGGATGCCCGCGTGGAAAACGCCATCAAGGACGCCCTCCACTCGCCCCTGCTCAACAACACGGACATTGTCAATGCCCAACGGGTGCTCATCAACCTCTCCTTCAGCGAAGAGTCAAACTTCATGATGGACGAGGTCAACGCTATCCACGAGTTCATGCAGAACCTCAACTCCAACGTGAAGGTCATCTGGGGATACGCTATCGACAACTCACTGGGCAACAGCGTCAAGATTACCCTGTTGGCATCGGGCTTCGACGTGAAGAACTTCACCGGCGACGAAGTGGACGCCCTGGTCGACCAGGACCGCATCGAGAAGGAACAGACGGAGACAACCCGCATCGAGGACATCTACGGACGGGGGTCCGTCACGACCAAGGGACATGTGAAGAAGCACCACATCTACCTCTTCACCCCCGAGACACTCGACGACGACAACATCATCTTCAACCTCGAAGAATCCCCGACCTATACGCGCGACAAAGCCGCCCTCAAACGCATCGCCGCCCAACAGCCCGAGAAGGCAGAACAGGCAACGCCGTCGGCTGCTTCCGCGCAACAGGGAGGAACCATCTCGTTCTGAACCGTAGCGGACACACCGGCTGTGCGTCCGCTACTCAACCATAAAATAACGGACGGGCAGACCGCCCGCCCCTCACACAAACTTAAAAACTACTAATCTATGAGTCTGTTTGATCAAATAAGCAACGACATCAAGGAGGCCATGAAGGCCAAAGACAAGGTACGTCTGGAGACCTTGCGCAACGTGAAGAAAGTATTTCTGGAGGCAAAGACCGCTCCGGGTGCAAACGATACACTGACGGACGACAACGCCCTGAAGCTCATCCAGAAACTGGTGAAACAAGGCAAAGACTCCGCTGAAATCTACAAGGGACAGGGACGTGCAGACCTCGCTGAAGGCGAATTGGCACAAGTCAGTGTCCTCGAAGCCTACCTCCCGAAGCAGATGAGTGAAGCCGAACTGGAGGCTGCCCTGAAAGCCATCATTGCCGAGGTGGGCGCCACCAGCGCCAAGGACATGGGCAAGGTGATGGGCACCGCCACCAAGCGTCTTGCCGGACAGGCTGAGGGACGTGCCATCTCCGCCAAGGTCAAGGAGTTGCTGGGATAAGCCCCGTCAGCTGACCTGAAACGTCCGGGGCTGACCTCCCCCCACATACAGAGGCACGGAAGCACAGGATAGGGATGGACAGGATGCGTTCTCCCGTCTCTCTTGTGCTTTCGTGCCTCTGTCTTTGTTTTTATCAGCCGACGGGGACGACCGTCCACTGACACTTTGTCAAACGAAGCCCTCCACACGCCCCTTCCTCGCACCAAAATACAGTTTCGTGGATTCCGAGGCCCTTCTCAGGCGATTCGCAAAATACACATGGATGCAGATTTCACCCGTTCCGTTTCACAACGAACAGCACAGCCGGGAGTGTAGCGTCCTTTTTCTACCGGACGTCCGGTCTTACCTGTCCGTTTAATACCTTCCGATTTGTTGACACCTTCCACCTTCTGGAAAACGAAACTCCGGATTATTCCCTTTCATCGCCCGAACATTTGACTTTCGCCGGTCAAACAATATTGTTTGAGAAGTGAAACTATATTGTTTGACTCGTCAAACACAAGTGTTTGACACGCGAAACAATATAGTTTGGGCGTTAAAACGTAAGGATTTCGAAATTCAGATGTATAGTTTTCTAAAAACAGAGGCTTTTTCATCCCTTTTCATTCACATTCCTTTGCAATCACGTGCTAGTTCATCGGATTTTAGGAAAACACGCGTTAGCTGGGAACGGCATTTCCGGAAAAACTGTCACCCAATCCGGCTATTCGCCTTCCTTCTGACAAACACCACCAGCCGACTCCCCTATATATAAATAGGTAGGAAGCCGGAAGGCTGTGCCCGTCGGCGTCAGAGAAACAACTCGCGCAACACTTCGAGCGACTTCAGCTCAGGCATGTCAGGGAGGTGGAGCCGGTAGTAATTCAGGATGATTTCCACACAACGGTTGCGCTCCGTGCGGCTCATTTCAAACAGGTGCATCGTCTCATAGTTCATGCGCATCAGTTTGCTCAACCGCGCAGCCTCATCGGGGCGCACGAAGTCGGTGTGTAAAGGCTGACGGCCCACGAAGCACGCAGCCCGCAGGTCGAAACAGTCACCCGGACGGTAATCGTCCAGGTTCGGATAAAGCCCGACAAAACGTGAAAGACGCATGAGAAAGACCAGGTGAAAGTTGGCGGACGTACCCTCACAGGCATCCAGCCATTGCACGGAGTGGAACAGGTAGGCAAACAACGGGACGTTCTCCTGCTCCTCGCGCAAGGCATGTCCTAGGAATTCCGCCAGGAACAGCGCAATGGCAGATTTATAGGGATCGTAAGGCAGGGAGCGGAACAGATACGCCGGGCGCACCTCGCGGAGATGTTGCAAGTTCAGCCGCGGACGATAGTCCGACTCATACTCCAGCATCGACAGCGGCTGGAAGAACACACTGCGCAGTCCGCTCTTCCTGCTGTGCGGCAGACGCACGAGGTACGCCACCCGCCCCCATTGCTCGGTAAACAGGTCTGCAATGACCGACGTATCGTTGTATTTTACAGTGCGAAGCACAATACCGGTTGCCTTCTGAAACATGCCTTTATCATTCTAAGGTTCAATCTTCAGACGCAAAAATAACGCATTTCCTCCACTCACCCTACAACCCTGCGGAAGGCGTCCTTCGTTTAACCTTTATTTGCAACACTTTCACTGCGTTTATTATCAATAAGATAAGCATATAGAGGCTATCAAGGCTTAAAAAATATCCAAACTTTTTCGCAAAAAGGTTTGGTCATGTCGGAAAAACCCTCTACATTTGCATCCGCAAACGAGAAACAACACTTCTCTAGGCAGTAAAGCGAAAGCTTACTCAGTCAGGAAGGCCCGTTCGTCTATCGGTTAGGACGCAAGATTTTCATTCTTGAAAGGGGGGTTCGATTCCCCCACGGGCTACTTAAAGTAAACGAATTAAAGAACAAGTAAAACAGATTAGTCGAGATGGCAAATCATAAATCATCAATCAAAAGAATCAGACAAGCAGAGAAAAGAAGACTGCACAACAGATATTATGGCAAGACCATGAGAAATGCTGTGAGAAAGCTTCGCGCGTTGACTGACAAGGCTGAAGCGATTGCACTGTATCCTTCAGTACAGAAGATGTTGGACAAGGCTGCCAAGACCAACTTGATCCACAAGAACAAAGCTTCAAACTTGAAGTCTAAGTTGTCTGCATACATTAACGGACTTGCTTAATAAAAGCATATAACTTGTCAAAACCAAATAGATAAGGTTGAGTCTTCACCGACTCGACCTTTCTTTGTTTGTAGGCATTCCACTCCCCTTCCTGGGAAACACAGACAGTCATGAGTCCGGACGGACGCTGCCGGCTCCATCTATCCGGTTGCATGGATACTAATAATTCTTTCGGCTACCGCCACAATCTGCTGCGTTATGAAACCAGCGAACTATAAAAATCTCCCATTGCGCAAATAGGTTGCATAGCAGGATTATACCTTTGCGCTCGAAATCGAAGTGCGATGAGCAAAGTCTTGCATAATCCATTGATTTGAGTAACTTTGCTGTCGCCTTCGGGCAAACATTATCATTCATACAATGCTGAAACAGACAACCAATATATCCGCAATCACTTGGCGCCATGGCTTTCACAGCCATAGCGAGAGTTGCTTTACATTTGCGTTTAGCAACCATCGACGCTATGCTGATGGACTGAGCCGACGACATTGTAGATATATGGGTTGATACTCTGACAATCGACAACAAGGAATATAAGTCGGGAAGTCCACAACGCTTTCCGACTTTTTTGTGCCCTGCCCGGGCTCGACTCCTTGTTGTGGCATGGCACTCCAAAATCAAAATTCAGTATGGACAACGATTTTTACCACAGCCATGCCAGTAAACAAAAACGCACTTATAAGATACAAGACCCTCAACAGATGCTTGAGGAACAAATACAGACGGTGGACTCTCGATGACCTTGTCGAGGCTTGCTCCGACGCTCTCTACGAGATGGAGGGCATCACGCGGGGAGTTTCTGTCAGAACCGTTCAGGCAGACCTGCAAGTGATGCGGTCGGACAAACTCGGCTACAACGCTCCGATTGAAGTCTACGATAACAAATACTACAGATATTCTGATCCCGACTATTCCATCTCCGATTCACCCATCGATGACGAGATGTACGAGCTTGTCACTGAAACGGTAGACAAACTGAAAGCATGCGACACGTCTGCCATCCCTTCTGAACTCACCATCTTACTCTCGAAGGTGAAGGACAAACTGATGCTCCTCTTATAAACCAAAGGCTTCGGCTTGATGAGAATCATCTTGCCGGAGCCTTTGTCATTTGGAGATGAGGGTGAAAGACCGGGCTCGAACCGGTGACCTCCAGATCCACAATCTGGCGTTCTGACCAACTGAACTACTGACACCATGTAATTGGCGGGAGCAGAAGGATTCGAACCCTCGACTTTCGGTTTTGGAGACCGACGTTCTACCGGCTGAACTATACTCCCCTATAGTTAAGTGGGCACTCGTGGAGTCGAACCACGTTCTCAGGATTTTCAGTCCTGCGCATACACCAAGTCTGCCAAGTGTCCATGGCTAGTGATGAGGGTGGGAATCGAACCCACAACCTGATGCTTCGTAGACAACCGCTCTGATCCAATTGAGCTACCTCACCATTTTTGCGGAAGCAGCAGGATTCGAACCTGCGGAACCTTTAAAGGGTTCGGTGCGTTAGCAGTGCACTGGTTTCGACCGCTCACCCATGCTTCCTTTCGTTTGACAATGCAAAAGTAGAAGGCCGACCTGCAGCCTATCTGCGTAACCTGGACTTTCTTCAAAAAAAGTCCTTTTTTCTATCAACAATCATTCTTCCATGCCAACTTAATGGCGTAACTTTACACCACTATTTTATCCTATTACCCATTTATCCTACGTGAATCATGAAGAAACTTGCAATGCGGTGTCCGGCAGACTGTCCCTAATTTAGAGCAACCATTTTTCTGGTCAGTTTGTTTTCTTGACTCCGTTTACTTCCCATATTTTTACTACATTTGCCTAGCTTATACTGAGAGTCGCTATGAAACAAACACACAACCGATACTGGTCGGCTACATGGACCGCCCTGCTCCTTCTGCTAATATCCATCACGAACATACACGCACAACCCCTCTGCCGGATTCAGCACTATTCGGTCAATGACGGATTATCACAGAGTTTCGTCCAACGAATGGTACAATCTGACGACGGACTGCTGTGGTTCGGTACATGGGACGGACTGAACTGCTACGACGGATATTCCTTCACGACCTATAACATGGTGTCACCCGGAGGCACGGCACTCAGCACCAACAGACTGACGGACATACAAATCGGGGCTGACGGAGACCTGTGGTGCTCCACCTACGATGCACGGCTCTTTCTATTCCGGAGAAAAGAACAGACTTTTGTGGACGTGTTGGCTCCCATCGAAAAGCGGCTAAAGAAACAGATGGCAGTGGAAAACACCTATGTGCTGCCCAAGGGAATAGTCTGGTTCCTCTGTCAGGACGGACGCCTCTTCCGGCTTGATATGCAGAAGTTCAGGGACGGAGGCGAAGGCATCGCCGAACATCCCATGAAAGGCAAACGGATTTACCGTATCCATCAGGATGCCGACGGCAACGAATGGTTGCTCACGGATCAGGGTATCGAAATCGTAGGTAACCGGTCCATCAATGCCCCCGACCTCATCTTCCGGCATATCAAGGAGCGCAACGGACACACCTATCTGGTCTCTGAAGGCGGCGAACTGTTCGTCTTCCGTCAGCAAAAAGGCGACTTCGAACGGCTTGCAACTCCGGGAAGCTCCGAACCCGTCACCTCCCTGAAGAATCTCGGACGCGATACCCTCCTCTTACAAACACCTCATTCACTGACTTTCTATGCCTGTAAAAGCGGTACGGCATCGACCTTCCACACGGCAGATGTCGGACAGGCGGAAAGCACCATCAACCAAGTCCATACAGACAAGAAGGGAATCTGCTGGATACTGCTCAATCCGCATGAGATGCTCCGTCTGAACCCACAGACGGGAGACAGCCGTCTCTATGCACTTCCACCGTCCACATTCCGTAACCGTGCCCGTCAGAGCCGCAGCCTGGTGTTCAACGACCCGCACGGCATGCTATGGGTCATCCCCGAGCACGAAGCGCTCTGCTACTACGATGCCGGCACGGACTGCTTCCGTACCTACCTGCGCAACCCGGAAGACCCTTCATCCTCCTATGTGCCTTTCATCCGCTACAGCCTGCTTGACCGGCAAGGCAACCTGTGGGTCGGTTCGCAGAATGGCACCCTGCGGATTTACCAGCATGGGGACAAACGACCGCTCTATGTCACACCGCAAGGCAAGCTCACCACACAGCCTTCTGCCTTCCCCGGAGGAGCATACGCTCTGCTTCAGGCACGCAACGGCGACATCTGGCTGGGAACGAAGGAAGCAGGGCTTTACCGACTGCGACCTTCAGGAGCCCGGCATTTCACCGTCAGTCACTACACTCCAGAGCCAGGCAATCCCTACAGCCTGAGTGCCAACAGCGTGTACGCCCTGTGTGAAGACAGCCGGGGGCGCATCTGGGTTGGTACTTTCGGCGGAGGGCTGAACCTGGTCCAGGAGCATGCTGACGGACAGGTACAATTCATCCATCGGGGCAATGTATTGAAAGGCTTCCCCCTCAAGGATGCCCGCATCCGCTGTCTGAAAGAGTCGCCCGACAGCATCCTGCTGGTAGGAACAACCGACGGACTGATTGCCTGCCGCACGTCCTTCCGCCATCCGGAGGACATCATCTTCCGGCATCACCGGCACATCGGGGGCGACCATACCTCAAGACGCGCATCCGCACACTCATCCGCCGACGGCAGGAGTTGCAGGAGTTCTACCGGGCACGCTTCCAGCCTCACCCCGAGGAGACAGCTGCCCCGGCAGATGCAGAGTCCGCTCCGACCGCATACGAACCCAAGCGTCCACAGCTGGAGTCACTCGACGACCGCTTCATGGAGCAGGTCATGGAGTGCATCGAGCAGAACATGGACAACCAGGACTTCGAAATCGAGACCCTGGCGGAACACCTCTTCATGAGCCGCACCGTGTTCTACCGCAAACTCAAGTCCATCACCGGGATGACGCCCGTAGCCTTCGTCGACGAGATGCGCATCAAGCGTGCCCTCCAACTCATGGAGGACGACGGACTGACCATCTCGCAGGTCGCCTACATGACAGGGTTCAACTCGCCGAAGTACTTCAGCAAGGTCTTCAAGAAGGCCGTCGGATGCACACCCAGCGAGTATAATAAAGAGCAGAAAAAGGGGAACGACGAATAATTTCCCCTTTTTCACCAATAACTACCCCTCCAAAACGGATGAATGACGTAACTTTACACCGACATTTTTACCTCATTACTCATTTATCCTACGTGAATCATGAAGAAACTTGCAATGCTATGTCTGGCTGCCTGCCTGTCAGGAATGACACAGGCACAGACTGCCACCGGCCCGCTCCCCTATCAGAACAGTGAACTCTCCCCGGACCAACGTGCCGAGGACCTGCTGGGAAGGCTCACCCTCGAGGAGAAAGTACTCCTGATGCAAAACAACTCAAAGGCTATTCCACGGCTGGGCATCAAGCCCTATGAATGGTGGAACGAAGCCCTCCACGGAGTCGCCCGTGCGGGACTTGCCACCGTCTTTCCCCAGTCCATCGGCATGGCAGCCTCGTTTGACGACGACTTATTATATAAGGTGTTCGATGCCGTGTCCGACGAGGCACGCGCCAAGAACCGCATGGCAAACGAGCGAGGTTCCTACCGGCGCTACCAGGGACTCACCTTCTGGACGCCCAACGTGAACATCTTCCGCGACCCGCGCTGGGGACGCGGACAGGAGACCTACGGTGAAGACCCTTACCTGAGCGGACGCATGGGCGTCGCCGTCGTACGAGGCATCCAGGGACCGAACGACACGAAGTGGAACAAGGCGCACGCCTGCGCCAAGCACTTTGCCGTACACTCGGGTCCGGAGTGGTGCCGACACAGCTTCAATGCCGAGAACATCCCCTTCCGTGAACTCTGGGAGACCTATCTGCCCGCCTTCAAGGACCTCGTGCAGAAGGCACGCGTCAAGGAGGTCATGTGCGCCTACAACCGCTTCGAGGGAGACCCCTGCTGCGGCAGTGACCGACTGCTCCACCAAATCCTGCGCAATGAGTGGGGGTACGACGGCATCGTGGTGACTGACTGTGGCGCCGTGTCCGACTTCTGGCAGAAGGGCAAGCACCATGTCTACCCCGACGCCGGACATGCCTCGGCTG
>ULSY01020867.1_pt1 | contig 11366 bp, 16 predicted proteins | sample 1957201 | NCBI WGS metagenome assembly ULSY01 (sample SAMEA4835723, study PRJEB28245) | human gut metagenome | biome: gut microbiome; material: fecal sample | place: Denmark | collected 2008
CGGAATATGAACCGGCTCCTGACGAAATTGACAGATTATACGAGAATCGCCATGGACGCTGCCTCAAAAAAATGGCAGAAATTGCAGGCATCACGTTGCCACATAATGCCCTGCGCCATTCGTTCGCCTCATACGCAGCCGCCAAAACACACGATATACCCCCGGTATCCATGTGGCTCGGGCATTCGGGAACCAACATGACGGAAAAGCATTACCGGGAAGGAGTCCGTGCTGCTGAAGGTGAAGCATGGTTCAATGTTTTGCCGGAACAAAAGACGAGTTAAATTCGTGCTTTACCACCAAGACTTGTCCCTGCAAGACCGGGAATATTGACATCAGCCTTCTCACGCAAAATCTTCGCCACGGCTTCCTTGGCGAAACCGTGCCCCCGGTATTCCGGGAGAATGCCGATGGAGTAGGAGCCGATGAGGCGTCCCCCTTCCATCATCTGCTGCCATCCGACAAAGCCGGCGGCCTGCTTGGTCATCTTGTCCCGAATGAGATAGACGCCGTCGTGTCCGGGAATACCGAGACCGTAGGGCCAATAGCTGGGGTCTTCGTTGTAGATGCGGTCCATGATGGCCTGCGCTTCCATTCGTCCTGAAAGATCATAGGCCTGTTTGGTTCCATCAGCCGGGAAAGCGATGTAGTCGACGGTGTAAGCCTGCTTTGCCTGGCAGTCTCCTTCATTTCCCGCTTCTGCCGGATCAGCTCTGCAGAGGTAGGTGTGCTCATGACCCGGACGGGCTTGCCTGCGGGACGGTCCGAGAGTTTCAGGCCGTCCGTTGCCTTCTACAATACAGTGGCGATCTTGGTCATGCGCCCCTCGTTCATGAGACGATTGTACGATGAGTTGAGAGTGAAGGCAACCTTGTCCATTCTCCCGGGCTGACGGTTGTTGCGAACCTGCTTCATGAGGTCAGTCTGGTCCGTGAAATCGTAGGTTGCTTGCACGGGCTTTAGAGGCATCAGGTCAACAGGAACGGGAGCTGTCTGGCTTTTACCCTGGTTGTATTCTTCATTAAGACGATTCCACTCCTGAAGCCGCTGCTGTTCAGACTGAGATCTCAGCCTGCCGAGAGCCTCAGCATGCTGCTTTGTGAGATTTGGCTGAGATTGTCTCCACTCTTCCGGAGTTCCGTAGACTTTGTGCATATTGTGATAATCCAGCAGCTCCTTGCCGTTCTGGATACGGTGCCCGTACGTAGCCTGCGCGTCATTCTGGTCGAGCTTCCTCGACTTCACAAATTCTGCCGGCCACTGGTCGTAGGAACCTTGCATTCCGGGAACGATGGGAGTGTATGGTCTTCGCTTCTCCATGACGCTATCGTGATACTCCCCGGGCATCTTGTCCTTGGGTGTGAAGACATTTGGATCGTTGTTCTTATCCATTCCTGGTATAAATGATGTTGGAGTCTGGGAATGCGTGCCTTCTTCCTGCAGAATATTTTGCTCTGTGTAATTTGCTGTCGGATCAGTACGATTATTTGCAACCCCACGATACTTGTTGAAGGCAGGGCTATATCTATTTTTGTCGAAATATCGTAAGGTAGGGTACGGCAGACTTCCTATTGGTTGCGGAAACTTGACACCAGGTTGTGGTGCCTGGGATGGATCGGCTAGTCCGATGTAATCCTTCGATGGAGAGTAAAATCCACGATTGTTACCAACGGTTTCCTGTTTGATAGGTGTTTGTTTGTTGGGTGAGCCAGAAGCATCTGGTGGTAGCTGATAATCACTATCGTACTTGAACCTGTTCCACAAACTTCTTCCTTTACCTCCGGGGTTCAATACAACCGGGTGGTTCAGTGAAGGTCCGCTCTCTGCATTCGTCAAACCACCAGCGCGAGCCTGCTCCCATTTTGCCCGGGCCATTTGCTCTTCGGCTCGTCTCTGAAAGTCAGCGTTCCCTCCATAGATGTTTTTATGCGTTTGAACCCCGTCAATGTACTTGTTGCCGCTGGCATCTACTCCAGTCACCATGTAGGGGACGGATGACTTTGCTGTCTTGAAGGCTTCCTGGGAAGTTTGTTTATTCTCGAACGTATTGTATGGGTTCGCCGTCAGCCTTGATGTATCGTTCGGATCGTAATTATCATCCCCGCTCTTTAATGTATCCGGGGTAATGATAGGAGGAACAACAGAAAAGGCTCTCTTCTCAATAAATGCTTGCAGCAAAGGAAATTGTGATAGGTCTGAACTATTGGCTTGCTTAGGCATATTCAACAGATATGATGGGTTTGGTTTTAACATGCCAATATTTTAGCTCTCAGCTAAAAGAAAAGCAACAGCCTGCTGAAGTCGTTCTTCAGCAGGCTGTTGCGTATCTGACCAAGAGAATGATCAGTATATCAGAATGTGGTCTCTAATGTACTCATCAGAGTTTGTGATGGAGTTTAACTTGTAGCTCAAAGCTCCTATATAGACAGCAGATAATGCTAACAGTACCACCAGCACCCACACCGTCACCTTGGCACTCCGGGGCCACGGTTGTTTGATTGGTTTGTCTTTCATAATAAGAATCTCCTTTCTCAAGTGTATATAACTCCCGGGAGGACGGTATTTCAGGGTATATCGATATTGCCGCAAAATAGCAATATCGTTTCGTGGAAATGAGATAAATGCGACACGCATGGGCAACAAAAAGCCCCAGGAACTCTTGGGGCTGTGTACATGGATTATCTGGAACCCTTATCGCAGATTCCCTTCTTTATGGGAGAGAGCAACTACTCAGGGTGCGCCCGAGACACCTTTATCAGGAAGTACATGCGAGGAAGTTGAAAACAGAAACACACTTAGCTTCTTGAGTGCTGGAGCCGAGGGGACAATCTGTCTCATGTTATATATACATCAGAGCATTTCAACACTCTTTCCAGCAGAGATAGTTTATTTTAAATCTCCTAGATAAGATGTTAATTGCTCTTTCAATTGATTTAACTCTTTGTGTAAATCATCCTGTGCATGCCTTACTTGATAAGCATCATAGGCTGAAAATATAGCAACTAAAACAGATACAACCGTTAATCCAATAGTTATCCACTTTGTAATACAATTACTTCGTCGTGCTCTCGTTTTTTCCAAGTCATCTTTAGCCGCTCTTGCTAAAGCAATTATATAGACCTTGGACTTCGCAAAAGATCGAACTGCATCACGTAAATCAAGACAATGAATCAATGCTGTTTCAAATGAAGAAGTCGCTGAATGCATATCTCCTTTTGATTCAAAATTTTTGGCTTCTAAATATGATGATTTAGCGTCCGCCGCTTTGTCAAAAATACTATTTGCTTTTGCAACTACATCTGCATCATAAGATTTAATATCTTTTTCAAGAACAATATAGCGAATAGTCTGTATTATCTCATCATATTCCTCTAAGTAAGAGTTGATAGTTATTTTATAGGCATCTAAGAGTGTTCTTTTTAGATGAGTTTTATGAGCTTTCTTTATTTCATGAATTACATTTTCCTCAGTTTCACAACAACACAACCCTCGTGCAATATGATGGAAGCTCGAATATATCTCATTTGTAAGCCCTTCTGGGCGGATACCAGCATTTTCAACTGCTGCCATATCAGCAATCTCATGCACTTTTAAAAAATAATGAGCAAAAAGATCCGCCAGCTTCTGTTGGACATCTTCAGCATCCAACCACCTTAAAGCATTTTTGGAACAATTCTCAAGTGATTGTTCTTCGCTAGGAATCACCATTTTGCTAAAATTTCAAGATTCCTTTTATCTTTATTTTCAGCACTTATTCCCGGTTTGGAAAAAAAAGGATACCCTCTTCCAGCAGTAAGAGAAGCAGATGTTTTCCTATTACCTTTCGAGAAACACTTTTTTAAGAGAGATTGGTTTTGACCAATTTCATGCAAAGAAATTCCTGTTTGTTTTTGGAATTTACGCCTAATTATTTCACGGGATGATTCCATCATGCTCCTTGCCTGTCCATTAACGGCAGAGATACGATGCCATAAATCATCCGACTTGTCTATCGGAAATCCTCCATTCTGACACGGTTTTCTTCTTACCAGCCAAGGAAGTTTTGCAGTCACACCTGTCCGACGAACATCCGGAACAATCTTCCTGAACCCCGGGTAGGACGGTCTGACAACTTCAGATTATCCGTCGCTTTCTGTAGAACGGCGGCAATTTTCATCATGTGATCCTCACTCGTGAGTTGATTGTACGAGGGAGTGAAGGCATTCCGGGAGGCCTGCTTCGCCTGCATGTCCAGGGCGTCGTTGGCTGTTCCTTGCAGCTTGATGGACAGGTCGTCGAGGTTGCCTGTAGGGGGAGCGCCTGCCCTGGCCGCAGCTGGCGCCAATCCTGGGGAAGGAGGCAGGGTGTTCGTGACGGGGCGCCGGGCAAGCTGATTGGCCGGCCTGGGTGGGCGTTGCTGTGGAGGAGCGGAGGCGTACTTGTCGAGATCCTCGTCGCTGAAATCCTCATCCGGGTCGGCAGTATAGCCAGCCGGAGATGAACCTGTGTTTGCGTAGGATGCCTGCGCTTCAGCCTTCGGGTCGCCTTCTTCGACAGGCGGGACGACTGCGTTTGCAGCAGAGGAACCGATCAGAACGCCGCTGAGACCTCCTGCGCCCATTCCAAGGAGGCTGGACAAAACAAGGGATGTGTCTCCGGCTCCGAGATGATGAGCCAGGTGTGCAGCTCCTGCGCCGCCGCCTAATGCGCCGATAGTCCCTCCGACGCCAGCGCCTAGCGATTTTGCCAGCAGATTGGCGAGGCCGGGAGAGGTGGATGCTGCCTTCGGGAACTCAATGACATTGTCTGGTTGCTGCTCCTTCTGAGCCTGCTGTGCCTTCCATTCCTCGTACGGAACAAGCTTGCCTGTCTGCGGATCGCGCTTGAACGAATTGGCTCGTACGTTCTTCCGGGCCTGGAGGCGTACGCCCCGGTTGAGACCTTCGATGAGGGTGGGGCTCATTCCGGGCATGTCGATGGGCAGTTCGACCTCTGCGGCCGTGTTCGGGTCTTTCCTGGAGCCGGGCAGCTTGAGCTTGATCTTGCCCATCTCGGCCTTGGGATCTTTGCGGGTGAGGTATTTGCCGGTGGCAACGGCTCCCGTTGCGAGGGCGCCGGCTCCCAGCAGGCCAAGCAGGATGTTGAGATTTCTGGAGTTGGATGCTGCTAATGAATTGGCCTTGTCTATGGAAGCGACGCGTGAGTACTGCGATATATCATACGCATAGCGTATGATATATCGCAGTACTTTACATAGCAGTAAAAATTTTTGGATCAGGATAATCGTGTTCGTTATTTTAATGGCTTATATATACTACATAGTTCTTATTTTTGCTTTTTATATGCTACATATTTTTCCCATGAAGACATCGCCCCCATTGCCAGGGCTCTAGAGGAAGAACGCTTGCCCTAACGTATCCACCTTCCCAAGCCCCATGAGTGATAGTCACAGACTGCGAACCATCGGCACTTGTCATATTCCAGTTCCACTCTGTTTCATAGGAAAGCAAATCCGGAATCAGAAACCGGAATCTCCATATGGCAGATAAAAAACAGCCCGACTTCATGATGAAGAAGAGCTGCTGAATGAAGGCATTCATTTACATTTGCCTTCCAATGCCCTGACAATAGCCTGAGCTCCTCGTTTGTACACGGTCACGGCCAACAGCTCTCCGTCTTGAAAGACGGCCCAGAAGCGGGTTCCCTTGTACTTTTCAATCGTCAGCATCAGGCAAGTCCTCCTTTTCGGGGTGATGTCGGGACTCGATCTGGTGTCTCAGTACGGCCCCGATATTGGCTTCATACATGTCCCGCGTGTGCTTGTTGCAAGCGATGGCGTACAGGCACCGGGCATCAAGGATGTCGATGTCTTCACCACAGAGCCGGATACAGCTTTCCAGGACATCCAATTCTGCCTCCGGAATCGGTGAAGCCAGCAGGATGCTTTCGTCTTCGTCCAGTGCTTCCTGCTGTTTTTCCGTCAGTTCCGGGAGGTTCACTAGCGCCGTCATGGACGGGCCGCGAATCGTCAGTTTGCTCAATCCCAGCGAAGGATCATTCTGATGTCTGCTGTAAAGCGACACTGCTTTCTCGATCCGGTCCAGTAGTTCCGTGTCCAATTCCATGTACACGTACGGAGCGTCCGTATCATATCCGCTCGTGGAGCGCAGTTGCGCGATGATGGGAATCGTCTTCATGTCTCATTCCTTTCCTGTCAGGGTTACTTGCAGAAGATGGCGATGACGCCCATGATCAATAACACGGCGAGCAGGTACGGAGCCACGGCCACCAGAGCCGACAGGATTCCGACTACGACAGGCCCCAACAGACACAGCAGTACGAGCGCCACCAGGGCGATGAGGATATCTTTCATGTTCATGGCCGTGCCTCATGCGAGAACTCTTGTTCGGGATGACCGACGAGCCGGAGCAGCAGAGGACACCCATTGCTTGAGCGCCATCCGTCCGGCATAGGTAATCAGCCAGCAGTCGGGACGAAGAAGGAATTCCTCTTCCTTTGTGCGGATGATGAATTCCCTGCCTGCTAAACCACGAACGGCATGCCTGACACTTTCCTGTTCGATGCCACGACATTCCGCCATGATCTCCTCGTCACTGCGTTCAAAGTCGCCGTGAAGGTACAGGAGAATGGACAGTTCCAGTCCTGTCAGGGATGGAGTTCGTCCCATACGTTTCACCCTCGGATGATGTTTTCTTCTCATGATTGTCTCAGGTCAGTTGTTCAGGGTATAGCTGTCGGCCAGATCCCAGAGTTCCCGGTTCAGGCGTGTGTTTCCGTCAATACCATTGAGCGCCCGGAGGGAACGGCGGCGGTATATGCCGTCCTTCTGTGGCTTCAAGGGAACGCCTCCCCTGATCAGGTTTTCCTGAACCCGGTTGAAGCACTGCCAGACGGTAGCCGGTCCTCCCGCCGTAAAGCCGATGTCGTTCCAGCGCCGGGGAGACAGAAGGGCTTCGGGACGTATCCTGTCTTCGTAGTCGTCTCCCAGGCGCAGCCGGGCCGCTTCATCAACGAAGTCCACCTGACGCTTGTAGGGTAGTTCGACTCCCTGCATGCGATGGATATCATCCATGATACGGGGAGTTTCTCCGGCCAGCCGAAGACTGGCCGCAATCACATCCTCCCCGGTATGGCCCATGTGACGGATGTTGATGGCGGCAATACGAGCCCCGACAATCAGACCGTTGGTGCAGACCAGCCGGAAGATACCGGCCATGAGCTGATAGGAACAGCTGCCGTTGTGGCTGTTGATCATGACCACTTCGATGCGCTGGTCACGGTTGTGTTCAAGCACATCCCGGTGGGCAAAACGAATCAGGTGTTTGCGGGTGGGAGTGCCGTCCGGTTTCCGGGCACGCTGTTCCTGAGCTCCGACGACGAGGAACCCGGCTTCTTCCATCTGGTCGAGCAGGGAGTCGGAGGAAACGAAGCGATATTTTTTCGAACGGCTGTCATCTTCGCGGTCGGCAAAGACGGAGGGAGCGACACGCCGGACCTGGTTTCTGTCCAGCGGGCTGTTGTCGCGGTTGCGATAGAGTTCGCGTGTGGATGTGTGAGTATTCATATTGATTGATGATTGGTTTGTTGCAACAAAAAGCCCGCCTCCCGGAACAAGGCCGGGAGGCGGGCACAGACAGGAAGCAGAGCATCTACTTCCTCAATGATATATGACGTGAAGAGAGGGGGATTTTCAGATGGATGTCTCCATCCGAAAGACAGGCTTATTCAATCGTATAGCCCCTTTTGTGATAGGCGTAGACAATGCTGCTGGTGTCATTGCCTCCTCCATTGAAGCCGGAGGCCCCAAGCTCCTGGAAATATCCTTCGATACTGCGTGCTTCATCAGCAGACCGGGATTGGCAGACGATGTAGTCGTCCTCCCTCCTGTCCACATTATGGTCCTGAAACAGGCGTTTTTCTGCATTGTTGGTTACTCCGATATAAACCTTGTTCCAGGTAATACCTCTATCTTCGAAGAAGGCGGTAATACTTCGAATGATCTGCTGTCTTTCCATGATGCTCTTCATGATCTTTCTGATCAACCAACGAGTCATCACGCCTGAATCGTATAATGGATTGCCCGAAATACATGATGTCAGAAATCGTGCAAGTATATATCTTGACCTTATGTCAGAGATCGTGCAAATTATTTACAGCTCCTCAGAAAGATATGAACTTGTCCGCAACCAGAATTGATATGCTGAAGCAAATCAAAAAGCGATTTGCCTTGGGAGATGTATTCTCGGCTGTAGACTTGAAGGGACTTGGTACCAGGGCTGCCTTGGATCAGTCTCTTTCCCGACTGGCAGAGAAAGGATGTATTGTCAGGATTGCAACCGGGTTGTATTACATGCCACGAATCAGCAGTTATTCTCAACGGCCATTGCCTCCGTCCCCGGATCAGATCATTCAGGCACTGGCTCGTAAAACAGGTTCCCGCATTATGCCGTCAGGGGCAAACCTTGCCAACAAACTTGGGTTGAGCGATCAGGTTCCCGCCTCTTATGAGTATTTGACGGATGGACGGTCAAAAGACTTCCGTATCGGGGCTTTGCAAATCAGGTTACGCCGCACGGCCAAAAACCTGATGGATTTGTCAGGCACCATTATGGGAGAAGTATATATGGCATTGCGTTTCTTGGGTAAGAATCAGACAAGTGTGGAAGAAGTGCGTTCCCGCTTGTCGCAAAACCTTTCATCGAACGATAAGAAGCAACTCAACCGGTGGGCTCCCCAAGCTCCTGAATGGATGCGTCCCATTATCTGCAATTTGCCATCATGATTCCTTATTTCCAGCTTGTTCCCGAACAGCAGTGTGATGTGCTTGCTGAATCCCAGGATCAATTAGGTTTGCCAGCTCTTTTTTTGGAAAAAGACTACTGGGTATGCCGGGTTCTAGATATGTTGTTTGAAAACAAAGCGTTAGAGCCTCATTTGTGTTTCCGGGGTGGCACATCCTTGTCAAAAGCCTTTCATTGTATCCAGCGCTTTTCTGAAGACATAGACATAGCCTTGTCTCCTGCTTTCTTTTCAGACATGCCCGGAGAGTTGCTCCCCGTTCCTGGTGAATCTTCATCGCAGCGTGATCGCAAGCAGCGCAAGATGAGAGAGTATTACAGGAATCTGATGAGTGACTTCATCCTGCCAGCCTTACAGCAATCCTTTGACTGTCGTGGTATTTCAGGGGTTCGTTTTGAACTGGAAGATCTCAGTAAGGCTCGCGACCCGTTCGTTCTTTACATTCATTATCCTTCCGTGCTGGAACATGATGCCGGTTCCTATGTGACTCCGGCGGTCAAACTGGAACTAAGCGGCAGAGCAGAGACAACACCTTCATCTCCGGCTCAGATCGACTCTTATATAGCTCAGGTTTTCCCCGAACTGGCAGAACCTGTTTCTCTGCGAGTCGTTTCTCCCAAACGAACCTTTTGGGAAAAGGCGTTCATTCTGCATGAGGAAAACGTGCGGGGAGGCCCAAGCAAACCACGGTTGGCCAGACACTATTATGATCTGGACGCCCTGATCAGAAATGACATGTACGACAACTCTTTGTTTGAACAAATCAAACAACAACGTGCAGTCAATTATGGATATTCATGGATCGATTACGAACATCTGGGGCCTTCCGATATGAATATCCTGCCTCCTGATGATCACAGTTATCAGTCCTGGGCTCGTGACTACATCCAAATGAAACCGATGTTGTTTGGCGAAGTCGAAGAGTTTGCCGTCATCGTGCAACGTATTCGGAACTTCGTGGAATCGGAATTCAGTAAATGATCTCAGCTAAAAAGAAGCCGCCCTCACGGCAGGCTTCTGAATAACCATATCCTCTCACTTTTTACACCACCCGGAGCACTCCTTCCTGTACTGGCACCAGGAGCACTGCATCCCGGGTTGGGGATGGAAACGTTCGGTGGTGATGCCTTCATAGGCGATCTTGTACAGGTCGGCGATGCGTTGTTTGCGCTGTTCGTTGGCTGGCGGAATCTTGACCCGGATCACCTGTGGAGTCTTCGTCTTGACCAAGTAGATCAGATCCAGCGACGGAGGCGTGTCTCCCGTGGCTTCTTCAATCATCATCTGATAGGTGACCAGCTGAAGTTCATGGTCAAAGGCTGCATGCCCGGTGTCCGGTTTGGCGGCAGCGGATTTGTAGTCCACTGCCGTCAGGTCGTGCTGAACGAGGTCGATGACACCTCGCACAGGAACAGGAAGTCCGGGTATAGTGGCCGACAAGCCGACTTCTACTCCTAGAGGCATCTGTGAAGCAATCTCGCCGGAGGCCATGTAGGCTTTGACGGTGTTCCAAGCGCAGGAACGTACCTTCTGGCGTGTTTCTTCGTCGGAGTAGTCCACGGGGCCTTCCGTCTTCTCCAGCTCCAGGAAGTGGGAGGAGAAGGCTTTTTCCATGATTGCCTCACTGCTGTCCTCTCCTCGCCACCGGGCGAGGTTGAAGGACTGGAGTGTGGCGTGGATGGCCTTGCCGACATGCAGGGCAATCGTTGTTGGTTTCCGTATCTGTACCACCCTCTCGAAGAAGAAACGAAGGGAACACGACAGGTACGACTTGACTGACGAGGGCGACAAATAGTCCGGACGTATGGCAGAGGAAGGAGAAGCCTCGGGAGGAAACTTCTTCACCAATGCCATAGCTGGGTTCAGGGAGTATGAACGTATTGGCCGGGTTGCATGAGCGATCATGGTCAGTACGGGTTGGAGTTGCCGGCATAGGTCGTAGCGGGACGACGGGTGTAGTTGTTCCTTCCTGATGCCGAACGTTTGGATGACGAGCCGGAGCGATTCATCAGTTCGTCGATCAGCCCGGAGGCTTCCATGCGGTTGAGCATGGTAATGGGTTTGTTGAATCTCCGGGAAGCCAGTTCGTTCAGGGCAGAGTCATCCAGCCCAGCCTTCCCGACCAGCTCCAGAATGAGCGACTGTTGCTTTTCCGAGCACTTCCATGCAGGAACAGTTTCAGCAGAGCTCTCAGGAACGCTTGCAGGAGGCGTTTGCCTCACGGATGATGTGGATGCCGTCTGTGATCTGAACGCCCCGGGAACAGACGTTTGAGCAGCTTGTGTGCCGTAATGTTCGTCAGGGACGAATCCGACCTGTTGGATCTGGGCATCTACGGCGGCCTGAAGGGAACCGTAGAGCCGTTCTGTTTCGAATGGCAACTCTGATGTGTTGCTGATTTCCGTTTCAATGGAGACCTCGAACTGGTGGGAGGAATACCCCGGCAGCCCGAGGCGTTTGCTGTAGTTGGCGATGAGTTTAATAGCCATGGTGGTGGTTCTTTCGTTGTTGATGGGTGGATACAGAAAAACCGCCATGCCCGGGATAGTGAGCATGGCGGCTTCGCG
>ULSY01010641.1_pt1 | contig 11292 bp, 6 predicted proteins | sample 1957201 | NCBI WGS metagenome assembly ULSY01 (sample SAMEA4835723, study PRJEB28245) | human gut metagenome | biome: gut microbiome; material: fecal sample | place: Denmark | collected 2008
TCCAACTTGATGCCGAGAAGCAGGCAGGACATCCGTTCTTCCGGCTCTTCAAACCCAATGCTTATCCTACCTACTACTGGCTGGATGCCGACGGTCTGTTGCTTGACAGTCGTTCAGGCTATATGCCGGGAGAAACATTCCTGCAAGCAGTCCACGAAGCGGTAGAGAATCAGAAGGGAAAACGTCTGAAGGAATTTACAGCACGTTGGAAAGGCGGAGAACGCGACACGGCGTTTGTCGAGAAATATCTCTTCGAAGTACTGCCACAGTTCCATCCCGACAGTGTCCGTCCTTTCCTGAACCAATATCTTGCCGGACTGACACCGGAACAGCTCCGCAGCCCAAGTACAGGCAGAATGGTGATGCGCTTCACCCGTAATCTGGAGGACGATCTCATCCTGCGTACCTTGCTCGGACAGTCATCCTCTTACAGAGAACAACTGACACAAGAAGAGGTTGACAAGGCAATCTACTTGGTTCTGGTACGCATTCCGATGATGCATTTCAATACGGACAAAAACCTATATGCTGCAGACTTGCAATTGCTCAACAGATTGGACTATCCGGATAAAGAGCTATATAATAAGATAAGGGAAATCGAGCAGAAACTCTTCAGCGCACAATATGGCGAAGGGCTTCAACAAGCTGTTGAATTGTGCCAGGCACACGAGCAGGACCATCCGTCATTCTACTCAGAGCTTTACTACACACTCATCATCAGCAAATTCTTCCAGCCCGACTACAACCCCGGCACTGAAGAGCTTTCCGCAACACTCCATCTGGCAAAAAAGGCTTTCCATCTGTCTCCTTCCCAAAACACATTGTCTTATCTCGCTGCAGCTTACGCACGTGCAGGCAATTATCGGAAAGCATACCAGGCTCTGGCATACTTGCCTTTTTATAAGGCACCGACCTTGAGCAACGCCGTCTATCCGTTACTGGGTATTGTGTTTGACCGGGAAAAGGGAGAATGAGGTTCTCCACACGATGCCCCAGACAAGTTATAAACACAAACAAATCGCCTGAGAATACCACTCATACCATAATCTACGAGAAGAGTATTCTCAGGCGATTCCAGGATGCACCAGGCATGGCCCGGTGCATCCTGTTTGTTTATAATCGCTATCAATAGCCTGGATTCTGATATTCCGCACTATTGGTAATAGTAGCCGTAAATGTCGTTGATATAGGACGCAAAGCATATTCCGGCTTGAAATATTGGGCGAGATCCGGATGCGTCTCACTCAAATAAGTCGCATCTTTAAACATGCCTGTACGTTTCAGGTCATAAAAGCGACAATACTCACCACACAGTTCACGGCCACGCTCATCCAGCACGTCACGTACCGTCGGCTTGGTTGTCAATGGGACAGCTCCTGCACGAGCTCTTACCTTATTGATATAATTTGCTGCATGAGAGCCTCCGTTCAAATAGATGTCCAATTCAGCTGCTATCAAATACACCTCCGCCATACGCATGATAAAGGTCGCATTCAAGTTATCATTACGTTTTTTGGCTGGATTGGCCACATAATAGTTACTGCTATTGTGCTTGGTAAGGGACGGATAGAAATAACGGAACTGATTCTCCTTCCCTTCATATTGCATCTTTACATTATGCTTGACATCGTCATATACATCCGCATAATCAACAACCAGCACCTTATCCGTACGCTTCCGGGCTTTCCACTCTGCATAATCGGTATCTTGAGGCAGGATAATCCTGACAGCCTCATCTCCAACAGCCAACGACTGCCCCAATACGGATGCGTCTTTTCCATAATTGGTTAACGCATCTTTATCCCACTCATAGGCTTTATTGGCTTTCCATTCCGTTTGGAATATCTGATGGAAACGTGGGTCGAGCGTACCGTCCTTCTGCACAAAAAGACTGAGCAGATGCTGAGTAGGCATGAACAATCCAGCTTGGCTTCCTTCCCATGTCAGACGCGAAGCCTGCGTATCCTCTCGTGCCCCAAATCGATTGAGGTCACAAAGGAAATACTCATCATTACGGTTCAGTTTCCAGTTGCCGTTGCTGGAACCATGCCCGCCAGCACCGGCATACCAACGATGTTTCCACAAGGCTTCCTTGTTATTCCAATTGTTTTTCTCTGCAAACACCTCTCCAAAGTCAGGATACATATATGCATTGTACTTTGTGCCACCCGATTCACAATCATCAATCAGTTCTTTGGCTGCATCAAGTCCTTTCTGCAGAAACTCCGTCGCACCGTATTCATAAGTCTGCAAACATGCCTTGGCAAGGAAGCCGATTGCAGCCTTCCGCGTTGGCACTGTCGTCGTCTTATCATCTCCTTTTGTCAAATGTACGGCAGCAAACTCCAAATCAGGAATAATCACTTCCCGATAAATAGTCATCGGATCAGTTCGCTCCGGAGCAAAATCCATCTTTTCCGATGGTTGGGTCAGCAATGTCACACCGCCAAATTGCTCCACCGCATTGAAATAATAAACAGCCCGCAAGAAACGCGCTTCCGCCACTTTGGCGTCGCGTTCATCCTGTGTCTTGAAAGGAGCCTTGGCAGCCAATGAGATCGCCATATTGCAGCTGCCTATACCATCATATGTACCATTCCACCAGTTATTCGTATAGGTCGTATTAGGGGCAGATCCTGCAAAGAACCAGAACCATTGCGTCCACGATGTTGACTGATTCGCCCTATAAGTCCACAAATCCGTATCTCCTTCAGTCAAAGCCATCCAATTTTCTGCACCATAAAAGTATCTCTCCATGGCAAAATAGCACTGATTGACCAACGTGTTATAAGACTCCACAGAGTTAGCCGCCATATTGTCCATCGTAAATCCCCCGGGATTCACTTCGTCAAGGGAACACGAATGGAAGAGGGTTGCCACTGATACAGCAGCAGCAAAACTTATCTTTTTGATGTTGTTTTTCATATCTGTCCGTTTATTAGAAAGTGAGGTTTATACCAAAGACAAATTGCTTATATGTAGGGAAGGCATCAGAACCATTCATTTCCGGGTCTGTCCCCTTAAGCTTCTTGTCCTTGACAAAAATGAAAGGATTATAAGCCGTAGCATAAATGCGACAACGCTCCATCAATGCATAACGCGATATCTTCTTTGGAAGGGTGTATCCCAAAGTGATGTTCTTGATTTTGATGAACGAACCATCATGCACACGCAGAGCATCCATCACACTTTGTTCCGTACCACTGCCCGGCACCGGATAATAAGCTTTTTGATTTTCTTCCGTCCAATAATCTACACCGGCAAGCTGATTGGTCGTCAAGCTGTAGTCCGCCGTATAACGGCCTAAAAGATCACTGCTGATTGTTTGTCCATAACGCGCCATTGTGAAAAACGAAAGGTCAAAATCACGATAGGTAAACGTATTGTTCAAACCGAAAATCCAGTCAGGATTGATATGTCCGAGTACCTGACGATCATCTTCGCTGTATTTATGTTTGCCTTCGTCCCCATCCTTGTCCAGTGTCTCCACCTTGACCCATCCGGGTTTTACACCATAAACAGCAAGTTCATCCTGAGAACTGTCCGTTCCCCAAATACCTAAATATTTATAACCATAAACAGACTTGATGGGATGTCCTTCAAAAAGGTTCTCTTTAATGAGGTCTCCGTCAGGGAGCTCATCGATCTGCTCCTTGCTCCAGGTAGCCGACAAAGTCGTGTTCCAAGTAAAATCCTTCGTGCGGATATTACGACTGTTGACAGTCACTTCCACTCCCTTATTGCTCGTCTTGGCAATATTCTCCCAGCTGTCCAGAGGCCTTCCCCATCCTGTGGCACCGCTGGTTACCGGCATCGTACGCTTGAACAACAATCCATCCGTTTTTGTACGGAACATGTCAATAGTTCCATCTATACGATTTCCCAAGATTGCAAAATCCAAACCTAAATTCCAGTTATATGACTTTTCCCAGCCTAACGAAGGGCTACCGTAAGTTTCTGTGTATTGAGTGAAAGAAACAATATTTCCATTCACAGTCACACCATTACCGGAATACTTATAAGCCCTCGTCTGTGTAGAGTATGCATCCACCCCACCGGAATTTCCGGTTACACCATAACCAATGCGAAGTTTCAGATTATCCAGCCATCCACGGCTTCCCTCCATAAATCCTTCATCGGAAATACGCCATGCCAACGCCGCAGCAGGGAACGAGTCCCACTTATTACCATCTGAGAAGAACGATACTCCATCCCAACGATTAGAGAAAGTGAAAAGGTACTTCCCTTTATAGGCATAATTGAAACGCAAAGCATAGGACATCTTCTGTTTCTGCTTAAAATCCGATTCCACATGCTGACTGGTTGTAGACATCAATCTCCAGAAGCTCCAGACATCCAGGTCTTGTCCACTACCTCCCGCCAAGGAACTCTCATCCTGAGACTTTTGCCAGGAAGTAATACCGGTAATACCCAAGTCGTGATCGTCTGCCAGGGTAATGTTATAGGAGGCTATGTTCTCCCAAGTGTAACTGTTGGAATGGTTATTGGTTATAGAAGCATGAGGGGTTCCGGCATAGGTTGGACGGTTGGCATTGCAATATGCTCCCCAATATTGTCCCTGACGGGAATAATTCAAGGTTGTGTTCAGTTGACTTCTCAGCGTCAAGCCTTTTACCGGCGACAACTCCAGATAGGCATTTGTATTGATGTAGGTTGCACGGGTATTGTTAGCATATTGATTCTCGATGTAATCGCCCATCGGAGAATATTGGTCTTTGATATACTCCGGTTGCAGTTCTCCCTGTTCATCATAGACGTCTCCCAAAGGAAAAGCTGTCAGTGCCCTGGTGAACGTATTCTTTACACCGGCATCAGCTATGGTATAATTCAGGTTCGAAGTAAAGCCGAGCTTAGCCCACGAGAAAATACGCTGATCAATGTTCAGACGCACGGAATAACGGTCCTGTTTCTCATTCTCCAATAAACCGGTATCCTGGCTGTAAGTGGCAGAAGCAAAAACCTGGGTATCTTCCGTTCCTCCGGTCACCGACATGGTGTATTTCTGCGTAGTAGCAGTTCCTCCTGAGACTTCATCCACCCAATCAATCCATTTGCCGGCATTATAAGCATCAATGTAGTTTTCATCGCCACCCATCAGTGCTGCAATATTGGCAGGATAGTCTCCATTCTTATATTTATAAGCCTCACGCTGGTAAGCCAGCCATTCGTCACCGACCATACCATGTTTAAACTCCGGAGAACCGCTGAAACCGTAATAAGCATCGAAATTCACTGTCGCCTTTCCTGCCCGTCCTCTTTTGGTCGTGATAATGACGACACCATTTGCACCGGCAGAACCATAAATAGCTGTCGAAGAAGCATCCTTCAACACATCGACGGACTCAATATCGGAAGGATTGACCTGGTCATAGCTGCCGGGCAATCCGTCGATGATAAACAGCGGCTCGTTACTTCCGTAAATGGAGCGTGAGCCTCGTAACAGAATGGTGGGTTTCTGTCCCAATTGGCCACTGGTTTTGGCGATGTCCATACCCGCCACTTTTCCCTGCAAAGCTTCCATCACATTATTAGTGGGTGATACCACAATATCTTCATTCTTCATGGAAGCCACCGCCCCTGTGAGATCCCGCTTCTTCACGGTACCATAGCCCACAACGACCACTTCATCCAGTAGCTGGTTGTCAGGTTCCATCCTGACGGTCATGCGACCGGGAGTGATGGAAACATCCTGGGCTTTGTAACCCATGTAAGTCAATTGGATAACGGTTGCTCCGGACGGAGCAGTGAGTTTGAAGTTTCCCTCGAAGTCTGTGATGGCACCCACCTTCGTTCCCTTCACCAGAACGGAAACGCCAATCATGGGTTCGCCTTTCTCATCGAGCACTTGACCGGATACGGTCTTGGATTGTAAAACCTCCTGAGGATTAGTTGTTTTTACCCCTCCCCACGCCACTTTGGCAGAAAGAGGAGCTGCTATCAACAGACTGGAAAGTCCCCAGATAAAAGAAGTCTTCGTGACGCTGGAGAAGCGTTCACTGCTTGCCTTGTTTTTCATCATAAGGTCAGGTTGTTAGTAATAGGTTTAGTAAAAAGGAAATGATTTCGTGTGCAAAGATAGAAAGAATCCATAAATTCCCATTTCTTAAATGTTAAATAAGAATGTTAATGTACGGTTTTAACTTTTAGTACCCGGGATAAAAATCTGAAACTCTTCACATCAGGCACATAAGAGTTACTTTGCATTCATTTTATTCCAGTAAGTATAGAAGTCTTTATCCTTTTACTTTGCTTTCAGATAGAGCTGATATAAATCCCTTCCTATCTTTCTATTTTGAGAGATTGTTCAACGCAATAATTAATCGTCCAAGCTCAGAGTAAGTATAATCTCTAGCGCTCTTCTGCTTCTCTTCCATAGAACGGTTGGCATTGGCTACAGCCTTCTCAAGACTGCCACCATTTCGTTCAAAGTAACCATGCAACCCTTTAGTCTTGATAAAGAAATCGGCAGTCTTTTGATAGGCAATACATTGGTTAAGATCTTTGAGCAAGGGCTCTTGTGTCTCATATAGACGTGAAGTGTATCGAAAATAGTAGAGGAAGATGAGAACGCTCTGGTTCCACATCCTTCGTGTTCATATCGACAATGCAGAATATATGGTTGTAGCCCATTGCCACACCATCAGCAATCTTAGCTTCAAGTTCCTTCATGCTTGTATGCTTGGGATAGTCAGGCTTGATGGTCAAGTTCTTGAATATATCACACAAGGATTTGAAGTAGAAAAATTCCGTAGGACCTTCACCCAGGATAAGTGCAGTTTGTCGTAATTTCCCCATATCAATCCTCTATATTTATAAAGATACTACCCAGCTCAGGCTTTGCTCCCAAACGTCCAATACGATAAGAGTTAAACAGGGACAAATTCTTATGCAACCCGAAAGAGTCACCGCGAGAATATTCAGAAGATGCGGTCTGCTTGTTCTTCTCCACGAACCATATCACACCCCTGTTTTCATTAATCAAATCCTGAGAAAGGAGCGTTGTTTCCTGACTTGTAATAATCAACTGAGACTTTTCGGAGTTGAAGATAAAGACGTTGAGGTAGTAATACAACAGGTCGTTGTGCAAATCCTCGCCAAGTTCATCAAGGAAGAATACATGAGAACTTGAAATCATATCGTACAACGCATCAAGAATGCGAATGTATTTCTGCGTTCCTTTTGATTGCCACTTCAGTGGAATATCAAAATCGCCATTGTCAGAATGATTCAGAAACGTAATGGAATCGGTTGTCGGTTTCAGCAACACATCTTTCATTTCTTCCGGAATGTTTTCTTTCTGAATACGCTCACGAAATTCGGCAGGAACAAAGCGGTCTTCTACAGAAGGTCTATATTCCAAGATATTCAAATCGGCCTTTTGAAGCATGGTGTTGTAGAACTTACACTTTGAGGGATTACTATATGCATCCTTTAGGATTTCGACAATTCCCCTTTCTACATCACCGTCTACATCGTGATAATTTTCCATTATCCAACCATGAAGAACATTGAACGGAGCAATATCTTCTTTTAAGGCAGCTTTTCTACAAACAGACAAAACACTATGATTATTCAACGTATTTTCCCGAATACTATCTTGCGTCTTGACTAGTAGTTTAAGACTTGGTCCAAACTTAACTTCAGCCTGCACATTATCACCAATAAACACACGCTCATAAAACAACGACTTTGATTTGTTTGGATAGTAATACAGGCTCTCATGCAGAATATATTTATCATTGAATTCTACGTCATAGTCATATCTGATACCGTCTGCATAAAATGATACGTGCATCTGAGTTGGTTCATCCTTTGTGAGAATGAAAGGAATTCTGCCATTTATTCTTTGAGCCGCATCTGATTTTGGCTGTATCAACAAACGAAAAACCTCATTCAAAGCAATCAACATATTTGATTTTCCTGAAGCATTAGAACCGTACAGGATTCCTAACTTGTACAAGAATACTCCTTCTGTAACCTCTGCAACAAGTTCCGAAGAAGGACCTTTTGCCAAGAAACTCAGCTCCTGCTTATCGCGAATGGAAAGATAATTCTTTACCCAAAAATCTCTTATCATAGAATATATTTATGTCACTATTGTAATCTAATTGTAAAAATACAAATTATTTTCTTTACATCGGGAATATATTTCGCACATTTGGTAATAAAACTACGTTTTGGCAATAATTTAATACCAATTCACAAGAGAATAATTCGTAATTCTTGCAACCAGAAGTGCATTCACGCATCCCTCCTTCCGACGTTCCCCTCAATAATAGTTCCCCATCCGCAACCAACTTTCTGCTATTATTCCCTCCAAATCCCTACCTTTGCCTTCAGGATTAATACCTTATAAGGAAATGAATAAAATCGTACTGATTACAGGAGCCACAAGCGGCATCGGGCTGGCTTGTGCACGGAAGTTTGCAGAGAACGGCGACAGGCTGATTCTCACCGGAAGAAAAGAGCAGCAGCTGGCTGCCATCAGACAGGAACTCATCGCGCGGGGTGCGGAAGTGGTGACGCTGACGTTCGATGTGAGAAACCGGGAAGCGGCAGAACAGGCACTCAACGGACTGCCACGGGAATGGAAAGAGATTGATGTCCTGGTCAACAATGCCGGACTGGCTCTCGGACTGGAACCGGAATATGCGGGGGATTTCCAGGACTGGGAAACGATGATTGACACCAACATCAAGGGACTCCTGACCATGACCCGGCTCATTGTCCCGGGAATGGTGGAGCGCAACCGGGGACACATCATCAACATCGGTTCGGTTGCAGGCGATGCCGCCTACGCCGGAGGCAACGTGTATTGTGCAACAAAAGCAGCCGTCAAGGTTCTGACAGACGGACTGCGCATCGACGTGGCGGATACGGCCGTCAGAGTGACCAACCTGAAACCGGGACTCGTGGAGACCAACTTCAGCAATACCCGCTTTCATGGGGATGCGGAACGGGCTTCCAACGTCTACAAGGGCATCAAGCCGCTGACGGGTGACGACATTGCGGATGTGGCGGTCTATGCCTCCAATGCACCCGAACACGTACAGATTGCCGAAGTACTGATACTGGCCACGCACCAGGCAAGCGGCAGCGTGATCGTCCGGAAATGACCGCGTGTCATTTTGTCAAAGTGTCAAACGAATCGCCTGAGAAGGGCCTTCCTTGAGCCAAAATACGAGTTGGTGACCGGGAAAGGCATTCTCAGGCGTTTTGCCAAATACACATTGCTGCAAATGGGAGAAACTGACGAACCGAATGTCGGGCATTCCTCCGAATCCCTGGCAGAAGAATAAGAGCACACGGTGTAAGGTATACAAAACAATAGTTCGCAAAAGTGTGCCTTCTCATACAAACCAGAGGTGAAAATCATCAAATTATTGTCTTCGAATCCTAAAACAAGTGTTTCGTCTTCCGAATAGTTGACTTTGACGGATGAAACAATATTGTTTGGGAAGTGAAACACTTGTGTTTGGCACGTGAAACAATATTGTTTGACGAGTGAAACAATATTGTTTCGTGGTATAATTATGCATCTTTACCCCTTGTACGGAATATTTATACGGACGGAAGTGAATGAATATTCTTAAAATAACCTACTTTGCCCGATTTTTCAAAAAGTAGCGTTAGCCAGAAAAGGGGAAATCGAGAAAAAAGGAAAGAGAAAATGCGGTTTCAGCATCCATCTGTCAACGAACGTCGGGCGACATTCCTCCGATGGACCTCAACCGTTGCCGTATCTTGCCACTGCGCCATGAGGACAGGTAGAGCGGAAGAAGACTTACGCCCTGCCGGAAACCAAATGAAACTTTATGCACCCAATATGCCCTGATGTCCGCAAAAAGACGTTTCTTTGCAACCGGAAACTCCAGACTCATAAAGAATGTAGAGACGATGTGTAAGGAATGGATGAACACCCGCCGGTCATCAGGCCGTTCGAAGTTACGTTTGGTTTCAGGGACAAGCTCTTTGTTGAAGGGATTGTGCCTGGTGTTGATGTGTGTCTGCCTGAACGTGCAGGCGCAACGGATTTTCACGTATGGCTATGGCAACGGGGACTGGAAAGACACCGAGGTGACCGGACATGTGCAGATGGAAGAAAGTGAATCCAAACAAATCATGCCCCTTGCCAATGCCGGCATACGTGTCTATTGTCTGACCGACTCGACCTACAACGGTGGCATGACGGTGACGGACAAGGACGGAAACTTCATCCTGCACGCCTTTCAGCAACGCTCCAAAGACTACGAAGTGCACATCTCCTACCTGGGGACCGACACCTACAAACACCGCCTGACACGGGTCAACATCATCCGGCTGGACACCATCACACTCCACGAGAAACCCATCACAATGGAAGAGGCGGTCATCGTCGCCAAGCTGAAGAAGATGCGTATCCTGGGCGACACGACCATCTTCAACACCGATGCCTTCCGTGTGTCGGAAGGGGCAGTGCTGCTGGAACTGGTGCGCAAGATGCCGGGACTGCGCATCACCCAGGGTAAAATGACCTATCAGGGGAAAGACATCTCGGAAATCCTGCTCAACGGAGAGAAATTCTTCGCCAACGACATCAGCATCGCCCTGCAGAACATGCCGGTGGAAGTGCTGAAGGAGGTACGTATCTATGACAAGAAGTCGGAGAAAAGCGAGCTGACGGGAGTGGACGACGGACAGCACCAGACGGTGATGGACCTGAAGACCAAACAGGAGGTCAACGACGCCCTGATGGCAAATGCCAGTGCAGGCATCGGCGACCAGGACCTCTACGGACTGAATGCCATGCTCAACTATTTCAAGACGGGAGGAGACCATGCCAGCGTCTATGCCAACCAGCACAACACCCCCAACGACATCGGCATGGACATGTTCGGGGGACAGATGTTCTCCGGCGGATTCTTCGGAGGAGGAGGAAACCCGATGAGGCAACTCTCGCGCCGCATGGGAGGGAGCGTCGGCAAAAAGATGGGGAAGGTCCACGCCAACGGAGACATCAGCTACAACAGCGACGGGAACGACACGAAGAGCTATACGGTCACGGAGAACTATCTCCCGACGGGAAACACCTACTCCGACCAGTCGTCGCTCAACTCCACGAACGGCAAGAACATCAGTGCCAACGTCAACATCATGGGCGACCTGAGTGAACGGCTGGGCATCATGGGCAACTTCCGCTTCGGGAACTACCGGAACGACAACCGCAGCAGCTTCCGTCAGGCAACGTTCAACACCCGCCCTTCCGTTGCCGACCCGCTGGAGGATGAAGAC
>ULSY01042275.1_pt1 | contig 11220 bp, 8 predicted proteins | sample 1957201 | NCBI WGS metagenome assembly ULSY01 (sample SAMEA4835723, study PRJEB28245) | human gut metagenome | biome: gut microbiome; material: fecal sample | place: Denmark | collected 2008
CCGGTCTGGTGGACTTCACCCAGAAGCAGTCTGCTGCTATCGCCATCATCGGCGGCGCAGACGGCCCCACCGCTATCTTCGTCACCTCCCGTCTGGCTCCTGAGCTGCTGGGCTCCATCGCCGTCGCGGCCTACAGCTACATGGCTCTGGTGCCTGTTATCCAGCCGCCTATCATGAAGGCTCTGACCTCCAAGAAAGAGCGTACCGTCGTGATGAAGCAGCTGCGCACCGTGACCAAGACCGAGAGGGTCATCTTCCCCATCATGGTCACCATCATCGTTTCCCTCATCGTGCCGGATGCCGCCGTTCTGGTCGGTATGCTGATGCTGGGCAACCTCATGAAGGAGTGCGGCGTCGTGGACCGTATCCAGAAGACCGCCGGTAATGAGCTGATGAACATCATCACCATCTTCCTGGCTCTGTCTGTTGGCTGCACCACCTCTGCAAACACCTTCCTGAACAGCCGCACCCTGTTCATCATCGTGCTGGGCCTCATCGCATTCTCCTTCGGCACTGCTGCCGGTGTTCTCTGCGGCAAGGTCATGTATATCCTGACCGGCGGTCAGGTCAACCCCCTGATCGGTTCCGCTGGCGTTTCCGCTGTGCCTATGGCTGCCCGTGTTTCTCAGAAGGTCGGCCAGAGCGAGAACCCCTCCAACTTCCTGCTGATGCACGCAATGGGCCCCAACGTGGCCGGTGTTATCGGCTCTGCCGTCGCTGCTGGTATCCTCATCAACATCTTCGGCTAAGCATTTCCTGAAATTTCCGCTCCATCGTGGTATTGACCGCGGTGGGGCGGTTTTTTGTTTGCATTGTTTTTATGTACAACTTTTTTGAAATGTGATATACTATATTTTAAGTGATATATCCAGAAATGATTGAAAAGAACAGGTGAAACAATGGCAACAGATCTCGCACAACAATTCTGCGCTTTGCGTGATACGTATATCGAAAAGCAGTTCGGACGCCTGAACGATATGCAGCGGGAGGCGGTGTTCACCACCAACGGCCCTCTGCTCATCCTCGCGGGTGCAGGCAGCGGAAAGACCACCGTGCTGGTCAACCGCATCGCCAACCTCATCCGTTTCGGCTCGGCCCACGGCTCCAGGTGGACGCCCCGGGAGGTGACGGAGGACGATGTGAAAGCCCTGCGCACCGCCATCATGACCGGCACCGACGCCCCGTCGTGGCTGGACGGGATGCTGCGGAAGGATGCCGTCCGGAGCTGGAACGTCATGGCCATCACCTTTACCAACAAGGCCGCCGGTGAGCTGAAAGAGCGCTTGCGCCGGATGCTGGGCGGGGAAGAGGGCGACGAGGTGTTCGCCTCCACCTTCCACTCGGCCTGCGTCCGTATTCTCCGCCGCTGGGCCGAGGAGATCGGCTACCCCCGCAGCTTTACCATCTACGACAGCGACGACTCCCAGCGTGTCATGAAGACTGTGTACAAAGAGCTGAGCGTGGACGACAAGTTCTTCCCGGTCAAAAGCGCCATCAACCAGATGAGCCGCTGGAAAGATCAGCTCATCAGCCCGGAAGAGGCCCTGAAGACCCCGGCCCGGGACACGAAGGGCGCCCTTGCGGCCAAGGTCTATGCCGCCTATGAAAAGAAGCTCAAGGAGGCCGGTGCTTTCGACTTCGACGACCTCATCTACCAGACGGTCATCTTGCTGTCGGAGCATGAGGACGTGCGGGAGTTCTACCAGAACAAGTACAAATATCTGCTGGTGGACGAGTATCAGGACACCAGTGTGGCTCAGTTCCGGCTCGTGAGCCTGCTCACCGGCCCGGAGAAAAACATCTGCGTCGTGGGCGACGACGACCAGAGCATCTACCGTTTCCGCGGCGCGACCATTGAGAATATCCTCAACTTCGAGCGCATCTATAAAGGTACCAGGACCATCCGACTCGAGCAGAATTACCGCTCTACGTCAAATATCCTGAATGCCGCCAACTGTGTCATCCAGCACAACACTGAGCGCAAGGGCAAGACCCTCTGGACGAAGAACGGCGAGGGCGACAAGGTGCAGGTCTACACCGCCGAGAACGAGCAGGACGAGGCCAGCCATATCGCGGACGTCATCGGCCAGCACCTCAAAGAGGGCGGACATCTGGCCGACCACGCCATCCTCTACCGGATGAACGCCCAGTCGGCCCCCATCGAAAGCTATTTCACCCGCGCGGGTATTCCGCATAAGATCGTGGGCGGCCAGCGCTTCAATGACCGCAAGGAAGTCAAGGACATCCACTCCTATATGTCCATCGTGGCGAACCCCCGGGACGATGTCCGACTTCGTCGAATCATCAACGAGCCTGCGCGCAAAATCGGTGCGACGACCATCGAAGTCATCGCGGATTTGGCGGCTCAGCAGGGCATCAGTATGCTGGATGTCATCTCCCATGCCGACCAGTACGCCAAGCTCAGCCGCGCCATCGCGCCGCTGTTCAAGTTCTGGGACATCTACCAGAAACTGCAGGAATCGCTGGAAACGAAGACGCTGGATGAGTTCGCCTCCGATGTCATCGAGATCACCGGCTACCGCGCCATGCTGGAAGCCGACGCCGCCAAGGGTCACGAGGATGCCGCTGACCGTCTGCAGAACCTTGGCCAGCTGGTCAACAACGTCAAGAGCTACTGCGACCAGCACGGCGAAGAGGCCTCGCTGGAAGGCTATCTGGAGGACATCGCCCTCATCAGCGACATCGACAGCTACAACGAGAGCGCCGACCAGGTGGTGCTGATGACCATCCACTCGGCCAAGGGCCTTGAGTTTCCCTATGTATTCCTCATTGGCATGGAAGAGGGGGTCTTCCCCAGTGAGATGAGCAAGTATTCCGAGGCTGACCTCGAGGAGGAACGCCGCCTGGCCTATGTCGGCATCACCCGCGCCAAGAAGGAGCTTTACATCTCCAACAGCGTCACCCGGATGCTCTATGGCCGCACCCAGCGCAACGAGCCCAGCCGCTTTCTCCGGGAAATCGAGCCGGAGTACATCGAAGAGACCCGCAGCCCGGTGCTGGAACAGCGCTCCCGTCTGGGCGGCTGGGGCAGCGGTTACGGCAGCGATACCGTGCCGGGCGGTGCGTCGGGCTACTCCGGCCCCTCCGGCTGGGGGCGTGCGGCCTCCGGTTACGGCTCGGCCTATGGCAGCCGCAGCGGCTATCTGAATAAAGAATATAACGCACCAATGTCCAATAACCGAGGCTTTGGCTCCGATTATGCGGGCCGGGGAAGTGCTTCGTCGGGTCATGGCGGCTGCAGCTCCGGTTCGGGAAGCAGCGGCTTCGGCTCTGGCTATGGCCGTCCGGCAGCGCCCAAAGCGCCGGTCAAACCCGCAGGCGGCGGTGTGACGTCTTCGCCCCGTCCGGCAGCGGCATCCACCGGCCCCAAACACTATGAGCCGGGCGACATCGTGGAGCACAAGGTCTTCGGGCGCGGCAAGGTGCTGAAAGTCAAGCCCGCCGCCGGCGACCAGATCGTGGAGATCAGCTTCGAGAAGGTGGGCGTGAAAAAGACCATGGCCAACTTTGCGCCCCTTGTGAAGATAACGACGGAGGAATGAGAAAAAATGATGACTGTCCGATTGATAGCACATACGCCGGAGCCGGAGAAGGTCGTGGCGGCCGCGGCGAAGCTCTGCTACTCCGACGCCCACATCACCGACCTGCTGGACGGGCTGGATGAGGAAAAGACTGCCCGCTTCCTGACCATGCTCAGCGATTTGGGCCACGCCAGCCCCATCGAGCACGCAAGCTTCACCTTCGGCATCGAGGGAGTCAGCCGTACCCTGCTGGCTCAGATCACCCGTCACCGCATCGCGTCCTTCAGCGTCCAGAGTCAGCGGTACGTCCGTCTGGACGATTTCCGCTATGTCATCCCGCCCGAGATCGAGGCCATCCCCGAGGCAAAGGCGGCGTTCATCGAGAGCATGAACGAGGACGCCAGGCGCTACCTCGACCTCGTGCAGAAGCTGGAAGACGGCCACACCGCCCGCCTGATGGCCGAAGGTCTGCCCGAAAAGCAGGCCCGGGCCAAGGCTTCCAAGCAGGCCAACGAGGACGCCCGCTTTGTCCTGCCCAACGCCTGCGAGACCAAGATGGTGGTGACCATGAACGCCCGCAGCCTGCAAAACTTCTTCCACCTGCGCTGCTGCAGCCGCGCCCAGTGGGAGATACGGCAGCTGGCCGAAGAGATGCTGCGGCTGGTCTACCCGGTGGCACCCCATATCTTCCGCACCGCCGGCCCGGCCTGCGTGTCCGGCCCCTGCCCGGAGGGCAAGATGTGCTGCGGCCGCACCGCCGAAGTCCGCGCCCAGTACGCCGCGCTGAAAGGGGAGAAGGCAGAATGAGCAAGGGCAGGCTTCTTGTTATCGAAGGGCTGGACGGCTCCGGCAAGGCCACCCAGGCAAAGCTGCTGGCCTCCCATCTGGCCGAGAGCGGTCGAAGGGTGATGGAGATCACCTTTCCGGACTACGAGAGCGATTCCAGTGCGCTGGTAAAGATGTACCTCTCCGGCCGGTTCGGCGATAAGCCCGACGACGTCAACCCCTATGCGGCGTCCAGCTTCTATGCGGTGGACCGGTACGCCAGCTATAAGACCAAGTGGGGCAGCTTCTACGAGGCGGGCGGCATCGTCATCGCTGACCGCTACACCACGTCGAACGCGGTGCATCAGTGCTCCAAGCTCCCGCCGGAGCAGTGGGACGATTTCCTCCGCTGGGCCTTTGACTACGAATACAGGCTGCTGGGCCTGCCCGCGCCGGACGCTGTGGTGTACTTACAGGTAGACCCCGCCGTGAGCCAGAAGCTCATGACCGGCCGTTACCACGGCGACGAGAGCAGGAAGGACGTCCACGAAAAGGACATCGAATATCTGGCCCGCAGCCGCCGTGCCGCTGAGTACTGTGCGGCGCATCTGGGCTGGGCCACCGTCCATTGCACGGAAAATGGAGCCATGCGCACCATCGAGGATATTCAGGCCGAGGTGCGGGCGCTGGCGGAAAAAGAACTCGGATAACCGCGAAAATGGGAGGGATACTATCAATGTATCGTTTGATGCAGCCGTCGGATGAGGCGGCAGTCGTGGCACTGTGGCAGAAAGAACGCGGTGACAGCGCCGAGTTCATCAAGACTGCTCTGGAAAAGTTCGCCGGGGCGGAAAATATCTACGTCGCTGAGGAAAATGACGAGATAGTCGCTGCGGCGCTGGCGGTCCCCGTCACCCTCAAGGGACGCAGCGGCAGTTACCTCTACGGCCTCTGCGGGCAGGGAAGCCTGCTTCTGGCAGGACTCGTGGACTATCTCTGTGCGCAGCAGAAGCTGCGGGGCGCGGGCTTCACCGTGGCCGTTCCGGCCGGACAGGAGCAGGCCGCGCTGCTGGAAAACAAGGGTTTCCAGCGGGCTTTTGCCCTCCGCTGCCTGCCCCGGGAGGTGTCCCGCAACCTGTGGAGTCAGGCGGAATTCGACTCCGTGACGGCCCGCAAGCTCTGTGAGCTGCGGGAGCGCTTCTATCCCGATACCGTCCAGTTCCCGCCGGAGCGGATGGCCGTCGTGCTGACCGACCTCTACGCCCGGGGCGCTACCATCGTATCCAGCGAGAAGGGCTACGGCATCTACTTCCGCCGGGAGGACACCCTCTATTTTGTGGAGCTGATGGCCGAAGACGACCGCTCCGCCGAGGTGCTGATGGAAGCGGCCCGGGAGAAGGAAGTCATCGTGGAGCGCGCCGTCATCACAGTGGGTGCGGCTCAGAACCTTTTCCTCGGCGAAGGCACCCGGCAGGACTACGGCATGATACGGTTCGACGCGGAGCCTTTCGACGTGGAAGAAAGCTATATGCGGCTGATGATGGAAAGCTGAACGGAATGGTAAAGGAGTGTGTACATGGCACACGATGCAAAACATAGAAAAAGCAGAAAAGGCGGCGCAGCGAAAATGATCCTGATCGTGCTGCTGATCCTGGTACTGGCGGCGGGCGGCTGTCTGCTGGCCATCCGAAAAGAGATCAACGGCAGTGCTTCCGCTGGCGAACCGGTGAGTGTGAGCATCCAGCAGGGCAGCGGCGTGGCAGCCATCGCCCAGAAGCTCAAGACGGCGGGCGTCATCAAGTACCCCCACGTCTTCCGCTGGTATGCAGGCAAACAGGGCGCGGCAGGCAAGCTCCAATACGGTGAGTTCGACCTCGCCCCCGGCAGCTCCTACGACGACATCATCGAGGCACTTTCCACCTACGCGAAGGCCGACAGTGTCCGGCTGACCTTCCCCGAGGGTACGACGGCCATCGCCATTGCGAAAAAAATGGAAGACGCCGGGCTGTGCAGCGCCGAGGACTTCCTCAAGGAGGCCAACACCGGCGATTTCAGCCAGTACAGGTTCTGGCAGTACGTCCCCGACGACAAAGACGCCCCGGACCGCTTCCTCAAGTGCGAGGGTTATCTTTTCCCGGACACCTACGATTTCCTGAAGGATGACACCGTCCATCATTACGTTGAGACGTTCTATTCTCACTTCGACAAGCAGATCACCGATGAGATGTATGCCGAGATGGAAAAGCAGGGGATGACCCTCTCCGAGGTGGTCACTCTGGCGTCCTTCGTGCAGGAGGAGGCCGGCAACGATCAGGACGATAATGTGGCGCAGGTGTTCCGCAACCGTCTGGCCGAGGGTTCGCCCTACCCCAAACTGCAGAGCAACACCTCCAGCCACGTCCAGAGCGACGCCGACAACAACTACCTCTGGAACTGGGTCGCGCCCTACTACGGCGGCTGGGACAGAATCCCGGAGAACATTCTGGAAGCCTACGACACCTACACCCGCACCGGGCTCTCCGCCGGCCCGATTTCCAACCCCGGCATCGCGGCCATCCGTGCGGCGCTTGACCCGAAGCCCGACGATGAGGTGAAAGACGCCTATTTCTTCGTCACGGACCTTGCCGGTCACTACTACTACGCCCGCACCTACGCAGACCACCAGAAAAACTGCGATGAGGCGGCTAAAGTTAATAAAAGTATGAAGTAAAAGAGGAATACCATGTTACAGATACCGGAACTTCTGGCCCCGGCAGGCGACCTCGAGCGCCTGCGGTATGCCATCAACTACGGCGCGGACGCCGTTTACTGCGCTCTGCCCGAGTTCGGGATGCGCTCTGCACCCACCAACTTCACCCCGGAGCAGCTGAGCGAGGGCGTCATCTATGCCCACGCCCGGGGCCGCAAGGTCTACCTGACCATGAACACCCTGCCCACCAACGAGGAGGCTGACCGTCTGCCTCAGGCCATCAAGGACGCTGCCGCCGCCGGTGTGGACGCCTTCATCGTGGCCGACCTCGGCGTGTTGGACGCCTGCAAGACGTTCGCGCCCGACATCGACGTCCATATGTCCACCCAGACCGGCATCACCAACTGGGCCGCTGCCCGCGCCGCCTACAATATGGGCGCGAAGCGGGTGGTGCTGGCCCGGGAGATGACCCTGCAGGACATCGCCACTCTCCGCGACAAGACCCCGCCGGAGCTGGAAATTGAGGCTTTCGTCCACGGCGCCATGTGCATGAGCGTCTCGGGCCGCTGCCTGCTCTCCAACTACATGGCAGGCCGCGACGCAAACCGCGGCCAGTGCGCCCAGCCCTGCCGCTGGAAGTACTATCTCAGCGAGGAGACCCGCCCGGGGCAGCTCTATGAGATCGGCGAGAACGAGAACGGCAGCTACATCCTCAACGCCAACGATATGTGTACCGCGCCCTTCCTCGACCTCATCTGCAACGCGGGCGTGGACAGCCTCAAAATCGAGGGCCGCGCCAAGACTTTCTACTACGTCGCCAGCGTGACGGCGGCCTACCGCCGCGCCCTCGACCAGTATCTGGCCGACCCGATGAACGAGAACTTCGAGCTGCCGGAAGAGGTTTTGGCTGAGCTGACCCGCACCAGCCACCGCCACTATTCGCCCGGCTTCTACTTTGGCCGGGAGCAGGCCCGTCAGGCCACCGACAGCGCTACTTACATCCGCGAGTGGGAGTTTGTCGGTACGGTGGACGGCTGGGAGAACGGCGTCGCCAGCTGCCAGCAGCGGGGCAAGTGGAGCCTCGGCGACACGCTGGAAGTGCTCTGCCCGGATGGCCGCAGCATCCCGCTGAACCCCGAGTGGATAAAGAATGAGGCCGGTGAGCTGGTGGAGTCCACGCCCCACGCGATGGAGCACTATACCATCCCCACCCCGGAGCTGCCGCCTATGAGCCTGCTGCGCCGGAAAGTCTGAGAATCAAAAGCAAAGCCGCCTGTCGTTCGTTGAATGACAGGCGGCTTTTATCGTTTATCTATATTATTCCGGCTTGACCTGCAGCTCCTGCTCGCAGTAGATGCAGCGATACTTGCCGTTGGAGCTCAGCTCGAAGATCTGGTCGCACTCTTCCTCGATGGAGGAGATGCAGCGGGGGTTCTTGCACCGCACGATGTTGACCAGACGCTTGGGGGGCTGGGGCTTTTCCTTCTTGACAGCCTTGCCGTTCTCGATGACGGTCACGCTGATGTCAGGGTCGAGATAGGCCAGCACGTCGAGGTTGAGCCAGGAGGCGTCGCCCTCCACCTTGATGATGTCCTTCCGGCCCGACTCTGCCTTGTGGCTGCGGGCGTTCTGGATGAGGGCCACGCTGGCGGTGCGGTTGCCCTTGATGCCCAGCAGGTCCATCAGGCCGATGGCCGTGCCTGCCTTGATATGGTCGATGACGATACCGTTCTGAATTTCATCAATGTTCAACATCTCAGTTGCCCTCCTTTTCAGCCTTGGGGTCCTTGAGGCCCAGCAGCGTCATGATCAGCGCCATGCGGACGTAGACGGCGTTCTGCACCTGCTCAAAGTAGGCGGCGCGGGGGTCGTCGTCCACGTCCAGCGTGATCTCATTGACGCGGGGCAGGGGATGGAGCACGGCCATGTCAGGCTTGGCAAGGGCCATCTTCTCTTTGGTGAGGATATAGCTGTTCTTCAGACGGACATAGTCTTCCTCGTTGAAGAAACGCTCCTTCTGGACGCGGGTCATGTAGAGGATGTCCAGCTCGGGCATGGACTCCTCGAGGCTGCGGGTCTCCTTGTAGGGGATGTGGTTGGCCTCGAGCACATCGGTGATGATGTAGTCCGGCACCCGCAGCTCTTCGGGGCTGATGAGGACGAAGCGGATGTTCTCACAGCGCGCCATGGTCTTGATGAGGGAGTGGACAGTGCGTCCAAACTTGAGGTCGCCGCACAGGCCGATGGTCAGGTCGTTCAGACGGCCCTTGCGGCGGCGGATGGTCATCAGGTCGGTCATGGTCTGGGTCGGGTGCTGGTGGCCGCCGTCGCCTGCGTTGATGACAGGGATGCGGGAGTACCGGCTGGCCCGCAGCGGGGCGCCCTCCTTGGGGTGGCGCATGGCCACGATGTCGGCGTAACAGGAGACGACGCGGATGGTGTCGGCCACGCTCTCGCCCTTGGATGCACTGGAGACGGTCTCGCTCGGGAAGCCGAGGACATGTCCGCCGAGGTTCAGCATCGCGGCCTCAAACGAAAGACGGGTACGGGTGGACGGCTCGTAGAACAGAGTAGCCAGCTTTTTGTGGGCGGCCACGTCCTGATAAGCAGCAGGGTCGGCGCAGATGCGGTCGGCCAGGTCCAGCAGAGAGGTGATCTCCTGCTGACTGAAATCCAACGGATCGATTAGATGACGCATATTCTTTTGTTTCCCTCCGTCAAAGAAGCTTTCGAAGAATCGAGAAGTCGAAGAAGTTCGTGTAGTAGCTCAACGAACGCATGACGGGATGGCAGAGCCGGTTGTAGCATATCTCATCCAGCAGAAGCATGGCCTCGCCCGGGGCCAGACGCATAGCGGCCCGGATGGGCTCGTCGCCGCAGCTGGCCTTGAGGTGGGCCACATTGGAGGCCACCTGCTGGCGGCACTCCCGCTCCAGAACATCGAATATGTCACCCGACAGGTCGATGCGGGTGTAGTCCCGGTTCCCAAACAGGGCGCGGGGCAGGTAGTCGATGGAGTAGATGACGGGGGTGGTGTCGGCGAGGATGCGCTTCTTGATGCAGATGACATCGTCGCCGGGCTCGATGGCCAAATCACGGGCCAGCTCTTCGCCTGCGCGGACGGGGTAGATCTGGATGCCGTCGGCGTGGGGGTAGCTGCCAAAGCTGCGGATGAGCGGGTAATACTCCAGCTTCTGGTCCAACCGGCTGCGCAGGTTCAGGACACTTCGGTTGACCACTGTGCCGATGCCGCGCACCCGCTCGATGTAACCCGCACGCTCCATCTCGCTCAGCGCATCGCGGATGACGGTGCGGCTGACGCCGAGTTCGGCGGCAAGGTCTACCTCGGCGGGCAGACGGTCAGTCTGTGCATAGCGGCCTGTGCGCAGTTCCTCCAGCAGAGCGCTGACGATGCGGTCGCTGATGACAGCACCACCCAGGCGGCTGGAAGGGGATAAGCTGGAATCTCTCATGGTTCGTTTCCTCCGGTACACGGGCAGGGCGGCCCTGCCTGGACTTCCGAAAAAGCTGTGCCTGAGCACAAAAGCTTTTCCTGCAAATATTATAGCATAAATTGACAATGATTCAAACGGCATTTATACTGGAATCAGCCGGAAAGTATGATTTTATTTTGGAGGGATAGAGCAAGAATGGAAATTCTTCTGCACAAAGTGTGCGGCCGGCCCGCAAGCCGCACCATGACCCTGCGCGCTGCCGGGCCGGAGGATGCCGCCGCCTTTTACGCCTTGCAGAACGAGGTGCGGGCCGCGATGCCCCACCCGGAGCAGTTCGTACCCGACACGCTGGAAAACATCGCCCGTTACCTGAAAGAGGACCTGTGCATCGGCGGGTGGGACGGCGGGCGGCTGGGGGCCTACTTCATCCTGCGGTACTGCGGGCAGGACGCGCACAACTATGCCGCCTTTATGGGCATCCCGCGAGAAGAGTGGGACGGCTGGGCCAACGCCGACAGCGCCATCGTCCACCCCGACTACCGGGGCAACGGTCTGCAGCGGAAGCTGCTGGAAGTGGCGCTTACCCTGCTCCGCCCGGGCATCGTGGGCATCGGGGCCACCGTCAGCCCGGAAAATCAGTACAGCCTCAACAACGCTCTGGCCAGCGGCTTTGAAATCGTCTGCCGCCGGGAGATGTACGGCGGGTATGACAGGTATCTGCTGGCGAAGGCCCTCTCCGTCACCTTCGGTGACACTGCCCGGGTTGCGG
>ULSY01019840.1_pt1 | contig 11169 bp, 10 predicted proteins | sample 1957201 | NCBI WGS metagenome assembly ULSY01 (sample SAMEA4835723, study PRJEB28245) | human gut metagenome | biome: gut microbiome; material: fecal sample | place: Denmark | collected 2008
GATGCGCTCATCATCGCCCACCGAATCGGTGGACTGATAAGGAAGATGCACAGGGAGAACGTGAAATTCTGCTACACCAAGCAGGACGGAACCGTGCGCCACGCTGTCGGCACGCTCACCGGATATCAACACAGTTTTCACCGCCCCTATATGCCACGACCGGAAAATACGTTTGTAGTCTACTACGACCTCGAAGCCAAAGGGTGGCGCACGTTTCATGCCGAAAATTTCCTTTGCGTCGAATGAGTTTCGAAGAGCAGATGAGATTCGGAGAGCAAATGAGTTTCGGGCAGCAGATAAGTTTTGGACAGCAAATGAATTTCGGAGAACAAATGACTTCAGAAGAACGAAAAGAATGGGAAACGCTTTGCAGAATGTATCATGTGGACTCTTTGTACGAAGCCATTCAAGGGTGTCGGGAGGAGCTGGAGTTTCTCGTTCGCTGTGCCGAACGGCTCGAACCCCGTGCAGAGGAGGAATGAGAAAGGTCAAAGACCGGAGTAAGCGGGCGGAACCGCCTCATGTCAGCGAGGAGGCTACGCCGTTTAACAGTCCTTGTTTATGCCGTTTCTACCTTGCAGGCTACGCCGTTTCTACCATGCAGGCTGCGCCGTTTATCCCCGGCGGTTTCGGAAAAGGGATTTTTTTTAACGAAGTATAATTTTATTAACAATATAAAGAATAAAGTATGGAAAATTGGAGATTTATCGAAGCAAATTCCGACTATATGGTTTCAGACCACGGGCGGATATTGAGTTTCAAAGGCAAATCGAAGTTGATAATCAGCAGCAGTATTACCGCAAAAGGTTATGAGTACGTGGCCATCCGCCAAAAGGGGATATACGTCGGCTACTCTGTACACCGCTTAGTGGCAACAGCTTTTATCCCCAATCCGAAGCGTCTCCCCCAAGTGAACCACCTCGACGGAAACAAGCTCAACAACCACGTCGCCAACCTCGAATGGTGCGATGCCTACGACAATGTCATGCACGCCATCCGGACCGGTCTGCGTCCGTCGTCACCCGCCCTCTCCCCCGTCCCCTGTGCCACAACGGACGAGGCAGGAAATATCCTGCAAGCCTATCCATCCATGAACGCACTGGTAAAAGGGGAACAAATGAACCCTAAACAACGTAATTGGCTGGTGCTGCATTTATTACACCCCGAAAGACTGAAGCAATCGGCCATGAAGAAAAAGCCAAGAGCCGAAAGAAGCGGTTCGGAAGAATGCTTTCTGATAGCACCCGAAATACCTGTGCTGACCGTCAAAGCTGATTCAATCGGGGAGTTCGAAGCAGGCAATCTGCTCGGAACAGGCAAATCGAGCAATTCAATCGGGAAGTCCGAAGCAGGCAATCTGCTCGGAACAGGCAGATCGAGCAATTCAGTCGGGAAGTCCGAAGCAGGCAATCTGCTCGGAACAGGCAGATCAAGCAATTCAGTCGGAGAGTCTGAAGCAGGCAATGTATGTGTGCAGTCAGTTTCTTCTCCCCTTGTTTCATCGCCTCTTCCTCTTATTTCTCTCTTTGTTCCCGTACACCATTCAGTGACGCAACACTATTACCGCCGCCTGTCTCCCGAAGAATCCGCCATTTTTGGTTTCAACACTTATATATTGCCCAGAGAAAGAGGACAAAGAAAGGAGTTTCTGCAATGAAAGACACCATCATCATCCACTGTTCCGCCACCCGTGCGGGACAGAACATCACCGCTGCCGATATCGACTGCTGGCACCGTGCCCGTGGCTTCTGGTCCATCGGCTATCATTACGTCATCCGCCTCGACGGCACCATCGAACCGGGACGAGACGTCACCCTCGACGGGGCGCATTGTATGGGCTGGAACCAGCGTTCCATCGGCATCTGCTACGTCGGCGGACTGGACAAGGAAGGCCGCCCCGCCGACACACGGACAGATGCACAACGCACTGCCCTCATCCGACTGGTGAAATCTCTGCAACTGGCCTTCCCCAACGTGAAACAGGTCATCGGACACCGGGACACAAGCCCCGACCTCAACGGAGACGGCATCATCTCACCCAATGAATACATGAAAGCCTGTCCCTGCTTCGATGTGAAAAAGGAGTTCTAGGGAGTAGTTGTACGCAATAGTAACTCGAGTAGTTGTACGCAATAGTAACTCTATTCTCCTCCTTCGGGAAGGAGGAGTGGTCGCAGACCGAGGTGGTAGGAGAAATAATGTTTATACCTATTTCTTTGTAAATGATAGGATTATGCATTCACCTACCACCTCCCCCTACGGGTACTCCTCCTTCCCGAAGGAGGAGAATAGAGATAGAATCGACTTTCTAGTCACCCCCAATTGAGATAGAATCGACTTTTTAGTTACCCTCAGTTGAGAGACAGAACTGACTATCAAGTAGCTTATCACCATACTGAAATGAGCTAAATTAAAATTACCGATTCGCCTTATTCATTATTTATCATTCAATATCACTCTAAATATTCAAAAGATGGCCCGTATTTCCAAACCCGGATTAGATTATTTCCCGCTCGATGTCAACTTCTTCCAAGACAGGAAGGTACGCCGCATTTCCAACCGTCATCATGCAGCAGGAATTGCCGCACTCACTTCCCTGCTCTGCCTCATCTACAAAGAAAAGGGATTTTATGTCGCATGGAATCAAGATACCTTGTTCGACATTTCGCAGGAAGTGTGTTGCGAGGAGGAGGAGATGCAGGCCATCATCGACGACTGCCTGTCCGTCGGACTGTTCGACACCTATATATATAAGGAGTACGGGATTCTGACTTCGCAAGCCATCCAAGAGCAATACCACAAAATCATTACCGACAGCCGAAGGAAATACAAACTTCCGCTGGAACAGTTTTGGCTCATCAAGGAAGGAGAGGATGGAACGGAAAATAATTCCGCAGAAATAAGAAATAATATAAATTCAAAAGGTACAGAAGTGGATGAAGCGGAAAGCCATATAGTAGGCGCAGAAGTCAACGCAATAAAAACAGGAATCAATATCACAGCTACAGAAGTTACTAAAACAAAGACAGGAATCGGCACGACAGGCACAAATATCCATGCAGCAGGCACAGGAATCAATGCTACAAAAACAGTGACCGACGAAGCAGCTATGAAAATTAATGCTGCAAAAAAACGAGAAATTGCAGCAACAATCCCACAAACAAAACAGGAAACGGATACAGAAATCGAAAGTAAATCGGAAACAGATACTGAGATTAAAAGCAAACCGGAAAGAGAAAGAGACAAAGAAAGGGAAAGACAAAGCAAAACCGAAAATGAATGGGAGAAGGATAGAGAGCAGCCGCCCGTTCCGTCAAACGGCGTTTTTCAGGCTGCGCCTGTTGCTGTCAAAGGTTTGTCTTTAGAAATCTCGTCCGGAAAAAGAGGGGAGGAAAATAAGGAAGAAAGAAGAAATGAAGGAATAGATCAGAAGGGAGAAACTAGATATAACGGAATTCAGTACGAAAGAAACCAGCTAGAAGAAGCCAAGTACAACGGAACCCAATACGAAAGAAGTCAGCAGGAAGAAGCCAAGCACAACGGAACTCAATACGAAAGAAACCAGCAGGAAGAAGCCAAGCACAACGGAACTCAATACGAAAGAAACCAGCAGGAAGAAGCCAAGCACAACGGAACCCAATACGAAAGAAGTCAGCAAGAAGAAGCCCCGAACGAAAACACTGCTTCCGGAGGATTCTCCGAATCCCTGCTACGCCTCAACATGGACGCCATCGGCATCCGGAACGAACCAACCGTGAAAGCCATCCTCGCCCTCGCCCGACGCAGAAAGCTGGGTGGTCCCTGCGGCACCTTATGGAAAGTCCTCAGCTCCGAATACCGCTCCACCCTGCTCAAAAAGAACGAGCCGGGCGACTACATCCTCTGGGCACTCAACCACTCGGCAGAATTTGAAGACACCTACAACGGCATCCTCAAAAAGCGAGTTAGGGGAAGATGAACATTTTTAAGAGGGAGATGAACATTTTTGAGCACCCACGTCATTTATTTCTCCCGCCAAACGCATCATAAAACAATAATTTATCCTATCTTTGTAGAATAAAGAAAAGCCTCTTCACTATACATGCGAAGAGAAACATCTCTTTACAACATAAAAGAGAAACAACCAAAACAATGAGCAAATTTATCAATCCGTTCACCGACTACGGATTCAAACTAATATTCGGCAGAGAAGTCTCCAAGAATTTACTAATCGAATTTCTGAACGACCTTCTCGAAGGTGAACGAGTGATAACCGACTTAACGTTTTTGAACAACGAACAGCTGCCGGACTACCCGGAAGGACGAGGCATCATCTACGATGTCTACTGCACCACGGACACGGGCGAAAAGATAATTGTCGAAATGCAAAACCGCATGCAGAGCAATTTTAAAGAACGCTCCATCTTCTATCTCTCCCGTGCCATCGTCAACCAGGGCCGGACGGGGCACGACTGGAAATTTGAAATAAAAGCTGTTTACGGAGTCTTTCTGATGAATTTCATCATGGACAAGAACATAAAACTCCGGACAGACGTTATTCTTGCAGACAAGGAGACAGGTGAACTCTTCTCGGAGAAGTTCCGGCAAATATTCATCGCCCTCCCCCTCTTCAAAAAAAGCGAAGAGGAATGTGAAACGAATTTTGAACGTTGGATTTATATATTAAATAATATGGAAACTTTAAAACGCCTGCCATTCAAGGCACGAAAAGCCGTCTTCGAAAAACTCGAAGAGATCGCTGATGTGGCTTCTATGTCTCCAAAGGAGAGAGAGCTATACGACAATAGCGTCAAAGTGTACCGGGATTATTTGGTGACAATGGATGCAGCGGAAAAGGAAGGAATAAAGAAAGGGATGGAAGAAGGGCTGAAGAAAGGTCGCGAAGAAGCCTTGAACATCTTTCAGACAGCCATCGACATGAAAAAGCAAGGAATTGACAATCAACTCATTGCCGAAAAGACCGGTCTGCCCCTATCGCTCATAGAAAGCCTCAAATAAAGGTAGAACCTAAGCATCCGCCCCCTGAAAACAAGCCAAGTACCTGCCCGAAAAAGATGACTGAGATCGAAAAAGAAAGGGAAAAGGTTGCGATTATAGTAAGTGAGCCGGGAAGCCAAGTTGCGGAAAGAAGCACTTATATTCTGATTTACAATAAGATAGAATAAAAAAGGAGGAAAAAGAGAGGCTTTAAAATATCAATAAGTCTTAGAAGAACTTGGTACATTCGTGATTGTAAACTTACCATCAATATCCGTGATAGTACCAAGAGTAGTGCCATTCACTAATACCGAAGCACCTACAACAGGCAGGCCATCTTCCTCGGCGGTTACCACACCGGTAACTCGGGACGTCTGCGCTGTCACCAGACCTATACCCAAAAAAAGGAAGGTCATAAAGAACATCAATTTTCTTTTCATAAATTCTCTCTTAAATTTAACCTATAAATAGACTTCTAGTCTCTAACAGGGTGCAAAGATAACACTATTTATATCAAAATTAAAAAAGTGTTACGTTTTTAACTATAAAGTATCATATTGAAAGAATTTAATCAGTATATTGATGAAATGAGAAGATTTGAATGCGATTTTAATAATATTCAAATTACATTACACGACATAAAGATAGTGTTAAAATCGTTATTTTCATAAAATAACATCAGCGAATCATTCAAAATGCTATCTTTTTATCATTTTATGCCTTAAATAGCCCCAAAAACACTTAACGCTTCCCGAAAGGGCAACTCCCCGCCGTACCAAGTTCTTCTAAAACTTTGCGCGTTTCCTATGTAGGAATGGTTCCGCAGACAGTAACGATCAAACAGGGCGTTATCAACGTAGTATTAAAAAGTGACGCCAAAGCCCTGGACGAAGTCGTAGTAACGGCCATGGGTATCTCCCGCGAAAAGAAAGCGCTGGGCTACGCCGTTCAGGACGTGAAGTCCGAACAACTGACCCAAGCTTCCAACTCCAGCCTGGCAGGAGCGTTGCAAGGAAAAGTTTCCGGTCTGGATATCAAACCTTCGAGCGGTATGCCCGGAGCATCTTCACAGATCACGATCCGTGGCGCACGTTCTTTCTCCGGAGATAACACGCCGCTTTACGTAATCGACGGGATGGCAGTGACCAGTACTCCTGACGTAGATACGGACATACAGAACAACGGTAGTGTAAGCGGTGTGGACTTTGCCAACCGCGCGGTAGATATCGACCCGAACGACATTGAAAGTATCAACATTCTGAAAGGACAGGCGGCTTCGGCACTTTACGGAATCCGCGCATCCAATGGTGTGATCATCATCACCACCAAAAGCGGTAAGGGACTGGAAAAAGGCAAACCCCAAGTCAGTTTCTCATCCAATGTCAGTTTTGACGTAGTCGGTCGCCTGCCCGAATTCCAAAAGACGTATGCACAGGGGTCCGGCGGAAGATACAGCCCAACTTCAGGATTATCCTGGGGACCTAAGATTTCTGAACTGTCCAACGATCCCAATTATGGCGGCAACACCGACAACGAATTTACTCAAAAGTATGGCATGCAATCCGGCAAATATTACGTGCCGCAGCGTGCTTCAGCAGGTCTTGACCCTTGGGCTACTCCACAGGCTTACGACAATACAAAAGAATTCTTCGAAACAGGTATCACTTGGAGCAACTCGCTGAACGTGGCACAAACGCTGGAAAAAAGTTCATACTCCGTTTCTCTTGGAAATACGCACCAAGACGGTATTATCCCCAAAACTGGCATGGACAGATACAACGTAAAAGTAAGCGCCGAAACGAAACTGACGAATAACTTCACAACCGGTTTTGCAGGAAACTACATCACGACTTCGATTGACAAGGCGGTAACGTCCGGAAACGGACTGCTGAGAACTGTTTACGCTTCGCCCGCAAGCTACGATCTGGCAGGTATCCCCAGCCATGTAGACGGCGACATTTATAAGCAAAACTCTTTCCGTGGAAATTTTGACAATGCCTATTGGGCTATTGACAACAACAAATACACAGAAGACACCAACCGTTTCTTCGGAAATGTATATGCCACTTATCAAACAGATTTCGGAACGGCCAACCATAAACTGAACGCGAAATATATGTTAGGTGTAGACGCTTATACCACTCACTACTCTGACAGCTACGGATACGGAAGTAACACCGGCGGCGGTCGCGGCCAGATAGAAAACTACGGTTGGACAAACGCTACCTACAACTCATTGCTGACCATCAACTACGACTGGCGCATCAATGACGACTGGGGATTGAACGCTGTAGCAGGTAACGAATTTATCCAGAGCAACAGAAAGAAATACTACGAATACGGAACAAACTATAACTTCGCAGGGTGGAATCATATCAACAATGCAACCACTCAGCTTACAGAAGAAGAAAGATGGAAAAACCGTACTGTCGGTTTCTTCGGCAACGTATCGGCTTCGTACAGAAACATGCTTTATCTGACTGTGACCGGACGTCAGGACTATGTGTCCAACATGCCGCGCAACAACCGTTCGTTCTTCTATCCCTCTGTGTCAGCAGGTTTCATCCTGACAGAACTTGATGAACTGAAAAATGATGTAGTCAACTACGCCAAACTGAGAGTTTCTTATGCGGAAGTAGGACAGGCTGGTGATTTCCTTGAGAATTATTACTCGACTCCCACGTACGGAGGAGGATTCTATTCGCTGACTCCCATCATGTACCCCATCAAAGGTACTACTGCCTATACCCCGTACTACACAATATTCGACCCGAATCTGAAACCGCAGAATACACGTTCGTACGAAATCGGTGCCGACGTGAACTTCTTCGACAACCTGATTACGTTGAATTATACTTATTCGCGTCAGAACGTCAAAGACCAGATATTTTCAGTGCCTTTGGCGTCTTCTACCGGTGCCAGCAAACTGTTGACAAACGGTGGTAAGATTCATACCGACACGCACGAAATCACATTGGGATTCAACCCGATCCGCACGAAGAATATCAACTGGGACTTCGGTTTCAACTGGACCAAAATCGACAACTATGTAGACGAACTGGCTCCGGGTGTGGAAAACATTTCACTGGGTGGTTACGTCACTCCACAGGTTCGTGCATCAGCAGGCGAAAAATTCCCTGTAATCTATGGCGTAGGATACAAGAGAGACGCTAACGGCAATCGTCTGGTAGACGAAAACGGTTTGCCTGTTGCCGGTGAGGCACAGGTGATCGGAAAAGTTTCTCCGGATTTCGTAATGGGTTTCAATACGTCATTGCGTCTGTGGAAATGTACCATCAGTGCTGTACTTGACTGGAAACAAGGTGGCCAGATGTACAGCAGAACTACCGGTTTGTCCGACTACTACGGCGTCAGCAAAAGAACAGAAAATCGGGAAGGCACGATCATCTTTGACGGTTACAAACAGGACGGAACCAAAAACGATATCGCCATCACCGGAGCCAATGCGCAACAAGTGTACTACAGCCGCCTGAACGATATTGACGAATCTTCTGTATACGACAACTCGTTCATCAAACTCCGCGAAGTGGCAGTAAGCTACAAAGTACTCCAGAAAAAGTGGATGGAACTTTCGGTGAATGCTTTCGCAAGAAATATCCTCGTCTGGGCACAGATGCCTGACCTTGATCCGGAAGCCAGCCAAGGAAACAACAATATGTCCGGAGCTTTCGAAGACTATTCAATGCCGCAAACAGCTAGCTTTGGTTTCGGCTTTAATATTAAATTTTAATCTGCAAGACAATGAAAAAATATAAATCAATAGGAAAATTGCTGGCAGTTTCTTTCTTTACTGCTGTCATTGCTTCTGCTTGTACGGAAGATGCAATGGACAAAGTCAACAAGAATCCCAATAACCCGCAGGATGCTCCGGCGAAGTTTTTGATAACAGACTTGGGAGTCAGCACTGCATTCAGCACAGTAGGAGGAGATTTTTCACTCTATTCGTCCGTTTACATGGAGCACGAAACAGGTATCGGCAACCAACTCTACCGGGCAGAAGTCCGCAGCGGAGAACCGACCACTGCCACGACCTACAACAATGCGTGGATCAGCGTTTACGCCAATATAAAGAATGCAAAGATTGTAATCAACAAGTGTCAGGAAGACCCATCGGAAAAAGGCAATGTAGTAACTGAAGCAATAGCCAGAATCCTTCTTGCCTACAATGGTGCGGTAGTAGCCGATGTGTTCGGAGACACACCGTTCAGCGAAACCGGAGTTTTAAATCCGGACGGCACACCGAAGTATATGCAACCTAAAATTGATTCACAAGAGTCTATCTACAAAGAAGTAATGCAGAACCTGGATGCTGCTATCACACTTTTGAAGGATGGAACAGCCGAAGACGAAGGATTATCAGGTGCAGTGGGATCAAAAGACCTCATCTACGGATCAGACCAAGATGCACAAGCCGGTCTGTGGCTTAAAACAGCTTATGCACTGAAAGCACGCTATACAATGCGTCTTCTTAACAAAAGCGCCAATCAGACTACCGATCTCCAAAACATTCTGACCTATGTAAGTAAATCATTTACCAATGCAAATGAAGAATGTAAACTGGACATTTATGACGGTGATTCTCAACTAAATCCCCTTTGGGCTTTCAGCTATAGCCGCAACAGCCTTGCAGCCAGCGAAAGTCTCATCGAGAAATTTGCAACAAGAAATGACCCGCGAGCTCCACGCTCATTTATCCAACCTGATCCTAGCGGAAATGTTGTATATGGAGGCGGTGCAAATCAAGCCACAACAATCGATGCCATCAACGTAGCTCCTAACGGCACCCCTCAGGAATTACAGAATAATTATGGCATGTCTATGGCCTCATGGGCTATGACCGCTCCCACACAACTGATCAGTTACCATGAAGTAAAATTCCTCGAAGCAGAAGCCCTGTGTCGTCTGGGTGGCAGAGTAGATGAAGCAAAAGCCGCTTTGAAAGATGCCATTATCGCTGCATTTGCCAATTTGGAGAATACAGTTGCCGATGCCGCCAGAAACTGGCTGGGCGGGAAAGCCGATTTCTTGGGTGACGCCGTCGCCGAAGCCTATTTTGATAATGAAGTAGCTCCTCTTTTTGCCGCTAACCCATTAAAAGAAACAATGGTACAGAAATATCTCGCATTCTTTGGTGCATCCGGCGAATCTTTGGAAGCTTACAACGACTACCGCCGTATGAAAGGTGCGAACGAAAACTTAGTGGAACTGAAAAACCCGCTGAACTCTAACAAATTCCCGCTGCGTTTCGGTTACGGAGCAGACGATGTATTGGCAAATGTAGCCATCAAAGAAGCCTTTGGTGACGGACAATACGTATACTCCGAACCCGTTTGGTGGGCAGGTGGAAGCCGATAAAAATCGCTCTTAAAATCTCTCAAAGGAGAGACTTTACATAGAGTCGTTTCTGAACTCTAACAAATTAACGGAAACGAACAGAAATAGGCCGACCGTGAGGTCCGCCTATTTTATTTTTACAGTCGCCAGCTATTTGTTAATATCACAAATACAAAACAGGAAAAAACACCCGAATTGTTATACCGTTTTTCTACTCAGCGATACCGTTTTGCCGGATAAAGATCATGTCTGCCGGAACAAAGACCGGTTTAACAAACAAAAAAGATCAGTCTACCGGACAAAAAAAGAGATCAGTCTACCAGACCAATTCGGGGAAATACTTCGTCAGCGTATTGCGCAGAATCGACAGTGTGATCGGTTTCACCAGCACTTCGCTCGCTCCCGCGTTCATCGCATTCTCCTTGTCAGAGCTGAAAGCGTAGGCGGTCTGCATGATAATAGGGATTTCCTTGTTTTCTCCGCGGATGATCTTCGTAGCATCCAGTCCGTTCATCACAGGCATTTTGATGTCCATCAGGATCGCTTTGGCCTCGTTGCCGTATTCCTTGAACAGTGCCACGATTTCTTCGCCATTCTTGGCCCACTGTATATCACATTTCTTTCCGATGATTGCTTTGATCAATTTGAAGTTGCTGTCGTCGTCCTCGGCCACTAAGATAAGAGGTCTGAATTCATTTGTTTGTCCGCCTTCCATATCGTTTCTATATTATTTTTAAAATTATTCTCTAAAATTACTTTTTAGTCAACATATTTCAGTTAATAATGTTTTTCAGCCCGCAAGTTATAAAAAAGATTGATATATTTCGCTATCTTTGC
>ULSY01035533.1_pt1 | contig 11130 bp, 10 predicted proteins | sample 1957201 | NCBI WGS metagenome assembly ULSY01 (sample SAMEA4835723, study PRJEB28245) | human gut metagenome | biome: gut microbiome; material: fecal sample | place: Denmark | collected 2008
AATTTATTTTCGGAAAATCCGATATATTATATAGAAAGCGGGTACAGGAAGTGCCAAGACGCTTAAGGGACTTGCAGAGTATAGCACACGGAGGTGTAAGAAAATGGATATGGATGTTATAAGTGGAGTAAACAGGACTACGGAAAGTGCATCGCCAGATGTAACCCGTGTAGATGCAGGTAAGGCGGTTGCCGTACAGAAGACAACGGCAGCACCAAGTAATGTTACAGGACAGACAACAGGGCAGACAAGTGGACAGGAGTCTGATGCAAAGCAGGGAATGCCATTTGATGGGAAGGATCCTGCTAAGAGTACAATAGATTCTGCGGTTTCCAGTGCAAATAATCGTATGGTGAGTACCCGATGCGAGTACTCGTATGATGAGGCAACCAAGCGAGTGTCGATCAAAGTGTTTGACAAAACAAGTGATAAGCTGATTCGCGAGGTGCCGCCGGAAGAGTCTTTGGAAATGCTTCAGAAGATGTGGGAGTTGGCTGGTTTGATCGTAGATGAAAAGCGCTAATGGTAAAAATCAGAATATAGATAATTACATAGTGCGGTTATGTCGGCGATATATAGGCGCTTAGAAAGGTGAGGTTATTATGGCGATTAGAATGTCAGGTATGATTTCCGGTTTGGATACGGAATCGATTGTAAAGTCTTTGATGGAGACACAGCAAGCTAAGAAGACCAAGATAGAGTCTAAGAAGCAGAAATTAGAGTGGAAACAGGAGATTTGGTCCGGTCTGAATACGAAAATGTATAGCTTTTATAAAGATTATGTCGGTAAGCTTCGTTTTCAGTCTAATTATCAGACGAAGAAAGCAACATCTTCCGATTCAACGAAAGTGACAGTATCTGCAAATAGCAGTGCGACAAAAGGTACCTATCGCGTCAATGTGAAGAGCCTTGCAGCGGCACAGTATGTTACAAGTGCCAAGATTTCTTCTTATGAGACTACTAATGATCAGGGTGAGAAGGTTACAAACAAGGTTACTTCTTCCACAAAACTTTCTGATCTTGGCATGACGGCTGATGGCACGAAGCAGATTCAGATCAAGACGGCAGATCAGACAGTCAGCATGACGGTAAATGCAGATACTACGATTAGTGATTTTGTTGATAATTTGAAATCGGCAGGCTTAAATGCATCTTTTGATGAGGGACAGGGCAGATTCTTCATCGGTGCAAAGGATAGTGGTTTAGATCAAAAGTTTGAGATCAAGATGACGGCATTTACGCAGGAGCAGTTAAATGCGCAACAGACTGTGAACAATGCCGTAAAATATGATAGTTTGACAGCAGCACAGAAGAATAGTGTGCTGGACGTATTAGCTAGTATACAAAATGACACATCTTCGGATAAGATTGATTCGGCAGTTGCCTCTCTGATGGAAGTATCGAATGCACAGGCAAAATCTGAGGTGACCGGATATTACCGTAACCAGATTGTTACAGAATTAGAAACAAAATATTTCAAAAAAGATGAAAATGGCAATAATGTGATAACGGACGATGCCAAACAGGCATTGATCAACGCCGGGAAGCTAGAAGAAAAAGATGATGCGTCACATACACAAGAAGAGCTAGTCACATTAGCAAAACAATATATACAGGAAAATGCGGATAGTCAGATTGCCGGAGACGATTATCAGAGTAAGATTACGGAAGCGTTGACCAATGGTCTCAGTAATGATGAGATTACGATCCAGTCAGAAGAAACCCGCAAACGGACGATCACTGATGCAGTAACTGACTATGCAGCAGCTATGGCAAAAGGGGCCGGGGTCGAGGCGGGATCCTCAGCAGAACTGCAGAAGATTGGTTTGGATACGATTGACGGTTCGGCAGTGCAGGAATCTGCTTCCGGTGTCGGCATGGTTGTTGTTGCAGCGGCAGATTCTGTAGTACAGGTAAATGGTGCAACATTGACGAGTTCCAAGACTTCTTTGAATGTAAATGGCTTATCTTTAGATCTTATGGATGTGACAGACGGAGAAGTGTCTATTACCGTTTCTGATGATACCGATGCGGTATACGATTCGATCAAAGAGTTTGTGACACAGTATAATTCGATTCTGAAAGAAATGAATACATTGTATAATGCGGAATCGGCGAGAAACTATGATGTGTTGACTGATGATCAGAAGGATGCGATGTCTGATGAAGAGGTAGAGAAATGGAATACAAAGATTAAGGATTCTTTGCTTCGTCGTGACAGCACTCTGGATGGACTTATTACAACGATGAGAAGTATTACCGGTAAATCGATTACTGCTTCGAACGGGAAGAAGTATTCTTTGGCAAATCTTGGTATTACTACAGGAACAGATTATAAAGAGTATGGTCAGCTTCATATTAAAGGAGATGAGGATGATTCGGTTTACTCTGATTCAACGAATACGCTGCAGGATCTTTTGAAAGAAGATCCGGACGTTGTGGCAGAAGTGATGGCAGGGCTTACCAACAACTTGTATGATGCGTTAAATGAAAAGATGAAATCGACAACGATGAGCAGTGCTTTGACGTTCTATAACGATAAGGAAATGACAAAGCAGATGACTCAATATAAGAAAGATATTAAGAGTTGGGAAACAAAATTGCAGACGATGGAAGACCATTATTATAAACAGTTTTCAGCGATGGAAAAAGCATTGGCGAGCTTGAATTCACAGCAGTCATCCTTGTCAAGTTATCTTGGCAGCAACTAATACATGGAGGTAGATAAGAGGAATGGCAACATATAACAAGGCAGCAATGCAGTATCAGCGTAATGCGATTCAGACGGCATCACCGGCTAAGTTGACATTGATGTTGTATGATGGTGCGATCAAGTTCGCTAATATGGCGATTGAGGCAATCGATAAAGGCGATATTGAGAAAGCGAATAATAATATTATTAAAGTTCAAAATATTATTGTAGAGTTTCGTTCAACGCTTGATATGAAGTATCCGGTGGCGAAGGATTTTGAGGTCGTCTATGATTATATTTACCGTCGCTTGGTTGAGGCTAATGTCAAAAAAGATAAAGCAGTGTTAGAAGATGCGCTGCACCATATTAAGACAATGCGTGAGACGTGGAAAGAGGTAATGCGTATTAATAATGTGGTATGATCGATAGTGCAGAACAGATGTCAGAGGCATTGCTTTCTGAGCACAAGGTTATATAGAGTAACGGCATAGTAAAGTAGGAGAGTATTGATGGAGACGGCAACAGTATATTTATCCGCGTTGCAGGAATCGCTGCAAAAGAAACAACGGATCATGGAAGAGCTGCTTACATTGACGCAACAACAAAGCGAAGTTTTGCAACAGGAAAACATGGACATAGATGTTTTTGAACAATTAATGGCACAGAAAGAAAAAGCGCTGGGAGAAATCAATATTCTGGATAAAGGGTTTGATAGTGTATATCACAAAGTCAGCCCATATCTTGAGCAAGATAAGCAGAGTTATCGCAGTGCAATCTTGGAAATGCAGAATTTGATCCGTGTCATTACTGATTGCGGTGTTAAGATCGAGGGGTTGGAACGCAGAAATCGGGAAGTGTTTCAACGGTATCTGTTGAAACAGCGCCAAGAGATTGGTAATTCCAGAGCGAGCAGCCGAACGGCAGTATCGTATTATCAGAATATGCCAAACCAACATCATGCTTGGCAGTCATATTTTTTGGATAAAAAGAAATAATAAGAAGACAACCTTTATGGTAAATAGAGGTTGTCTTTTTGTATTAACGCAACCTTTCAGCTCTAAATCGTACTCTCAGCTCTTATAATAAAGAAAGATTACAGAAGCAAACTAACCATCATGAAAATAATGATTGATAATGAACGAGTATGAGCGAAATAGAGTGAATGATGGTTCGGATTATTTTGCTAATATGGCAAAAATGGCATAAAACACACGAAATATCTAGAAGAATGAAAAAAATAAGAGCAATATTGTGCAATTTGCACAAAAAACAGCATGGAGATTTGTGACTGATTGTGATTGATTATGAAAGAACATGCGGTTATAATAAAATCATCATAAAGCAAATGATCGATCAGGCAAAGAAGAAAATAAATAGCTGAAGACAGCGGAAAGGAAGTTGTATGGTATATACAGTAACATTTAATCCTTCAGTGGATTACATTGTGTCGGTGAACGATTTTGAACTGGGAATGACCAATCGCACTGCATCCGAACTGATATTGCCGGGCGGCAAAGGAATTAATGTTTCTATTGTCCTTGGAAATCTCGGGATTGCGAACATAGCACTGGGATTCATGGCCGGTTTTACAGGAGACGAGATTGTGCGAATGTTGGAACAGGCAGGAGTTCAGTCGGATTTCATCAAACTTGAGCATGGTATATCACGTATCAATTTGAAATTAAAGAACATTGATGGAACAGAGATCAATGGACAAGGACCGGATATCGGACAACAGCAGATTGATCAGCTGATGGGTAAACTTGATCAGCTCAATAAAGATGATGTGCTTGTTTTGGCAGGAAGTATTCCAAGCTCGATGCCGGATGATATTTATCAGCAGATCTTGAAACGTTTGTCTGATAAAAATATGACAATCGCAGTAGATGCCACTAAAGATTTGCTGCTAAATGTATTAGAATATCATCCGTTTTTGATCAAACCGAATCATCATGAATTGGGTGAGATCTTTGGGGTAACATTGTCAGAGTGGAGCGATGTTATTCCATATGCAAAGCAGCTACAGGAACGTGGAGCTAAAAATGTATTAGTCTCTATGGGTGGTAAAGGGGCAGTTCTTCTTGCAGAGAATGGGCAGATCATTGCAGGAGAATCCTCTAAGGGAGTAGTCAAAAACACAGTAGGAGCGGGAGATTCCATGGTTGCAGGCTTTATGGCCGGCTGGATGCAGAAGAGAGATTACGAACATGCATTCCGTATGGGCCTTGCCAGTGGAGGTGCCAGTGCTTGCTCTGAAAATTTGGCAACAAGACAGGAAATTGAAACGGAATATGAAAAAACCGCAGTGCATTATTTATAATGTATGGGAAGGAAAGGTGATCATATGAGAATTACAGATTTATTAGACAAAAACAGCATTTGTCTGGATGCTTCGCCTGCGGACAAGACAGAGGCATTGAATCAGATCGTGGCACTTATGGGCAAAAGTGGGAAGATCAATGATATTGAAGCTTACCGCAAGCAGGTTTTTCTTCGTGAAGAGGAGAGCACGACCGGAATTGGTGAGGGCATTGCGATTCCACATGGCAAATGCGATGCAGTTACAAAGCCGGGACTTGCAGCAATGGTAGTCAAGGATGGTGTTGATTTTGATTCTTTGGACGGCGAACCGGTAACGTTACTATTTTTGATCGCAGCACCAAACACAGAGGACAATGTCCATTTGGATGTACTTAGCAAATTATCAGTGCTTATGATGGATGAAGATTTTTCAGAATCACTCCGCAATGCTAAGACAGTCGATGAGTTTTTGAACATTATCGACAAGGCAGACGATGAGAAACCGGACATTGATGAAAGGTTAGAGACAGCTCAGGCAGCAAAGGTGTTGGCCGTTACTTCCTGTCCGACAGGAATCGCACATACGTATATGGCGGCTGAAGGCTTGGAGAAAGCAGCAACAGCAGCAGGGATTGCCATTAAGATCGAGACACGCGGATCCGGTGGTGCAAAGAATGTGTTGACACAGCAGGAAATTGACGATGCAGACTGTATTATTGTAGCAGCAGATGCGCAGGTGCCAATGGACCGTTTTGATGGTAAGCGTGTGATAGAATGTCAGGTTTCGGATGGAATTAACAAGGCAGATCAGTTGATCGAGAGAGCAACATCTGGAGATGTTCCACTTTATCATGCAGCAAATGCTCAGGCTCGCAGCGAGAACGCAAAATCTGGTGGCAGTATCGGACATCAGATCTATACACAACTTATGAATGGTGTATCGCATATGCTTCCATTTGTCGTTGGAGGCGGTATTCTTATAGCATTAGCATTTCTGATCGATGGTTTGTCAGTCGATATGAATTCCTTATCTGTTGCGGATCGTGGAAATTTTGGTACGATCACACCGGTTGCCGCAACATTAAAGGGAATTGGTGATATTGCCTTTGGCTTGATGCTTCCGGTATTAGCAGGATTTATCGCCATGGCGATCGGAGACAGACCGGCATTAGCACTGGGATTCGTTGGTGGAATGATGGCACACAATGGAACCAGCGGATTTTTGGGAGCGTTAGCCGCAGGATTTTTGGCAGGTTACGTGATCAAGGCGCTGCGCGTAGTTTGCGAAAAGATGCCGGAAGCATTGGAAAAACTTGCACCGGTATTGATCTATCCGGTTGTTGGTATTTTGGTGACTGGATTAGCAATGAACTTCGTTGTTGAGCCGGTCATGGGTACGATCAATACAGCATTAAATAGTGGTTTGAAAGGAATGGGAGATTCCAGCCGTATCCTGCTTGGCCTGGTACTTGGTGGAATGATGGCGATCGACATGGGTGGTCCATTCAACAAGGCAGCCTATGTTTTCGGTACTGCGGCAATCGCAGCAGGTAACTACGATATTATGGCAGCCGTAATGATCGGTGGTATGACACCGCCTTGTGCAATTGCGTTAGCAACGTTACTCTTCAAGGATAAATTTACCAAAGAGGAAAGAGAAGCAGGACCTACAAACTTTATTATGGGACTGGCTTTTATTACAGAAGGTGCCATTCCATTTGCCGCATCGGATCCACTTCGTGTACTTCCTTCCTGCATCATCGGAAGTGCTGTGGCAGGCGGAATCAGTATGGCGTTCAAGTGTACGCTGATGGCACCACATGGTGGAATCTTCGTATTCCCGGTAGTGGGACATGCTTGGATGTACCTCGTAGCTTTGGTGATCGGAACAGTGATCTCTGCATTGCTCTTGGGAATCTTAAAGAAGAAAGTGGTTTGAGTGACATAAAGTATAAGAACTTGAAACACGATATATTTAATAATAAGTATTTCATGAAGAAATGGCGGATATGCGTCTTAGCACACTTGGCGCATATTCGCCCTAACAGTAACAGTGTGCAGAATGGAGGATTATCATGAAGGAATTTAAGTATACGATCACAGACCCGGAAGGAATTCACGCACGTCCGGCAGGAGAACTCGTTAAAGTTTGCAAAGAATTTGCCTGCAAGATCACATTGACGAAGGATGGAAAAACGGCAGACTGTAAAAAGATCTTTGGCTTGATGGGCCTTGCTGTCAAGAAGGAACAGGAAGTCGTTGTTACATTTGATGGAGAAGATGAGGATGCAGCATATACCAAGGTAAGTGCATTCTTGGAAGAAAATATGTAGTCATCGTTCAGTTACGAGAGGAGGGTGCGTTGTGGAACAATATCAAGGCAAAAGTGTATTTGGCGGCGTTGCAATTGGACGGATTCACGTTTTTAGTAAAGGACAACAGCAGGTAAAACGTATCAAAGTACAGGATACAGAGGCAGAAAAAAAGCGTTATCGCGAGGCGGTTCAGACAGCAATTACGGAATTGCAGGGATTGTATGATAAGGCACTTAAAGAAGTTGGAGAAGCCAATGCAGCGATTTTTGAGATGCATCAGATGATGCTGGAAGACGAAGATTTTACAGAATCGGTTGAAAATATTATTGATAGTCAGTCTGTAAATGCAGAGTATGCCGTAGCATCAACCGGTGATAACTTTGCACAGATGTTTGCATCTATGGATGATGAATACATGCGTGGAAGGGCAGCAGATGTTAAAGATATTTCCGAACGTCTGGTTTCTGTATTGAATGGTGCGAGCAGACAGCAGATGGATGCAGACGAACCGGTGATTGTAATGGCAGTCGATCTGGCACCCTCTGAGACGGTACAGATGGACAAAGACAAGGTGCTCTCCTTTGTAACAACGCAGGGATCGGTCAATTCGCACACAGCGATCTTGGCTAGAACGATGAGCATTCCGGCACTGATCGGTGTGGATATGCCGTTAGATGCAGAATTGGAGGGCAAATTTGCCATTGTTGATGGTGATAACGGAACGGTTTATATTGATCCAAGTGAAGACGTGCTTGCACAGATGCAGGAAAAGAAGGAGCAGGCGGAGGAAAAGAAGCAGCTTTTACAGCAGCTTAAAGGCAAAGAAACCATTACAAAGGATGGCAAAAAGATCAAATTGTATGCTAACATTGGCAACAGCAAGGATCTTGCGATGGTATTGCAAAATGATGCCGAGGGAATTGGCTTATTCCGCAGTGAGTTTTTATATTTGGAAAAAGAAGATTATCCGACGGAAAACGAACAGTTTATGGTATACAAGATGGTTGCTGAGACAATGGCTGGTAAGCAGGTAATTATCCGTACATTAGATATTGGTGCGGACAAGCAGTGTGATTATTTTAACATGGATCCGGAAGACAATCCGGCGCTTGGTTATCGTGCGATCCGAATCTGTCTGACCAGACCGGAAGTGTTCAAAACACAACTTCGTGCCTTGTATCGCGCTAGCGCATTTGGTAATATATCTATAATGTATCCAATGATCACCAGTGTGTGGGAAGTAAAGCAGATCAAAAAGATTGTGGAAGAGGTCAAAGAGGAACTTCGAGCACAGAATATTGAATTTGGCGAGGTTGCACAGGGCATTATGATTGAAACGCCGGCAGCTGTTATGATCAGTAGAGAACTTGCAAAAGAAGTCGATTTCTTCAGTATCGGAACCAATGATCTGACCCAGTATACACTTGCGATTGACCGACAGAATCCGAAGCTGGATGATTTTTATGATGCACATCATCCTGCAGTTTTGAAAATGATCCGTATGGTTGCTCAGAATGCACATGCTGAGGGCATTTGGGCCGGTATCTGTGGTGAGCTTGGTGCAGATTTAGAATTGACAGAACAATTTTTGCAAATGGGAATCGATGAGTTGTCGGTATCTCCGGGAAGAATTTTGCCAATTCGCAAGATAGTCCGCGAGAGCGAATGTGGATGTGAGTAAACCAGGAGGCAGCGATAATGCTTACAGAAGAAAGATACAATATCATATTAGAACTTTTGCGTGAAAAACGCAGTGTGACGGTAGCTGAGATCAAAGACAGACTTGGAATATCAGAGTCAACGATTCGGCGTGATCTGAATGCATTGGCACAAGAAGGAAAATTAACCAAAGTATTTGGTGGTGCGGTTGCGCCGGATAATGTTTCCAACGGAATAGAGTTGTCCGTTCCACAGAAATTGCAGGTCAATGAGCGGGAAAAAAGGCTCATCGCCGGTTACGCAGCAGCGATGATAATGCCACATGACTTTGTGTATTTGGATGCAGGAACGACAACCGGATATATGTTGGAGTATCCGCTGGAGACCAGTGCAACCTTTGTTACCAATGCAGTAAGTCATGCCAGAAAGCTGGCAGTAGCCGGATATCGTGTGCTGTTGGTTGGCGGAGAACTTCGTGGTACAACGGAAGCGGTTGTTGGTGCACAGGCGGTGTTATCACTTCAGGAGTATCATTTCACTGTTGGATTTTTTGGAACGAACGGATTGAGCAGAAGACAGGGTTATACAACGCCGGATGGCAGCGAAGCGCTAGTTAAAAAGACCGCGCTTCGTCAATGTGCGAAGGCTTATGTCTTAGCGGATCGTGCAAAATTTGATGAAGTCAGTTCTGTGACATTTGCTGCCTATAGTGATGCAAAGATCATTACGGATTCCATACCGGAGCATTACAAAAAATATGGTAATATAATACAGGTTTAGGGGACTCCCTAAACCTGTATTTTTCTATTGAACATTGTAAATACGATGCATAAAAAGTATATTGTCAGCATAATTGATACAGATAATATAACGAAAAACAACATCATCTCCAAATATTGTATGATTACAGAAAGTAGAAATTAAGAAATTTTCTCTGTTTTCTTCTTTCTGTATTCATTTGGACTCATATGATAATATTGTCTAAACTTCCGGCAGAAATAGCCGGAACTTGTAAATCCGGTTTCTTCTGCAATGGAAGAAACCGATTTTTGAGTGATATAAAGTTGTTCAGCAGCCTGTGCTAGTCTGTATTGAATTAGATATGCTACCGGAGAACAGTGGATGCCAGTTTGAAAAATGTGTAAAGCTCCACTTTTGCTGATAGATGCCGATGCCGCAATTGTCTCCAATGTAATCTCTTCCATGTAGTGATCATGAATATACTGCATCATAGCTTGTAATCTTGCTTGTTTGTGATTTAATCGATGAATACTGTTAGAATCAGAAGTCCAGTCCATATTTTTTTGCAAAATGTTCCAAAGCTGAAATAAAAGCTGTATAGTACATAATTCATTATCTGGCTTAGTTTCCTGAATAGTACAAATTTGCGACAAAAGTTGTAGCACCTGTTTTCCAAATGTGTTGGATGGACTGAAAACTTGATATGGAACAGACGAGCTTATCACAGGAAGAATATATTTTTCGTAAATGAGGCTGTTTTCAGGTGCTAATAGAGTTGGCGAAAAAACAATATTAGGTGCAAATGTACTGCTTTGTGCTTCAAAACGATGCAGGACACCACTATTGATAAATATGCCGCAACCTTTATGTAGTTCTATTTTACTTGTACCTATAAGGCAGAGCGCAGTACCTTCAGCAGTATAAAGAAATTCTAATTCATGATGCCAATGCCAGTCAATGCGATGGAAGTCAAATTTCCAAATATTATCAGGATAGTATGCAAATGGATAACGATTGCTGCCATGCTGGATGGTTTCTCGTAGTGTTTCATCTGTAATTATCTTAAAAGTCTCCATGGTATATTTCTCCATAAATAATAAAATTTGTTATATTGTACCATAAATATATGATTTTATACAATGACTAGATATAAAATTTACGATATAATTACATTTATTAGAGGAGGACAAAATGAAAAGCCAATATAATAAGACAATTACAGCCTGTTTTGTAGGTTATATTGTACAAGCTATCGTTAATAATTTTGCACCACTGCTTTTTTTGTTTTTTCAGAAATGCTATCACATTCCAATTTCCCAAATTACATTGTTAGTGACTTTTAATTTTGGGATACAACTACTGGTTGATTTTCTTTCTGTCAGATTTGTTGATAAAATAGGATATCGGATATCAATGATTATA
>ULSY01027440.1_pt1 | contig 11089 bp, 10 predicted proteins | sample 1957201 | NCBI WGS metagenome assembly ULSY01 (sample SAMEA4835723, study PRJEB28245) | human gut metagenome | biome: gut microbiome; material: fecal sample | place: Denmark | collected 2008
TCTCATGTTTTTTTGAGATGTTATCTGATAGTCTGTTCTGGAACCAAAAGCATCATGAAGAGCATCAGTGATATCAGTTCGTGTGTAGGTTGGGATATATCCTTCGCCAGGTGCAATCAGCATATCCATAGAGCGGATAGTATCAATCAACTCTTCGCAGGTGTACTTCTCATTAAGTTTTTGTTCCAGAATTCTGTAAATAACAAGAGCAGTAAAACAGGTAGTGAAGGATAATGCCGACAGGATCGAAGCGGAACGTACATTTAGATTAAGCAAACGTTGTTACGGCATGAGCTGTATTACCACCAAGCTGGAGAAAAACCAGCTCACATCCATCGCATTATCCGTATTTGTCACGAATCTGTTTAAGATGCAAAGACGAATACTTTTTTCTTTTTTACATCTGTACCGGATTTTGGACAGATATAGGGTCGTAAATCTGTGTCTTTCTGTTTGATCAGCAGACACTGGTTATCGACACCAAAAAAGAGAGACTTTCGACAAGTCTCTCTTTTTTGGTGTACTTTTATGCATTTCTTTTAGGTTTATTTTGCCACGGTTTTTCGCTATAGTAGCATTATAAAAAAAGGGAAAGGATCGACTACGTATGAGACCAATGAAAGTACGGGGAAAGGGGAGAATTGCCTGTGTATTCTGGGCACTGGGAACAGCGCTGGTTCTAGGAGGCTGCCAGAGAGGTGCGGATGCCAAGCCGCTCAAACTGACATTTTCACAGGAGAGCGGATGCTATGAGAATCCGTTTGAGCTGGAACTTTCGACGGAGAAAGGGGACATCTATTATACGCTGGATGGCTCCGATCCGCGTGATAGTGATACCAGGATCGCCTATAAGGGTGCAATATCCGTGACGGATCGGAGTGGAGATGCAAATGTGCTCTCGGCGATCGATCCGGCACAGTATGATGCCGTCAATGTGGAATGGGACAGTGAGAAACAGGATTTTGTGAGCACCATCGGAAATCCGAAGGATGACGAGGTGGACAAGATGACGGTGGTACGCGCGGTGGCGCAGTCCTCCGGGCGGAGCTCCGATGTGGTGACCCAGAGTTATTTTGTCGGGGACATGACGGAGCATGTGCAAGGAATTGAGCAGAGCTGCGATGCGTCCGGCCAGGACCTGGCGATTATGTCTATCACAGTCAATTCCTCAGATATGTTTGACTCCAAAACCGGAATTTATGTTAAGGGTGACATTTATCAGAAGGCATTGGAGGATTTGATCCGGGACGCGGAGGATTCGTGTCCGGACGTGGAGACGGGACGCAGGCTGGACGGCAATTACAAACAGCGAGGAAAGGACTGGGAGCGGGCCGCCCATGTGGATTATTTTGAGAGTGATGGCAAGACGACGGTCTGCCGGTTGCAGCAGGATTGTGGTATCCGGATTCAGGGCAATTATTCGCGCTCAGATCTGCAGAAGGGTCTGCGGCTGTGTGGCGGAAAGAAGTATGGCAAGAAGAATTTCTCCTATCCGTTTTTTGGCGATAAGGATGTGGATGACCGGGGAGAGGTGATTTCCAGTTTCCGCAAGCTGATCCTACGAAATGGCGGAAATTGCGCGTTTACGACCAAATTCAATGATACCTACTGGCAGAAGCAGCTGGCGGATCTGAAGGTGGAGACCCAGGCATCCAGGCCATGCGTGGTCTATCTGAATGGGGAATACTGGGGACTGTATATTCTACAGGAAGATTATCAGGCCAAGTATTTTGAGAAGACACATGGAGTGGCCAAGGAAAATGTCGTGACATATAAGGGGGATGCAGAGGCACTTTCCCTGGGATACAAGCTGGATGAAGGAAAACTGCCGGAGGGGGAGGACAATGAGTCCTACTATCTGCAGGATGTGCTGGATTTCTTCGCCAGCCATGACAATCTCCGCAATGAGCAGGATTACGAAGCATTTGCCAAACTGGTCGATCCGGAGTCTGTCAGGGACTATTTTGCGGCCAATGTCTGGCTGAACAATAAATGGGACTGGCCGGGAAAGAACTGGACGATTTGGAAGACCACGAAGGTGGATCCGGACAATCCGTATGCTGACGGGCGATGGAGACTTTGTTTCTATGATCTGGATTTCGGAGGGGTCAGCGGTGTGGAGGACATTGGAACCAATACCATGGCTGAGGACAACTATAAGAAATATGGGCTTCTCGACAAGAAGACGGCCAATCCGCTGGTCAAAATGTTTGTCTATCTGATGAGTAATGATTCGTTTCGGCGGGATTTTGAAGATAAGTTGCTGTCGCTCAGTGAAAATGAACTGGAAAAAGAACATGCACTGGCAGAGTGCAAGAAGATCAGGGAGATCTATGAGCCGTTGTACCCGCAGTTCTTTACCAGATATTTTGGGACGGAGCAGGCAGAATATAAGACGGAAGATGCCATTGGGGGAGGTTATGCAAGCTATCAGTGCCTTGTCGATTTCCTCGGAGGCCGGGCGGATACGATCCCGGGGATCGTCAATTGGATTGAGAAAACGGAAAAAAATTGGAGTGAGTAGATACGAATGAGTCAGGATACGTTTGCAAGGGTGGAGAAAAAGTATGTGATCAGCCGAGAGCAGTATGAGTGGATTCGGCAGTTCCTTGCAGAGTATACGGTGGAGGATGAGTATGGACAGAGTACGATCCGCAATGCCAATCTTACGGTGAGCTGCAGCAGAGTGCTGACCAGCCGAGAAGAATTATAATATGTCATATGTCAATGGAAGCCTGGAATCCGGAATGCATGGAAGCAGACTGGATCCCGGGCTTTGTTGTTAATTGAGGCGGTTGCTGTGAGATGGTATAATAAAGTTGTAACACCAACACTGGAATAAATGATATAATCAAAATGAAAGTGAAGGTGATAAAAATGGCAAACACGAACAACCGTTATGAGCCTGAATTCAAAAAGAAGATGGTCCGGTTGGTATTGGAAGAAGCAGAAAAAGAAGTTCGTTTCCTCAAATAAAGTCATAGCCACCGCTGGTGGCATTGCATTCTTCGCAAAGGAAATTTGGCGGTACATTGCCGGAGGGTATGCCAACACCCCAGAAGAACATTCAGCAGATAGAAAAAGAGCAGATGCAGAGGCTTCGGGAGAAGGCGAAAAAGGAAAAATAATGTTGGATGAATAAATGGAAACAAAGGAATTAGTTGGAAAAGGAGTACTGCTGTGACAAAGAAACTATTAGAGATGCAAAAGGGTTTCCAAACCGCATTTATTGATGCGTCATATGATTCCAACCTGGCATATAAACCAGAGTTTGTATACAATGACAACAAAAATGGACAGAAAGTTTTTTCGACAATAGAAGATGAGTTGCTGCATTGTGATCGCTTTGCGATTAGTGTTGCGTTTATAACGAGAGGCGGTGTCACACCACTTTTACAGACACTCCAAGAACTGGAGCGCAGGGGTGTGCCGGGTAGAATATTGACAACGGATTATCTTTGCTTTAGCGATCCGGTCGCATTGACTACACTTGCGGGATTGACGAATATAGAGCTTCGGATGTATCAAACCGAGAAAGCGGGGAATGGATTTCATACAAAAGGGTATATTTTTCAGGAACAGGAGGAATATCGTTTTATTATTGGCAGCTCCAACTTGACACAGGATGCCTTGACGCGCAACATGGAATGGAATACCAAACTTATTTCTACTGATCAGGGTGAGATGATAAAATCTGTGATGGGCGAATTTGATAAACTATGGAATGCTAAGGAATACACGAAGTCTTATGAGGATTTTATTGACGAATATCAAAGGCAATATGAAGAGAAACAGTTATTTCAGAAAATGGTTGCCGAGCAGAAAAGGATTGCGAAAAATGAGGTTATTCCGTCTATTCAGTCTTATTCAATGCAGCCGAATACGATGCAGAAATCCTTTGTATATAATCTGCGCAACCTAAGAAAACAAGGAATTGACAAAGCGTTATTAATCTCGGCGACAGGTACGGGAAAAACGTATGCATCAGCATTTGCAATGCGAGAACTTGGTTTTAAACGTGTCCTATTTTTAGTACATAGAAATCAAATTGCAAAACAGGCAAAAAAATCATTTGAAAATGTATTTGGTAGTAGAATAAAGACAGGATTGGTTTCAGGGACTTATCATGATTATGATGCAGAGTTTGTCTTTGCAACGGTACAGACATTAAGTAAGGATGAGCATTTGCAGCATTTTTCAAAAGATTATTTTGATGCGTGTATTTATGATGAGGCACACCATACTAGCGCAAATAGTTATAAAAAGGTAATGGACTATTTTACACCGCAATTCACATTGGGTATGACTGCTACGCCTGACAAGAGAGATGATAATATGGAAGGGCGGAACATATATGAAATCTTTCATCACAATATTGCATACGAAATTCGTTTGCAGCAGGCGATGGAGGAAGATTTGTTATGTCCGTTTCATTATTTTGGAATAACAGATTTGCAAACGGTTTCTGATGCTGGAAAATCGCATGAAGAGCAATTAGAGCATTTTCGGTATTTGACATGTGATGACCGCGTAAATTATGTTATGAAACAGGCTAACTATTTTGGATATTCAGGGGATCGTGTGAAAGGGCTTATTTTTTGCAGCCGCATAGATGAGGCACGTGAATTGTCGAGAAAGTTTAATGAGCGAGGATGGCGCACGCTTGTGCTTAGTGGTGCTGACTCGGAAGAAGCTAGGGCAGAGGCGATCGAGCGTCTTGTCATGGATGTTACATCAGAGGAAGATGATTATTTGGACTACTTGATCACAGTCGATATTTTTTCTGAAGGAACAGATATTGTTGAGGTAAATCAAGTGATTATGCTGCGTCCGACGCAATCGCCGATCGTGTTTGTCCAACAATTAGGTCGCGGACTCAGAAAACATTCCGAAAAAGAATACGTTGTGATCCTTGATTTTATTGGCAATTACAAGAATAACTTTATGATTCCAATTGCGTTATCAGGTGATCGAACCTACAATAAGGATACGATCCGAAGATATGTGATGGAAGGGGCTCGTGTTATTCCGGGTAGTTCCAGCATTCACTTTGACGAAATCAGTAAAAAAAGAATTTATGAGGCAATAGATAAGCTAAGTACGCCGAAAAAAATGTTAATTGAAAAATATACTCTGCTAAAAGAACGTTTGGGAAAGGTTCCAAGTATAGTAGATTTTTATGTACAAGGTGAGGTGGATCCGCTTTTGTTTATTCAGTATGCCGGTTCCTATCCGAAATTTTTGCAAATGGCAGAGAAAAACTGTGCTTTGAATTTAAGTGATAAAGAGCATATGACATTAGAGTTTGTGTCACAAAATATAGTAAATGGAAAGCGTATCTACGAGCTGTTATTGTTGCGTCAATTGATGCAGGATGGAAGGATTGATAAGGAGAAGCTGACGGAATATTTACAACGTGAATATTGCGTAAAGTTATCAGATCAATCTTACGAATCAGCAATAAGTGTTCTTCAAGGACATTTTTTTAACACACAGACGGAGAAGAAGAAATATGAGAAATTAGATATATTAGTAATGAATAATACGGGGGCATTTTCGCGAATGTTATCGTTATATTCCGGCATAAAGAAGTCCGATTTTTTGGACCAGCTTAATGATTTAATAGAACTTGGCGTGAAACGATATACGGATTTATACTTGCCACTGCAAGATGAATTGGGGTTATCCCTTTATCAAAAATATTCGCGTAAAGATGTTTGTCGTATTTTGAATTGGGAACAGGATGAGAGTTCTACAATTTACGGTTACAAGATTAAGTATAATACCTGTCCTATTTTTGTTACATATGAAAAAAAGGATGACATTGCCAGCAGTACAAAATATGAAGATGAGTTTATAAACAATCAAGTGTTTAGTTGGATGACGCGAAGCCGGGTCTCTGCAGATAGTATAGAGTCTAGAAAGTTAATCGCATCTTCAGACTCAGGACTTAAGATACTTCTTTTTGTCAAAAAGAGCGATGGAGAAGGAACTGATTTTTATTATATGGGACGTGTTCATCCTATTGCGTGGGAACAAAAAGAAATATATAATGATAAGGGTATTGCTCTTCCAATTATGAACTTTCGGTTGAAACTGGAGCATAGTGTAAGAGAAGATATTTATCAATATTTTGTATGTACGTAAATACAGAAACGAGGTTGCTATGAAAACAATTCGGGTTGTAGCTGCTGTAATACAGGCAGAAAATGCCGAAGGAAAACCTATGATCTTTGCTACCCAAAGAGGATACGGGGAGATGAAAGATGGTTGGGAGTTTCCTGGAGGTAAAATTGAAAAGGGAGAAACACCGGAAGAAGCGTTGAAAAGAGAAATTATAGAGGAGCTCGAAACTGAAATTGAAGTTTTAGAACACATCGATACAATAGAATATGACTATCCTACTTTTCATCTTTCTATGGAGTGTTTCTTTGCAAAAATTATAAAAGGAGATCTTGTGCTGAAGGAGCATGAGGCTGCGAGATGGCTGACAGAAGAGGAACTGTATTCTGTGGAGTGGTTGCCAGCGGATATTTCATTGATTGAAAAGATTAAACGAACATTATAACCTTACACCTTCACACCCTATGAAAGGACATACTATGAAGAAAAAAATAATTATTACGATAACACTGGTCTGCATGATACTATGCTCGTTTTTTGTTGTGGGAAATATAGCATCGAATCCACAGAATCATCAAAAGGCGATCAAATATCTGGACCAGAAGAAAGCAAATGTTTTGAAATTAACCGCGTTGTCGACGGCGTCATCGACAGCAATCACTTTGATACCGGGAGATACGGCAACGCCTATCGCAACGAAGCTGGCGGATCTTACTTCATGGTTTTTGCTGATCTTATGCACGATTTTTTTGGAAAAATATTTGCTAACGATAACAGGCTATGCAGCATTTAAAATCCTGATACCGATAGCACTATTGCTTGTGATAATAAGAATTTATTGGCCAAAAGATATTTTGGTTAAATTGGCACTTAAATTAGGACTGTTTGGATTGTTCTTGTTTGCAACTGTGCCGGCAAGTGTATTTGTATCCGATTTGATTGAAAAAACATATCAGGTTACATTGGATGCCACAATGAAAGATGCTGAGCAGACAAATGAAACGATCAAACAAGAAACGCAAACAGACGATTCCAAGAAAGCTGCAGATGATCAGAATAACAAAGATGGACAAACACAGGAGAACAGTGAGCAGAAGAATCAATCTATTTGGAATTCGATCGTAAATGGTGGAAAAGAAGTGATTGATGACACGAAACAATCGGCGCAGGATATTGTTTCGGATATCACGTCGTTTGGTTCTAAGAAAATTGAGGAATTGACGAACAAAGCGGAAAAAACGCTAAATAATTTTATTGAAGCGACCGCTGTAATGGTCATCACATCCTGCATTTTCCCATTGTTGGTTGTGCTGTTTTTCTTTTGGCTGATGAAAGTGTTCTTAGGGATAAATATTGATGTCAGCAAATTTACGAAGCCGGGAAAAAAGGGTACTAAGATGGCGGTTGTGGAAGAAAAATAGTAAATTAGCTAGGGATAAGTGATTAGTATGAATAAATTGCTGAGTTTTCTTTTTCGCCGCAGTCAATGTGAATATGCTGTCGAGTTTTGCCCGCGTTGTGATGCGAATCTGACATTGCAGAGGGGATACCGAAATGACCTTCCCTACTGGGAGTGCAAGGGTTGTGGCGAGATGTTGATCAATCCAAATATTGACACAGAGACAAATGTTGTATGGTTTTGTGATGAGTGTGGTGCAATGCTAAATGTGCAGAAAGGATTTCAGGAAGATTGCGGAGAATGGGAGTGCACAAAGTGTGGCTTTGCTAACGCACTAGAAGAGCGGACCATATATTTATCAGAAGATGAATATCGGATGTCTCTGCAGAATCCATATAAGGGGATGAAGGACGAGGATGTATTATCACTGCTTTGCTATGAAGAAATAGAATCTGTTGGTGGGAATCAAGATGTTATTTTGATATGTGATCGAACGGGTAAGATGTATATAAAAAAACAGCTCACGATATTTGATGCAAACGTATATGAGAGCTTACGGGAGCATCCAATAGCACATATGCCACAAATCTATGGGATATATCAGGGGTCAAGATATTTGGTTGTTGTCGAAGAGTATATCGAAGGAATGACTCTTGCTGATTGTCTGCAACAGGAAAGAATGTCAGTATATACGGCAGTGCGGATCGCGAGGGATTTACTTAGGATATTAATCGACCTGCATACACGGGATGTACCTATTATTCACAGAGATATTAAACCATCTAACGTAATGCTTGGTAATAATGACGAGGTGTTTTTGTTGGATGTCAATGTAGCCAAAAAATATGCACCTGATCAACTTGAAGATACAAAATTATTGGGGACATTATATTATGCAGCTCCGGAGCAGGTTGGCTTTGGACATGGAGCGTCGACGCCTAAAACAGATATATATGCGCTCGGCGTATTATTAAATGTTTTAATTACCGGGAAATTACCCAAAGAAGAAAAAGCGAAAGGGGAGGTTTGGGTGATTGTTGATCGATGCATCAAGCTGGATCCGGAAGAACGATATAGCGATGAAGAATTATTGAGTGTGCTTAATACATATTTGGAAAAAGGAGTGTGAAACTGTTATGCAGGAAAAGTCGACGGACGAACTGGATGCTCAGCTAAGAAATACCACGCCAGATTGCATGGATAAATATTATAAAGAAAATCGATATTATATTGCAGAAACTTCGAAGGCGTTTACATATTATATGAAAGATGTTATTGATAAGAAAAATCTCGCATTTTGTCATTCCAAATTATATTATAAAGATATTTATTCCTTTGCAGGAGTGTCAGAATCGTATGGAGAAAAAATACTCAATATGGAGAAGCATACGAAAAATCGAGATTTGATCATTCGATTTTGTGTGGCGGGACGATTTCAATTGAATGAAATAAATACTGCACTTAAATTGTATGGGATGAAACCGTTATATGCCAAGGATAAACGGGATGCATGCATTATTGTGGCAATTAATAATCGCAAGTATGATCTGGGTGATATTGATGATATGCTTGTAAAAAATGGGCTGCTTAAATTGTCTGCGGATGGTTGATTCAATAGTTGGCAATTGGTGCATTCTGTTTTAAGTAACGGAATGCACCAGGCTCTGTAAGTACGATAAAATCAGAGTGTTCTGTCAGGCAGTAACAAAGAGACCAAGATAGAAAAGAATAACAGCAATAATAATGATCACAAGTACAATTCCAATAATTGTTTTGATAGTATCAAACATCAGTTCGCCTCCCTTACTTCAATATTACAATCTTTATATTCCTTAAAAGAATGTACAAAATTAGTGATTACTTTTTTGGCATTAGCATATGCAAGATCATATATACCATTATCAATAGCATTTTGTTTGGCATTTTCTTGCATTTTTTTCTCTTGTGCATTTATTTTGTCCAAAGTAAGAGGTGTAAAACAATTTTTGTCTTCTTCATATACTTTTAATGAAGAACGGTCGACTTCGGCCTTTAATATTTCCGCTTTAGGTAGTTCTATAATTATTTTTTCACCTACATACTTCGGAGCTTTAATTTTTCTAAAATCATAGCCGGCATCTACAGCGACATTATATGTATAGATGTATTTATTTTGTGTGAATGGTATCTGTATATTGGTACCCCAAAATTTACGGGAATCATTGATTTCATTAATCATGGTTTCGTGGGCAGATTGCGTTGCTAATTTTCCAATGTTTTCGAAGGAAAGCTTGACAGGATCGGAACTGTCGCGAAGACTGTATTTACTTCCAACATAGAACCCGACGATTAGCAAGAAAATGCCTAGGATTGAAATGAAGGATATCAATATTATTTTTTTGTGCATACTTTTTTTCGAAATGTTCTCCTTTTTTTCTGCTAGTATCTCTTTTTGCTGTAATTGTGTTTCTTGCATTTCATGCCTCCGTGTATTGTGTTACATATATATTGTTGCTGTATAATATCATTAGAATGACAATGGAATAATCACTCTTCTCGCTCGTTTGGACGAATTACTTTATATCCATATGACTCGAGAATTTCAATAATATCCGGGGTGATATTTACCGTAAGATCAATATCTTTATATTTCATGCTTCGTATAATTTGATGCATGTCATTGACAGTTACTCCCAGTATATTAGCAAGTTTATACAGATTGTCACGATCTGGAATCCCCCCGTCTGTTTCCCATTTGGCAATTGCTGACTTGGAGACATTAGTTTTCTTTGCCAATTCTTCTTGCGTCATCAACATCCTTTTTCGACGAATTGAAATGAATTGACCTAAGCTCATTCCCATTTTTATTTCACTCCTTTGCACTGTATTTATGATATAAAACCTTGTGGTATATTTCAAATTACTTTTTGATTACTCTGCGTAATCTTTTTTACGATATAGGAAAATGCTCGTAACCTAGAGGGAAGCCACCAAGAATTGCTTTAGCAATTCTTGCAAAGCAAAGCGCTGGCTTTGCTTTTTTATAATTATCAACCCATTTTGCAAGAAACATCCACACCAAAATAGTGGCGATCTGCATATGAACACATATAATTCACAATGCATACATGAATCGAACACAAGTGGCTGGTAAATTGAATGCTATCACAAACAAGGTAGCACAAAGTTAGGAGGTCGCTTATGAAAAAGAGAAGAATTTTAAGTGTTTTATTATGCCTCGCATTGGTTGTTTTTAGTTTGTCAGGTTGCAATAAAACATCAAGTAAAAAAAGCACGAGTTCCAAGAAGGCGGATTCAGGCACGTTACAAGGAATGATAAAAAGTGTTGATGTAGATAAGAAACAAATTACGATTGCAACGATGCCGTCAGGGAACCAGCCACCATCCAAGCCGGACGGAGACAGCAATGCGCAAATGCCGCAACAGGAGGAAACTGTTTATAAGCTAAATGATGCGTCCAAATTAATGGACAAGGATGGAAATACAATCACATTGAAAAAATTATCAGAAGGTGATTTCGTAGAATTTACTGCCAAGAATTCGTATATTGTAACGTTGGCGATTTCT
>ULSY01035161.1_pt1 | contig 11060 bp, 9 predicted proteins | sample 1957201 | NCBI WGS metagenome assembly ULSY01 (sample SAMEA4835723, study PRJEB28245) | human gut metagenome | biome: gut microbiome; material: fecal sample | place: Denmark | collected 2008
TTTAAACAAAAACTGTCAACCTATTTCAGGAAAAGACAGGGCGTCATGCCGTTGGGCCGTTGACGGGGGCTGGAAAGAATGTTTCGGGTTCGCGGCGGACGGCGTTGGCCTTTACGAATTTGTCCACAATCTGTTCGTAGGGCATGCCTCTGAACGCTCTTGCGTGGCGTGGGCATATTACCGTACACCGTCCGCAGGATATGCACTTGTCGCCGTCGGTTTGGCATGGCGACTCCTCCGGTATCGCGCCTGCGGGGCATTGACGTGCGCATGTCTGGCAGCCGTCGCACAGCTCGGCGTCGGCCGATGGGAACAGGGGCAGGGCCTTGCTTTCCTTGTACGGGCGGTTGCCCTTGACGGTGGGCTCGGGCAGGGCGGAGACGTCGGGCGTTGAGGCCAGCAGGCGGGCGCATTCCGTTGCGAAATTGTCTATCTTGCGCATGTCGTCCGTGTCGGGACGGTCGGCTGCTACGTCGTTGAAGATGCAGTGGCGGGCGATGAATGCGCCTGCCGCCACGGTCTTGAATCCCTGTCGGTCGACGATGTCCTGCAGTTCGGCGAGGGCGTCGTCATAGTCGCGGTTGCCGTAAACGCAGGCTATTACGGCTGGTCCGCCGTTGCCGCTGAAGGCTCTCAGCGCCTCGGCTGCCTGCCGTGGAACGCGTCCGGCGTACACGGGCGCGCCCGCTACGAGCACGTCATGCTCTCCGTCAACCATTACTTTGGCCGACGGTCGGCCGCATGTTATGTCGTGTTCGATTACGTTTCCGCCCATCACTCGGGCTATCTCCCTCAGGATTTTGCGCGTCGTGAATGCCGCGCTGAAGTAAACCAGGTGAATGTTTCTTATGTCCATAATGTCTTGAATGTTGTTCGCTATGCAAAAATAGTGAAAGGTTAGCGCAATGTCAAGAAAATGGCCAAAGTTTTTAACATGGCGTTGCCGAGCAGAATCCTATATTCGTGGCATAAATATAAGAGTAAAAATCTTACGGCGGCGGCCGTTGGACGAAAAATCAGTAAAATGTATTGAAACTGCCTTTACGTGTATTTCGCAGTAAGCGTGATAATGACTACCTTTGCACGGGAATTGGAAATAAAACCGAAATACATGACACTTGAAGAATTCTTGGAGGTTGCCAACGCCGGCAAACCTCTCGACACGGAGGAGATACACAGGTTTATGGACGAGGCGAGCAACGAGGCCCGCCGGCTGACGTTCCGTCTCAACACGGCCTACCACACGCCCGACGAGGTGCGCGCGCTGCTGTCCGAGCTGTTCGGCTATGAGGTGCCCGACACGTTCCGTGTGTTTCCGCCGTTCTATACCGACTTCGGGCGCAACATCCATGTAGCCCCCGGCGTGTTCATCAACGCCTGTTGCCACTTTCAGGACCACGGCGGCGTGACCATCGGCGAGGGCAGCCAGATAGGCCATAACGTGGTCTTCGCCACGCTCAACCACGGTATCGAACCCAAGCGCCGCAAGTACACCGTGCCCGCGCCCATCACCGTGGGCAGAAACGTATGGATAGGATCTAACTCGACAATACTGTCGGGCGTCACCATTGGCGACAACTCTATCGTGGCCGCCGGCGCCGTGGTGACCCGCAGTGTGCCGGCCAATACCATCGTGGGCGGCGTGCCGGCAAGGAGGCTAAAGGATATAAACGTGAAGTAGGAGTTAGTCTTTCAAGCGATAAAACACGGAAAGATGAAATAATAAAGGCTGCCTCTTGCACTCCAAGGGGCAGCCTTTTGTTCTGTATTGTCCTAAGACATGTTATTTGCTATTACCGAATACAGCGTCTAAATCTATATTCGCAAGTTCTGTCACATTGGCATTCTTTGTATCAAACTCTTCCTTTACTTTAGCTGCATCGCCTGAAAGGGCTTCAGCATTGTCTAAATCTCCAAGGCCTTTTACTTTTGACAAATCGGCCTTCGGGTCTTTTGGCAAACCTTCTTCAGTAAACGTTTCCCTGTAAGGTTCAAGTATTTTCCTCAAAGATTTCAGGTTCTTGTTTATTTTCTTTATTGTCTTAATATGTTGGATAGATGCTACAGCGCCTACCCCTAAGCCAACGGCGCCTCCTTTGAGTGCTCCCTTAAGGCCGCCACTGGCCAAACCACTTAAAGCTCCGGTAAGAGCACCGCCGCCTACTGTCGCTAAGATCGCTTTAGTAGCATTGCCTCTTACTTTCAGCATGTTGTCAATTATGCTGATGTTGTAGAAGTTTCCGTCTTTGTCGACAAAGAAGTAATAATACTTAACCGAACCGTCATCATAGCGCAAGGTATCACCGTTCTCACCTGTCAAAACTACTTTCTTCACAGTTAAAGTAGCCAATCTGTCATCAAGCAAGAAGTTCATGATTTTTGCAGAGTCGGTCATTGCTTCTTCATTAACTGCTGCAATCATTTCGTTTGACTGGTTGTTTGAAGTGCTTTCTACTGTGTTGGCCTGGATGTTAATAACACATGCCGTCAGCATTATGCCGAGGGCAAACAACTTTTTAGAAATCTTTTTCATGACATTTAGTTTTTAATAGTTGATTAATATATGAGATTAATAAAACTTGTTAGTCCGTTTGTACATTTTCAGTCTGAACTGTTTTTCAAGGTATGTGCCTTCTGCGCGGCGCATAAGTTCATCCAAAGAAAGGTAGACGGCCTTGATGGCCTTGTCTGTCGTGGGGCAGAATACGAATCCTGCGGGCAGGTTCTTTCGGTCGAGTTGTACCTGTATCTTGCCCTGTGCGTCGGACAGACCTTCCTGTTTGTAGGCTCCCGCACTCTTGTCGATAGTCTTCTTGAACTTGCGCGGCGTGGCGTATGCCGACGGCAGTACGGCTTCCCCGCCGTAATACGCCCACACCTCTACGTCGGGTATAGACGCCCCTTCGCCGAACGTGCGCCATTCTACCGTGGTGAACGTGATGTTCAGCGGCATGCCTTCAAGTACTTTGTTGAGTTGTTCTATGCGTGTGGTGTAGAAAACGTCCGGGTTATAGGTGTTAACTATGCCGAGAAACTCCATGGCGGCAGCGGCGTACCGAGCCACCTGCTGTTGCGTGGCGGTGTTGTTTTTCTTCATTTCCATTATCTTGCCGAGCGCAGCGGCGGCGTATTTCTCGTATTGCAGGCACGTGTCGCAGAGGGCAATGCTGGCGTTGATGGTCGGCCTCATGCTTGGTTCTACGTCTTTTGAGTTGATGGCATTGACGTATGCCACGCGCGCGTCGGCGTACTTGCGTTGGTCAAACAGGCGCCCGCCCTCGGTTACGTAAGCACTTGCTTCGGTAACGAACACTTCCTTGGTAATTTCAACCGGCATTACAATATAACATTTCTTTGATCTCGGGCCAAGCTCGCTGATGTCTATTGACAAGCGGTTAGTGTTCGACGAGAATATCGTTACGCATGAAATCTCGTTAAGTATTCGCTGGGCCGCCTCGTAATTTTTATTAGCCTCGTCATGCTTGTCATAGTCAGCGTCAGTGGCTTTATCGGTCTCTATCAATTCTGTCAGCCTGTCATACTCTGCCTTTGCCGCGTTGAACGCATCTTTCGCGGTCTGTAATTCGGTGATGGGGAACGTTACGGTTATGATGTTTACCGTAGCGTCGGCCTTGCTCTTTTCCGTCGTCATCGTGGCTTTCAGGCGCGAGTCACATTTTATTGTCAAGTCATTTATCGTAGTGGTAAATTCAAGTGCGGCTTTACTTGCGTCGGGTATGAGATCGTTGCTTTGTGTCTGGTCTTCGTATCTGATGGGGGCGGCTACCTCTTCAATGCGGTAAGCCACGTAGAAATCGGGTTTGAGGGTGGCTACGAACTCCGTTTTGTAAACGTCACTCATACGGTTTACCTCTACTTTCTGCTGATTGCTGTTATCCGGAGAGAACTTTATTTTGTATTCATACAGCCCTTCAGCGTTTTTGCCCATAGGACGTATCAGTTCAAAACCCTTGCTCGCCGTAGGAGAATTTACCATCAGATTCTTGTTACTTGAAACCAGAAGCAGTCCGTAGTGTCCGTCCAGAGCCTCGAAACAGTCCATGTCCTCGGCCCTGCTGTTCGATATGTATGCTGACTGTGCATTTGTTGCCAGCACGGCAAACATGGCCAGAAGGGTTAATAACAGTTTCTTCATGTCGTTTATTTTTTATGTTGTATAATGTTTTTAAAGGTCAAATCCGGCAAGTGTGGATATGTCGTCATCAGGTTGTTGACGCTGTCCGGCCACCATTTCGGGCTGCCACGTGCGCACGTGGATTATCGGGTCGCCACCGTCTTCAGGGAATTCCCACAGCAGGAAAAGGTATCCTTCGTCGCTGTAATTACTCGAACGCCACTCTTGCCGCAGCCTTATGCCGTATTTCGTTGGGTCAACCTTCGAGCGGGTTATACCTGCACAGCCGCTAGTTCCGCTATCATCGCCTATCTGGCTGAATTTAACGTCAATCCATTTGTTGCGGTGAAAAGCTTTTTTTAGGTTCAGAATGTACTGCTGCTTGTTTTGCTTGGTATATTCAACCTTTGCCTGTGCTGGCTGCATTTCGCTTTGTTTCTGCATTACAACGCGGCCTGTTATTATCAGGGCGTCGTCACTGAACATCTTTTCAATTGTTTCTATGTCTCTTTGGTTGTAAGCCGTGCGGAAACGTTCTACGTACTGGAGAATTATCATCTGCTTCTCTTTTTCCACCACCGAGCCGCAGCGTTCCATGCTTTCGGACATCTGGGCGTCGAGGGCGAAGCGGAAATCGGTGATGTTACCCTTGGCGTCAAATTCTACGACAGCCTCCTGGTAGGTGCCGAGGCCGAAACTCTCGTCCTCCGGGGTGATTATCAAGGGGATGTGGCTTACCATCATCGAGCCGTCCTTAAATACCCATACACGCTCTACAACCTCGTCGTCATCACACCGGAACGGTGTTACCGCCCATATGCGAAGTAATGATTTTAGCGAGAAGTCGTCCATCGGCAAGCCGCTGGTGGTTAGTATCGTCTTGGCCGACTGCGCCCTGTTTATCTCCGAAAGTACCACGCCGAGATTCCTTTCTGCAGTGCCGAGAGCTAATGGACGCGGTGTCGTTTCGTCGATCAACAGAGTTACGGAGACCGCACTGCTCTTGCCATATCCGGCAAACAACAGACATACCACCGCGAAAAATATTCTTACAAACTTGTTTCTGATAATCATGCTTTTTCTTGATTCGTACATTTTCATTATCTGTTACTTGTCTTTTATTCATTAACGATGAAGCCGATGGCTCCGCAACCGCTGTAGTTTGTCACACTGTCAGCCTTTCCTGTGCTTATGTTATGCCGTGTCGTACCCGGAGACAAAAGGGCAACAACCTTGCCTGCCTTATTGTATATAGCCAAATAACATGTCTCGGGATTATCTAATTGAGCATAACGTGCATAGCTTTTCAGTTTCCCCTCATTCTTGAGTTGTTTTATTTTAGTTGCAAGGTCAGAGTACTCTGTGCATTTCGCAAGCGTTGCCACAGCGTCAGGCAGTATCTCTTCAATTGTCGACTCTATCTCTGGCTGTTCATTTGACAGTACGTTTTTGTTGTCGATTACTTCCGAATTCTCCACCGGCAGGATGTCGCTTTTTTTCACGTAAATAAACGAACGTATCATGTTACCGCGCGGAAGCGACATCGTAGTCCATAATGATTGTGTATTGTTCACGGCGAGACTTGAGCTTTTTTGCAGTTTCTTGCGGCTTGCAGCCCATGCATTTATCTCTTCGTACAGCATTTCCTCCGCTATATCGTGCGCTTCTTGTTCGGTTGGGGCCGTAGCTTCTGCATACAGATATTGGCTGTCTTTCTTTATGCTGTTTATCTTTTTCTTAGCTTCGTCGTTGTTATCAGCGCCGGCGGTGGTTGCCAGCAATAACATTACGGCAAACAATATAAGTTTCTTTACTTTCATATTCATTCTATGGTTTAAGGTCTTGTAAGTCTTGTGTGAAGAATTTTTCCGTAACGTTTTGTAAAGGGATGTATGCGTAGGCTGTTGCTTCTATTGGCTTGTTAGCGCCACTGAGAATATCCAACGGGAACCTTACGCTCAGTACATGATTGTATGCAAGCTTTGAATTGAATGCGAAAACAACGGCTGTAATTTCTTTTTCGTCATGCGTTTTTATTCCTACAAACAGGCTGCAGCCCTCTGCTTTGCACAAACTGACGAACTGTTGCAGTGTGACATCTGCCTTAGTGGAGCTATAGCTGTAGCGGTTGACGGTCAGATGCATTGGTATGTCACGCTCGAAAATGCCTGTCAACAATATGTTCGTTACTGAATGTACTGGACTTTTACTGTCTATTAGCAGCGTACTCTTACCGTTATTTCTCTTTAAATATATGTCTCCACGTATCATTTTGCTAAGATATTCACCTCCGTTAGCTATAGTGAGATTGTCCGAGCGGTATGTCTTTGCGTTTTTCCAACGCTCCATCGCAATTGCATTGTCAATGGGAACGGAGCGTGACAGATTCCGCTCGAAGATGTCTTCAAGTTCAATGGCATCAGCTCCGAATATCAACTGGCAGTCGGCTGGTATCGTCAGACTTAATGGTTTGCCGTCAACGTCCCATTTTATACGGTACATCCTCCGCTCAATTTCGTCAACAGTAAATGGTGTCTGGGTAGTAATCCGTCCCAACATTGCAACGTTTCCTTGTCCACACACTACTTTGTCAATAGCCATACGGGTTGTTGCGTCACGCTTATCAAGTTTCAAATCCAGCTCAAGAGTATACCTTTCAATGAATTCGAGTAATTCTTTTGGCGTGAAACCATCGACTATCTTATCGTCAAACATCTTGTAACCAATATGTGAAACGTCTCCCAAAGCATTGGTGCATACGTTCAACGTTCTGCCACGGTATGTCCAAGTGCTATCGTTACGGGTATTGGCAGTAGTCAATTCGGATAAAACAATACCAACTGCCGAGGCTATTGACCGCAAGCGCTTGGTGGTAAATGACGGTGAGGCGTGCGCCATTGCCACACACGCCACCGTCAATAATAGGGTAACAGTCTTTTTTATCATCATGGTTTTATAGCTGTTTGCTCTCCGTCATGATACCAATAACCGATACTGCTTATGCGCCCTTCACGGAAGTCGCCTTCAAATCTGTCGCCGGGGTTGGCCATAAAGTCTTTTGAGCTTACTATCTGATGGCGGCGTGAGTAGGTTATGATGCCATGACCGTGTGGTTGTCCGTCTTTAAGGTCACCTTCGTATATGCCGTAACCCAGGTCTACCTTGCCGTATCCGTTCTTCGGCTGCGGTGCTGTAGTGCGTGGGGTAGTGACCCTTACGGGTTTTGTTTCCGTAGGTTCTTCGACCTGTTTATCCGTGTCGGCTACCTTTTCGCCGGTTTTCAAGGTGTCGGCCACGGCCGTTGAGTCAACCTTCACGCTGTCATTTTGCTCCACTAACGGCGGCTCCGGGGGCGTAGCCCCGTCTCCCTTATCCGAGAACAAGGTCATACCTCCGAATATTCCTCCGGCTATTACAACCACGGCAGCAATTATTATAGCTACCAGTCGGCCGTGCTCTTTCATCCATCCAGGTCCTTGTTGTTTGTCTCCGAATGGTATAAGCTTATGACCACATTTCTCGCACACGAAGTTTGATTTCTCTGCTTCTTGTATTTTGTCGCACATTTCACATTCTTCATTGCGACATAATCCTTTCATTTTAGCCATCTTATAGATCTTTTAATTGGTTTTCGAATATTTCCATGGCCAGTCTCTTGTATTCCGCATATTTTGGATCAAACTGGTTCCCCTCACACATAGTCGGCAGGATAAGCTGCTGTACAACCTGCCCTATGGCCTTTCTCATGGTTCCTTTCTGGTCGTTGCTGCGTGCCTGCTTGGGCAATTCTTGATCAACCTGGGTTTTTATCAGGCTGAATTTCTTGAAATCGTGTGCAAGAACATCAAGGCAATCGGCAAAGTCCTTGCCCAGTTTCACCCAGTTGTCGCCGAACACGTCGTCCGGAATATTCATCGCATAGAACCTCTCTCCCGTTGTCGGGTCTTGCTGTTGTTGTATCAGTTTCATGGCAAACGCAAGCATAAGAGGTTTCTTTACTTCCTGCAATATCTCACGTGCGTCCATCTCGAACAGTGGTGGAAGAGGCTTGGTAAAGCTTTCAGTATGCAGAACCATACGGTTAAGGTCCCTCTGTGGCGCGGCCAACAGACGGTCATACTTCTCTTTCAAGACTTTCATGTTCTCAAGATATCTTAGCGGGAAACCTGCATTGGCGCATACCACTACAATTTGGTTTTGCTTGAAATTCTCGGATAGGTCGCCGTCAATTGTCGGGACAAAGCCTGGCACATTCTGCACAAAGGCATCAAGCAGCTTGTTTGTGAAAGCTTGTGTAGAGTCGCTCTCGGCTTTGGGCAGGGCCAGTTGTACCATGCTCATCATCCTGCCTTCGTTGTTGGCAATTACCTTGTTGGTTTCTTCCGGATTAAACTGTACGTACGAACGGGCGTTGTTCACAGCTTGTTTAACGAAGGTTTCAAGTTTCTCCTCGGTGTTAAGTTCATTCTTTAGCTTGTCAAGTATGTTAACCCCGACCATCTTCATTAGAGGATCGTTCTTTGCTGTGTCTTCCATTGCGGCACGGGCGTTCTTCGTGCAGATGTCAAGTATGATGTCGGTGGCCGTATCATAGTCTATCGAAGCATACAAGTTGGCAAAAGTATGCTCTCCGTCTTCACCTAATCCTTCAATCATCCGCGAACGTATCTCGGCAGCATTGCTGCTTTGGTAATCAAAGTTCACGGTATATTGTTTTGCTAGTTGGTGTACTTTGTCCGGGTCGTATTTCTTTATAATGGCATCATCGGACATGGCGTTCTTCTGGCATTTTGTGCCTGCTTGAGTTACGACTGTGGCGAGCACGGCGTTAAGCTCGTTCTTGAATGCCTGTATTCCTTCAATCATGTTGCCTAACTCGATTACTATTTCCTGCAATAGACTAATGCCGTAATGGTAGGCTTCAATGCGTGTAGCTGTGATATAATAGTTGCATTTTGCTGTCTTGTACGACGAGAACACTTTTGACGATGCGTTTGTCAAGGCGTCCTTAAGCCATCCTATGTTGTCCCAGGCCACGTTGGCCTCATTGATTTGCTGGGCGTATTCAGCCTGCTCAGTCTCCATATTGCCAATTTGTTGCTTGAAGGTGGTTATTCGATCGGAGCAGTCATTGCGTAGCAATTGGGCGTAGCGCTCTATCTCAAGCACACTCTTGCTGTCTTTTGTACCGCTGGCCCATTCGTCAAACAGTATCTTCTCGATATGCCTTCGTATGTTGCGGGCGTATGCCTTGAGTTCCTGACGCTGTATTTCATAAAATTTCTTTACGCCATGGGCACGGAAACTGTTGTTGAAATAGTCGTCGGAAAGTTTGGTAAACTCGGCAAACCAATGTTTTTTATCGTACTGTGACTGTACCAGTCCGGCGTCCTGCTGTGTACGTTCTTCCCATGTTATGGTGATTTCGCGCCAGCGTTTGGTGTTCGGCGACTCTATGATGGGCTTGGCTAATGTCAGGTAAGAGTTTGACAGTTTCAGCCTTTCCCTGTTCTTCTTGTCTTTTATTTCGTCGGCGAATCCGGCGCCTACTTCTTCTATAGAGCACTCTCCGTAGCCCACTCCTTCCTGCCAAAGGTTATATGTCAGCTGGCGGGTGGCCTGTATTGCGTACGTGTATGACACGAACTCGTCAATCTCTGTCTCTGGATATTCAATGCGGGTTATGCCGAATGAAAGAAACTTACGGCTGCGGTTCTTGTCCCCGTTCTGGTCTTGTTCTGGCCCGGCACCGTCGTTCTCGCAGCCTACAAGTCTCGACATCTTGCCTTTGCCGCCACTCATGTTGGCCACTACGATGGTTTGGAACATGAAGTCGGCAACCGAGGCGGGCAGTCCGGAGCTTAAGTCGAGTTTCTTGCCTACTTCGTTTACGTTAGTGTAAATGTACGCTGCTTCAAACGATTCGGCGCTCTTGCCAAGCAATCTCTGCACCTCTTGTGTGAAGACATCCTTTTCTCCCGTAACGTCGAACGGTGCATAATATCCTGTGCTTATAGCGTTTAACTCTTGCAGGGCGGCATATCCGTTGGCCTGGTAGAATCCGTTGTCGTGGTCTGGAAATTCAACATTGCGTTCGGGCATATAGAGGAAGAGTCGTATCTTGAACGCATGTGTAGATTCTTCGTACGGATATTCCTTGCGGATTTGTGCCAGTACGTCAACGATTGAGCCAGAACCGGTACCTCCGGCCAGTCCGGCGCAGACGTGGAAAGTAACATCATTGTCGCCCGATGAGCGTTGCAGGCGTCCTACTGCGCCGCGCATTACGTTGTTGAAATTACCGGAACTGTTCTTGTCGCTAAGGTTATTGGCCATCAGCATACGTCCCAGCCTGCGTCTTTGGCCTCCTATTCCGGCGGTGATGAGTGGCCCCATGTGCTCGTCTATGAGTTTTTTGTCATTGGGATTTATAAAACTTTGCAGCCCAGGATACATGTTCAGGTTTTGGAGAATTGACACGTTTATTCCATTTATGCTAACTTTTTGTGCTTCGCCAAGGTGTACACTTTTGCCTATAACTTTCCATCCGGTGCGGTCGTTAAGGTCGGCAGGCGATGAGTCTACATATACGTAGTCAAGGTTTACTCCGTTGCCTGGATCATTACTGCGGAATTCTTCATACACTCGCTTGCGCAACTCGCGGATTACCTTGCCTCCCGTGCCGCCAAGCCCTATGATAAGATGGTTTGACATGGTTAATTATGTTTTTAAGTTATTGTATGTTTTTCTTTATTAATAAGTGCCTTAGTCTGCTATTGCCGGAAATCAGTCATCATATATCCTGCGGTATGTCGACGGCGCGCGTTTCTGTGTTTTCCGCGTATTTTTGCCTGTTCCGTCCATAGTCTTGATGACGACAAACGTTCCGGCAACAATGAATAGCAGGCACCAGCCTACACGTCTG
>ULSY01002596.1_pt1 | contig 11041 bp, 7 predicted proteins | sample 1957201 | NCBI WGS metagenome assembly ULSY01 (sample SAMEA4835723, study PRJEB28245) | human gut metagenome | biome: gut microbiome; material: fecal sample | place: Denmark | collected 2008
CGCCACCCTGAACTATCTGGTCTGCTCAGCTGACCCGGACCTTTACCACGGCACTCAGTGCATCGACACGCTGGTGGAGTACGACAACCGCGGCAAGATCCGGGAGGGCCTTGCCACTGCTTGGGAGTGGGATGCCGACAGCCTGACCTGGACGTTCCACCTGCGGGATGAGAACTGGGTGGACTGCAACGGCGAGGTGCTTGGCCCTGTGACCGCGCAGGACTTTGTGGATGCGCTGGCCTATGTGCTGAACCCGGACTACGCTTCCTCCACTGCAAGCCTTGTCACCCCCTATGTGGCCGGTGCGGACGACTACTATAACTACTGCGTTTACCGCAACAACGCCAATAACGGCACCGTGGCCGAGGACGGCACTACCTACGCCATTGATGCCAACGGCACCGTGACCGCCGCTGCCGCCGACGGCACCACCACCGAATACCCGGCTGTGGATTTTTCCACCGTGGGCGTGAAGGCTGTGGACGACCACACCCTGACCTACACGTTGAACTTCGACTTTCCCGGCTTCCTCAGCCTGCTGAGCTATGCTCCCTACGAGCCTGCCTACGGCCCGCTGCTGGAGGAGTTTGCCGACCAGTTCTGCACCAGTGCCGAGACCGCCTGCAGCTGCGGCGCGTTCTATCTGGCCGAGTACACTCCGCTGGAAAACTGGGTGATGAAGAAAAACCCCGAGAACTACGATGCCGACAGCGTTTACATCGACACAGTGCGCTACATCTACAATCAGGAAGAGCTGATCAGCGGCCCGGAGATGGTCAAGCGCGGCGAGATCGATCAGGCTACCATCAGCTCCGACATTCTGGACAGCTGGCTGGCCGACGACACCACCAAGGACATGGTTTCCATGGAGCGCCCGGAAACCGGCAAGAGCTACTTCTACATCTTCAACTTCCTGCCCTACCGCCACGAATTTTCCAACTGGACCGTGACCGGCGTGGATGCCCAGTACGAGCCGGACAATTGGGCCAAGGCCATCAACTCCACCAACTTCCGCAGGGCTTTCCTGTATGCCATCAATCCGTCTGTGACGCTGGCCGTCACCGCGCCGGAAGGCTACGATAACTACAAGCTGCACACCATCACTCCGCCGTCCTTCTGTGCCAACAGCAAAGGCGTGGATTATACTGAATGCGGCGGCCTTGCAAACCTCTCCGACTTCTTTGACGAAGCCAAGGCCAAAGAGTACCGTGATGCCGCCGTGGAAGAGCTGACTGCCGCCGGTGTCACCTTCCCCATCAAGATCCAGTATCCGTACAACCCCGCTGTGGTGGACTGGGACAAGCAGTGTCAGGTGTTCAAGCAGCAGGTGGAAGCCGTGCTGAACGACGGCTTCGACTTCATCAGCATCATCATCACGCAGGGTCCGTCCGACAACTTCCTGAACGCGGTGCGCCGGGTGGGTGCCTACCAGCTGATGTCCTACTACTGGGGTGCCGATTACTCCGACCCCGAGACCGAGGTGTACCCCTTCTATCAGGAAGCCGGCGACCGCGGCACCTGCTACAGCTTCCTGCGCACCGGCGTGGAGGACGGCATCGTGACCGGCGAGACCGCCGACCTCGTGATGCAGTACATGTCCATGGTGGAGAACGCCAAGACCATCACCGAGGATCTGGATGCCCGGTACGAAGCTTTTGCAGATGCAGAAGCTTTTCTGATCGAGAACGCACTGGTCATCCCGCTGGGGATGCCGGTGCCGCCCTACATTGCCACCCGCCTGAACCTGTGGGAGGGACAGTATGCTCCCACAGGGCTTTCCACCAACCGTCTGAAGGGCGTGCACATCCTCGACCATTACGTTTCCATGGAGGAGTACAACCAGAACCGCGACGCCCGGTAAAAACTGAATCGGAAACTCCCCCAGTCTGCTGCGCAGCCAGCCCCCTCTGGGATGGGGCCTCTGGCGAAACCGGAAACTTTCCCGTCATGCCAAGGGCTCCCTCCCCGAGGGAGCTGGCTTTGCGCAGCAAAGGCTGAGGGAGTTTTTGTTTGCTCCTCATTTTTCCCGCAAAAACTCACAAATCCCTTTCCAAACGTAAGATTTTGCGTTATTCTATACTTATCTGTATTAATAAAGAAAAGAGAGGTGCACGGCTATGGTGCAATATCTCGCAAAACGCATCGGGCGCTCCATTCTGACCTTGTTCGTCATTGTGACGCTGGTGTTCTGCCTGCTGCGGCTCATGCCGGTGGAAGGCTACTTTGCCAACTACGAAAAAATGACCGAGGCACAGATTCAGGCCGGGCTGCAGTCCATGGGCCTGCTGGACCCGCTGCCGGTGCAGATCGGCCATTTCTGGCGGGATGCGCTGCACGGTGATCTGGGCGTGAGCCACATTTACAAGCTCAACGCTCCCGTGACCAAGATCCTTGCCCAGAAGCTGCCCATTTCCATCGAAATGGGTGTGCTGGCCATGCTGCTGAGCCTTGTGCTGGGCATCCCGCTGGGCCTTGTCATGGGCCGTTATAAGGGCCGCTGGCCGGATAAGCTGGGCACGGCATTCATCGTGCTCATTCAGGCGGTGCCTGCGGCAGTGTACTTTTTGTATATCCAGATGTACGGCACCACCGCCATGGGCGTGGGCCTGCTGTTCGATGCCGCCAACTGGCGCTATTGGGTGCTGCCGGTGTGCAGCATGAGCCTTGCAAACCTTGCGTTCTACGCCATGTGGCTGCGCCGCTATATGGTGGACGAGAGCAACAAGGACTACGTCAAGCTGGCCCGCGCCAAGGGCGTGAGCGAGAACAATATCGCCCTGCACCACGTATTCCGCAACGCCATGGTGCCGCTGGTGCAGTACATTCCCTCCGCATTCCTGAACACCGTCGTCGGCTCCATCTACATCGAAAGCCTGTACAGCATCCCGGGCATGGGCGGCCTGCTGGTCACCTGTGTGCAGCGCCACGACAACACCATGGTGCAGGGCATCGTGCTGCTGTACGCCTGCGTGGGCATCATCGGCCTGATTTTGGGCGATGTGCTCATGGTGCTCATTGACCCCCGCATCAACTTTGGCAAGAAAGAAGGTGGACGCTGATGCTCTCTTTTCTGAAACGCGAAAAATCGAAGCAGCTGGAGGATCAGCTGAATGCTGCTCAGGCACAGCGCCGCACCGGCTGGGAAAATCTGCCGGAGGATGAGCTGTTCACCCCCGCCGGATTCAGTGAGGAACAGGCCGAAGCCACCGCCAGCTCCAACTACAGCTACTGGGGCAGCACCTTCCGTGCCTTTTTCAAGAACAAGTTCGCCATGGCCCTGCTGATCGCGCTGGTGGTCGTGGTTGCCTTTGCCTTCATCCAGCCCCACCTGCCCGGTCAGGCAGACCCGAACCTGTGCGCCGTGGACCCTGTGACCGGCATCCAGTACCGCAACATCGCCCCCGGGCAGGACGGCTTTATCTGGGGTTCCAACTCCATCGGTCAGGACCTGTGGGCACGCATCTGGGCCGGTGCACGCACCAGTCTGACTATCGCCTTCTTCGTGGCCCTCATCGAAGCTGTGGTGGGCATTACCGCCGGTGTGCTGTGGGGCTATGTGCGCGGGCTGGATTTTGTGTTCACCGAGCTGTACAACATCTTCGATAACATTCCCACCGCCATCGTGCTGATCCTCATTTCCTATGTAGCCACCCCCAGCATCTGGACCATGGTCCTTGGCATGGCCATCAAGGGCTGGATCGAAATGGCACGCTTCATCCGCAACCAGATCCTCATCATCCGCGACCGGGATTATAATGTGGCTTCCCGCTGCATCGGCACGCCCACCATCCGCATCGTGCTGCGCAACCTGCTGCCCTACCTCGTCTCGGTCATCATGCTGCGCATGGCCCTCACCATCCCGGAAGCCATTGGCAACGAGGTGTTCATCACCTACATCGGTCTGGGCCTGTCCGTGGAGACCCCCTCGCTGGGCAACCTAGTCAATGATGGCCGCAAGGTGATGATGCAGGCCGGGCTGCGCTACCAGCTGCTGTACCCCACCCTCATCCTGAGCTTTGTTACCATTGCGTTCTATCTGATCGGCAACGCCTTCTCGGATGCTGCCGATCCGAAGAACCATCTGCAGTAAGGAGGGGACATCATGGAACACAACCAGCTCATTCTCTCCGCAAAAGATGTCAACATCCAGTTCAACCTGCGTGGAAAAGTGCTGCACGCCATCCGTGGCATCGATCTTGACCTCTATCAGGGAGAGGTGCTTGCCATCGTAGGCGAGAGCGGCTCCGGCAAGAGCGTTTTTACCAAGAGCTTCATGGGCCTGCTGGATGCCAACGGCTCCATTACCAGCGGCACCATTGATTACTACGGCATGGCGGACGGCAAGCCGCTGCGCCTTTCTGACCTCAGAACCGAAAAGGACTGGCTGCGGGTACGCGGCCGCGAGATCGCCATGGTCATGCAGGACCCCATGACCAGCCTGAACCCGCTGAAGACCATCGGGGCACAGATCATGGAAGCCGTTGCCCTGCATCAGGGCTTAAAGGGTGCTGCCGCCAAGGAAAAAACGCTGGAATACCTGCGGGATGTGGGCATCTCTGACCCGGAAAAGCGCTTTAAGCAGTACCCGCACGAGTTCTCCGGCGGCATGCGCCAGCGTGTGGTCATTGCCATTGCGGTGGCCTGCAGCCCCAAGATCCTGATCTGCGACGAGCCTACCACCGCACTGGACGTGACCATTCAAGCCCAGATTTTGCAGCTTTTGAAGGAAATGCGGTTCAAGTACGATCTGACCATCGTCATGATCACCCACGATCTGGGCGTTGTGGCAAACATTGCAGACCACGTGGCTGTGATGTACGCAGGCGACATTGTGGAGATTGGCACTGCTGACGAAATTTATTACGATCCCCGCCACCCCTACACATGGGCACTGCTTTCCAGTATGCCCCAGATGGGCGTAAAGGGCGAGGACCTGTTCAACATCGTGGGCACACCGCCAAACCTGTTTGCGGAAATTCGCGGCGATGCTTTTGCGCCCCGCAACCCGCAGGCGCTGAAGATCGATTTTGTCAAGCGCCCGCCTTACTTTGAGGTAACGCCCACCCACAAGGCCAAAACATGGCTGCTGGACCCCCGGGCACCCAAGATCGAGCCGCCTGCTGCGGTAAAAATGCTGCGAGAGGAGGGGCTGTAAGATGGAAAATGAACGCGAAGTTCTTTTGGAAGTGAACCACCTGAACGTAACCTACGGCTCCGGCAAAAAAGCATATGAAGCTGTGCAGGATGCCAACTTTAAAATTTATAAGGGCGAGACCTTCGGCCTTGTAGGCGAAAGCGGCAGCGGCAAAACTACCATTGGCCGCGCCATCCTGCGCATTCTGCCCACCTCCGGCGGCGAGATCCTCTATAAGGGCCAGAAGATCAACGGCAGAATTTCCCGCCAGCTGGACAGGCAGATCATCAAAGAGATCCAGATGATCTTTCAGGACCCGCAGTCCTCGCTGAACGAGCGCGCCAAAGTGAGCTACATCGTAGGCGAAGGCCTGCAGAACGTCCGGCCTGATCTTTCCACCGCCCAGCAGGAGGAAAAGGTGCGTCAGGCTCTGCTGGACGTGGGTCTGCTGCCGGAATTTGCCTCCCGCTTCCCGCACGAATTTTCCGGCGGACAGCGCCAGCGCATCGGCATTGCCCGGGCCCTGATCGTGGAGCCGGAGTTCATCGTTGCCGATGAGCCCATCAGCGCACTGGATATGTCCATCCGTGCACAGGTGCTGAACCTGCTGCGCCGCCTGCAGAAGGAACGCGGCATCACCTACCTGTTCATCGCCCACGATCTTTCCGTGATGCGCTACATTTCCGACCGCATCGCCGTCATCCACAAGGGCCGCATCGTGGAGCTGGCCGAAGCTGAAGAGTTGACAGCCCACGCCATCCACCCCTATACCCGCAGCCTGCTTTCCGCCATTCCCATGCCGGACCCCCGCAGGGAGCGGCAGAAAAAGCTGCTGGTGTACGACCCCGCCATGCACGACTACTCCAGAGAGGCCCCCCAGTGGCGCGAACTGCGGCCTGAGCATTTTGTACTGTGCAGCGCTGCCGAAGCCGAGCAGTGGCTGCCGCGCTGACCCCCGACATTTCGGGCTGAATCGTTGTTTTACGGCACTTTTACGCAACATTCAAAGTTTATTTCTTGACATTCTCCGGCAGCTCCACTACAATAGAATCTGCATCATTGATTCTGATTTTTGAGTTATTAGCGTGTTCTGACCGGCGGCTTTCATCTTCTTTGCAAAGCTGTCGGCTTTTGGCAATGAAAAGAAGAAGAAAGAAAAGAGGACTTTATTCTATGACTACTGAACAGCGTGAACCGCTCTATGCGTCCACTGCGAAGCCTTGGCTGAAGTACTATGACCAGAAATACATCGACATGCCTCTTCCTAAGTGCAGCGCCTTTGAGTATCTCTGCCATCAGAACAAGAACCATCTGAGCGAGACCGCTCTGGAGTATTATGGCCGCAAATTCACCTTTGCAGACCTCTTTGTGAATGTCAAGAAAACCGCGGCCGCCTTCCGTGCTCTCGGCGTGAAGAAGGGCGACATCATCACCGTTGTCAGTGTGATGACCCCCGAGGTGATCTATGCCTTCTACGCTGTCGATATGATCGGTGCAACGCTGAATCTGGTGGACCCACGCTACAGCGTTGAGGGCATCCACGAGTACATCGAAGAGGTAGATTCCCGCCTGCTGATCTGCCTGAATGTGACCTATGAGCGCTGCCACAAGGCAGAAAAGCGCACCAATGTGGAGCGCGTTCTGGTCATCAGCCCCGCAGACTCTCTGCCGCTGCATCTGGCCGTCGGCTACAAGCTGACCAACCCCGATAAGAACCGCTACAAGTCCAATGTGATCCACTGGAAGGACTTTATTGCACAGGGCAAGGATCAGAGCATGAACGCCGAACCCTACGATCCGCAGCACGCCTGCGTGGTGGTGCACACCGGCGGCACCACCGGTTCGCCCAAGGGCGTTATGCTGACCGACGACTGCTTTAACTCTCTGGCCCACGAATTCATCGCCCAGAGCAACCTGTTCTGCCGCGGCCAGAAGCTGATGAACGTCATGCCTCCGTTCATTGCCTACGGCTATGCCTGCGGCGTGCACATGCCGCTGGTCATGGGCCTGCACGTCGTTATCATCCCCAATCTGGACCCCGACAAGCTGGGCGCACTGATCTGGAAGCACAAGCCCGAGCACATGTTCGGCGTTCCGGCCCACTACCAGCAGATGGCAGCTTCTCCGCTGCTCAAGAAGAAGAAGGATCTCTCCTTCATCCGCAACTATGCCGCCGGCGGCGACTCGCTGCCGCTGGGCGCTGAGCTGACTGTGAACGAGTTCCTGAAGGCGCACAACGTGGAATATCCGCTGGCCAAGGGCTACGGCATGACCGAGGTCTCCTCTGCCGCTACCGTTGCCGCCGGCAACGTGACCAAGCCCGGCAGCGTGGGCATTCCCATGCTGAACACGGTGGTGTCCATTTTTGAGCCTGGCACCGAGACCGAACTGCCCATCGGGGAGCGCGGCGAGATCTGCATCTGCACCCCCACCGTCATGAAGGGCTACTACAATAAGCCTGAGGAGACCGACATGATCTTGCGCCGCCATGCAGACGGCCAGATTTGGGCACACACCGGCGATGTCGGCTACATGGACGAGGACGGCTTTGTGTATCTGGATTCCCGCATCAAGCGCATGATCATCCGTCACGATGGCTTCAAGGTGTTCCCGTCCATGATCGAGAACGTCATCAGCCGCCACCCGGCCGTGCATCAGTGCTCGGTGGTGGGCTGCACCGATAAGGACCATGTGCAGGGCCGCCTGCCCTTCGTCTACGTGGTGCTGGACCCGGAAGGCGACAAGAAAAAGCGCCAGATCGTGCGGGAACTGCGCCAGCTGTGCAAGGAAGAGCTGCCGGAGTATGTGCAGCCGGTGGGCTACAAGTTCATCTCCGAAATGCCCTTTACCCCTGTTGGCAAGGTGGACTACCGCAAGCTGGAAGAAGAGATCACTCCCCGCGATTACTGATTCTGAACTTCACCCTGTAATTTTTCAGACACTGAGCTCTCCCAAAAGGGAGAGCTTTTTTGTATGGAAGAAACCGCAGAATACGGACACAGCGATGGCCGCAATTTTTTGAATTTTGTCAGTTGACAATTTTTACTTTCCATTTTATCATAGAGACAACAGCTGTGCCGCACAGGTGCAGTCATTCCAGAAAGAAGGAATTACAATGAAAAACAAAAAGTTTGCCAGCTTTCTGGCCGCAGCGGCAGCGCTTGTGCTGCTGGCCATGCCTGCATTTGCTGCCGACGAACAGACGGAGCTGCCTGCCGCCGAAGCAGCAGAGGTGCAGCAGGAGCAGACCGCAGCGCCTGCCGAGCAGGAGACCGCCCTGCCCGCCGATGCCCAGACAGCCGGCGAACCGGAGCAGCAGCTCACCTATGTGGCGCTGGGCGACAGCATCACCTCCGGTGTCGGCCTTGCCGATATGAAATACAACATCGCCCAGATCGGCTACGATCTGCAGCCGAACTTTGAGGGCTACCCTTCCCAATGCTACACCGCCCTTGTGGGCAAGGGCCTTGGGCTGGACCGCCAGCACGCGATCAATCTGGGCCTGCCCGGCCTGATGAGCCCTGACATGCTGGATATGGTGCAGAACAGCGCCATGCCCAAGATGAATCAGGCTTCCGGCGCATATTACGTCTACCCGGAATATCAGGAGTATCTGCGCAAGGCCGATATCATTTCCATCCAGATCGGCTCCAACGACGCGCTGGTGCCCTGCATCGTAGGTCTGGGCGAGGCCACCAACTGGAAGAGCGAGCAGCTTGCCGCACTGATGGTCAGCGGTGCCCTGCGTGATTTCAACTTCCAGAAGCTGGGGCTCTTCCTCGAAGCGCTGAACCGTATGACCCTTACCTTTGACGAAAGCCGCGCCACCAACCGCCTGCTGTTCCGCGGCATGGATGAGATCTGCGATCAGGCCTATACCAATGTGACCGCCAGCCTGCCGCAGATCGTGGCCAGTATCCGTGCACTGAACCCGGATGCCAAAATCGTGCTGCTGGGCTACACCAATCCCGTGCCGCTGCTGCCCGCATGGAACAGCTATTTCAGCAAATTGAACCGCTTTGCCAAAGACCTTGCCGCACAGGAAGGCTTGATCTATGTGGACATTCCCCGTGCGCAGACCGCTGCCGACGGCCACCCCACCGTTAAGGGCCACCAGTACATTGCAAACCAGATTTTGAATGCTCTGAAGTGAGCTTTCCATCAAAAAAGCCTGTCTCATTTTACGAGACAGGCTTTTTTTGTTTGCGCTGTTCTGTTTTCAGCTCAGCCGGCCGCTTTCCACCGAAAAGCTGATATCTGCCGCAGCCATGGTAGACTTGCGGTGGGAGACCAACAGCACCGTTTTGTCTTTGCACTCTGCCCGCACAGCCTTGAGGATCACGCCCTCATTCAGGCTGTCCAGATTGGAGGTAGGCTCGTCCAGCAGCAGGAAGGGTGCATCATGCAGGAAGGCACGCGCCACACCGATGCGCTGGCGCTCGCCGCCGGAAAGTGCACCGCCCAGCTCACCCACCGGGGTATCATAGCCCTTGGGCAGGCTATGGATAAAGCCGTCCAGCGCAGCCTTTTTGCAGGCTGCTTCCACCTCTTCCCGGGTGGCATCCCGCTTTGCAATGCGGATGTTGTTCTCAATGGTATCGTCGAACAGCTCGGTCTCCTGCGTCACAAGGCTTTCCTGTTCGCGCAGGGCGGCGGTGTTCACGCGGCGGATATCCTCTGCGCCAAAGCGGATGCTGCCGCTGGATGCATCCCAGAAGCGCATCAGCAGCCGCAGGAAGGTAGACTTTCCGCTGCCGGAGCGGCCGGTGATGCCCACGATCTTCTTTTCCGGAATGGTCAGGCTCAGGTCATGCAGCACCTCCTCATTGGCATAGGCAAAGTTCACATGCTCTGCCGCAGCACCTGCAAATGCGGTGTCTGTGCCGTCGGTCACATCGGCGGTGACGGGCTGTTCGTCCAGCAGGTCCAGCACGCGGTCTGCGCTGGCGAACACCTGCGTCAGGCTGGCACCAAGGTTTGCCAGCGCCACCACCGGGCCAAAGGAGCTGAGGGCCGAAAGGGTGCACACCAGTACGCCCTCCACGCCCATTTTACCGCTCTGGTAAAGGTTCAGGCTCACACCCAGCACGGCCAGCACCGTGAGCAGGATCAAGGTGTTCGTGATGGCCACGGTCAGGCCCTCGCGGTATTTCATCGCCTTCTGCTTTTCGCCCAGCATCTCACTGTGGGCCGTGATGCCCTCGGCGCGGGCTGCGGTGTCCTGATACTGCAGGGTATCCTTCAGGCCGCGCAGGCTTTCCAGCACATAGCTGTTGGTATCGGCCAGTGCCTGACGGTACTCCCGGGCGGCACGGTCGCCGCGCTTTGCGCTCCACACCGGCAGGGCCACGCCCACCAGCAGATAGCCCGCCAGCAGCACCAGCGCAGGCAGGATGTGCCAGCTGCCCACAAAGCCCGTCATGCCGATGACGCAGATGCACGCGATGCAGATGGGCGAAATGGTGTGGGCATAGAACACCTCCAGCGCTTCGATATCGGCGGTGATGAGCGAGATCAGGTCACCGCGGTCACGGCCTTCCAGCTTTGCAGGGGTCAGACGGCGCAAGGCACCGAACACCTTATCGCGGATCAGGGCCAGCAGCTTGAAGGCGATATAGTGATTGGACGCCTGCTCTGCGTAACGCAGAACGCCGCGCAGCAGCGCAAACACCAGAATGCAGGCAAAGGCCGTGCCCACGGTCCTCACCGGGCTTGCAAGCCCCAGCGCACGCAGGATGCCAAAACCGCCGAAGATGGTAATGAAGGTGGCGCAGAAGTGGCCTGCCACCCCCATCACGATCGCTGCCAGCATGATGGGCAGCATGGGCTTTACCAGTACGATCAGCCGTCCCACAGTGGCAAAGGGGCTGCGATGATTGCTCTTGTTCATGCTCAGGCATCCTCCTC
>ULSY01019705.1_pt1 | contig 11026 bp, 12 predicted proteins | sample 1957201 | NCBI WGS metagenome assembly ULSY01 (sample SAMEA4835723, study PRJEB28245) | human gut metagenome | biome: gut microbiome; material: fecal sample | place: Denmark | collected 2008
CTGCAGAACTCGTTCTTCTCGGCGGGCTACCTGATGGCGGCCAGCATCGTGGCACTGAAGTGCCTGAACCTTGTGCCCGACCTGGCGGCATGGATGATACCGGAGGGTGACACGGCGTTCAGTACGAGAAACTTCGGCGAGGGAGTGGCACAGCAGGTGAAGATGTCGGCGACCGGTGCCATGCACTCGATAATGAGATAAAGAACCTTATAAACACATTCAAATGAAGATAGAAAAGAAAATTGAAAAATGGTGCAAGGACGCCCGCTTTATGAGTTTCGCCAACCGGCGGATGAGCCTTGAGTTCACCCGAAGGTTGGAAAGTGCCAGCCTTGACCCGGTCTTTGAAGAACTGGACGGAGCGTTTGAATATGATGACCGTTACATTGTTCCCCTGGTGGAATACCTGACCTGCCGCCTGCATATTGCCCAGCTCCGGAAAGACGAAGAGGGCATCTGGCAGGTCTGGTTCCATGTGGCCATGGAAGGGTATTACGTGCAGGCTTTCCAAGAAGAGTTCGCGTCCTTGCTGGCGGAACTGAAGACGGCCCTGATGCCGGTACTGCATAAAGAATACATCCGTAACCCGATTAATGAAAAATAGCCTATGGTCATAAAGAATCTGGAAAACAAGATCAAGCTGGTCGGCATCATCTGTGTGTCGGCCATCATCGGGTGCGTCATCATCAGCCTGTCGAGCATCTGGACGGCACGCGGCATGGTGGCCGACGCGCAAAAGAAAATCTATGTGCTGGACGGGAACGTACCGGTACTGGTGCAGCGCACCTCTATGGAGGAGACGCTGGAAGTGGAAGCCAAAGCTCATGTAGAAGCCTTCCACCACTACTTTTTCACCCTTGCCCCGGACGACAAATACATCCAGTACACCATGGAGAAAGCCATGTACCTGGTGGATGAGACGGGGCTTGCGCAGTATAACACGCTGAAGGAAAAGGGATTCTATAACAACATCATGGGTACGAGCGCGGTGTTCAGCATTTTCTGCGACAGCATCAAGTTCGACAAGGAAAAGATGGAGTTCACCTATTACGGCAGGCAGCGTATCGAACGGCGCACCTCTATCCTGATGCGTGAACTGGTCACCGCAGGGCAGCTGAAACGGGTGCCGAGGACGGAAAACAACCCGCACGGGCTGCTGATAGTGAACTGGCGTACCTTGCTGAACAAGGACATCGAGCAGAAGACGAAGAACAACTATTAAATGAAGAATGAAGAGTTAAGAATGAAGAATTTAAACACTGAAATAATCAAGCTATGGGATGGAAGAAACTGATTTTCGGGGAGAAGATGCCTGACAAGGATGACCCGAAGTATGCTAAAAGGTACAGGAAGGAAGTGGAAGCCGGACGGAAGGCAGCCCGGTTCCTGCGTCTGGACAAGGCGGCCGGATGTGCGCAACGTTTTGCCTGTTCGCATCCGAAATGGTTCCTCGGCATCGTGTTCGGCATCGTGCTGGGATGCCTTGCGCTGAATGTGTGCCGGGTGGTATCGGTATGCCATACTCCGGACAGCCAAAACCGTGAAACCGCCACGGAACGGCAGGAAATACTTTTGAAACAAAAAAGACCTACGCATGATGATAACGGACAGGATTAATTTCAGACAACCGAAGTACGTGCTTCCTGCCATCCTTTACCCGTTGCTGCTGGTAACCGGGTATCTGGTGATGGACATCTTCGACACGGAAACGGCGGAAGCCCCCTCCAAGCTGCAGACCACCGAGTTCCTGAACCCGGAACTGCCCGAGGCACAGATGCGCGATGACGGCATCGGGGGCAAATACGAGAGCATGGTGAAATCCTACGGACGGATACAGGATTATTCCGCCGTGGAAAACATAGAGCGCAATGATAATGGCACAGACAAGGAAGAATATGACTCGAAATACACAGAAGATGACCTCGCCCTGCTCGATTCGGAAGCAGCCGAACGGTCGGAAGAACTGGAACGGCTGCGTGAGATGCAGGAACGCCTGCGAAAAAGCGCCGAAAAAGGCGAGGCGGTGCTGGCGGATTCCGGCAGCCTGCAACCGTTGAGTGAGGAGGAACGCATCGCCCGGAGCGAACAACGGCGCAAGGAGGCGTTGGCCGAACTGGACAAGGCATTGGCAGAAGCCAGAGCGCAGGGGCAAAAGGGTCTACAAGATGCGGACAGTACGGGAACGGACAGCCTTGCTTCCACCGGAAATGTCTCCATAGGCGGCAAGGTGGAAATCAACGAAAACGCCGTGAATGAACTGGCTGAGAATGCCGGGGCGGAACAGGTGGTGAAGAAGGTAAAGGCTTCCTCTGACTACTTCAATACCCTGGCAGAGAACGAGCCGGAGCCACGCCTGATAAAGGCCATCATCGACGAGGACATCAAGGCGGTGGAAGGCTCGCGGGTGCGCCTGCGGCTGCTGGACGACATCGAGATAGACGGGAAAGTGGTGGAGAAAGGGGCTTACCTGTACGCCGTCATGAGCGGTTTCGGCAGCCAGCGGGTGAAGGGCAGCATCAAGAGCCTGCTTGTGGAAGACGAGCTGGTAAAGGTGAACCTTTCCCTTTATGACACGGACGGACTGGAGGGGCTGTACGTACCAAGCAGTTCGTTCCGTGAAACCACGCAGGAAGTGGCGTCGAACGCCCTCGGCAGCACGATGAGCATCAACAGCGGCTCTACAGGGAACGTCTTCACCCAATGGGGAATGCAGGCCATACAGAACGCCTACCAACGCACGAGCAACGCCCTTGCGAAAGCCGTGCGCAAGAACAAGGCGAAGCTGAAATACGGCACGTTCGTTTATCTTGTGAACGGCAGGGAAAAGAATAACAATTAAAATGAAAGCAATCCGAATGAACATGATACTGATAAAAAAAGGAATCCTGATAATGTCCGTCCTGCTGACAGGTACGGCGGTCCGTGCGCAACGGACCTATAACGAAATGGAGCAACTGACGGTGAACGAGCAGGTGACCACCGTCATTACCGCCACCGAACCCATACGTTTCGTGGACATCTCCACGGACAGGATAGCGGGCGACCAGCCCATCAACAACACCATCCGCCTGAAGCCCAAGGAAGCGGGACACGGGGACGGCGAAGTGCTGGCCATTGTCACCATCGTGACGGAACGCTACCGCACGCAATACGCACTGATTTACACCACCCGGATGCAGGAGGCCGTGACGGACAAGGAGATTCAGCAGGTGGAAATGGCGGCATACCATAACCCGGCCGTGTCACTTTCCACCGAGGACATGTACCGCTTCGCCCGGCAGGTATGGCTGTCGCCTGCCCGCTACCGCAACGTGAGCCGCAGGCAGCACAGGATGACCATGCGCCTGAACAACATCTATGCCGTGGGTGATTACTTCTTCATTGACTTCTCCATTGAGAACCGGACGGACATCCGTTTCGACATCGACGAGATCCGTGTCAAACTGGCGGATAAGAAAGTGTCGAAAGCCACCAACGCACAGGTTGTCGAACTGAAGCCTGAAATGGAACTGGAACGGAGGCGGTCTTTCCTGCACGGCTACCGCAACGTGCTGGTCGTGAAAAAAATGACTTTCCCGAACGACAAGGTGCTGACCATAGAAGTGAGCGAGAGGCAGATTTCGGGACGCACCATTGCGCTGAACATAGACTACGAGGACGTGCTTTGTGCGGACAGTTTCAATGACGTGTTATTGAGGGAGGAGTAAGGAATGAAGAATGATGGACGAAGAATGAAGGATTTTATTGTGCGAAGGACATTGATACTGTCTGTGCTTTTGCTGACGGTGTCAGCTTCCACCTTTGCCGATGACCGACACGGCAGGATACAAATCGGAGCAGGACTGTTGTATGAAAGGGGCATGGATTTGACCATCGGCTACGAATATGAGACGAACTACCACCATTCTTGGGAGTTTTTCGGGAATGTTTATCTGAAATGGGATGAATGCACGGACTGTAAGCACGTGTGTCCGAAGTCTTTCTGGAACAACTATAACACCTGGGGCGTGGGGGCTGCCTACAAGCCCTGCGTGTTCCGCAGCAGGAACCAACACGGCAACCTGCGCCTGGGTGCGTCGCTCGGCTCGGACAGTGACAGGATGCTTGGCGGCATCCACGCGGGATATGAACACAGCTATGCGCTCCGCAAGGGCTGGGAACTGTTCTGGCAGGCCAAGTGCGACCTGATGATAAAAGGTGAAGACCTGTTCAGGACAGGAATCGTTATCGGAGTGAAAATACCAACTAAATAAAGAATGGGGAATCAGGCATGAAAGGAAATAGAAACAAGACTGGAAAAGCGTGGGCGGCAGCCGTACTTGCATTGGCTGTTGCCCTGACGGGGTGCGACGGGCATCACGAGCCGTCGGACACGTCGATGCAGGTCGGGTACATCCTCTGTATCGGAGGAGAGACCATGAGTTATGAGGAATATACGGCTTCCGGCAAGGAGGCTATCGGCGTGGTGTTCTATGTGAACCATGGTGAGGACATGACGGGAACTGGATATGCGGTGTACCTGCACGACCTTGCCCCGGAAGCCTTTGCGGACAGCCTGGGCGTGTCGCAAGGCACATCGGCAGACCCGTCGGCATACGACGGCAATGAAAACACCTTCGCGCTGTATGACACGCAAGACGTGTCCTCGCCAATGGCCATGCAGGTGTTTGACCTTTGGCGGTACGGCCAGAGCGCATACGTCCCTTCGGTGGCACAGATGCGCCTGCTGTATGCGGCCAAAGAACTGGTCAATCCCTACATCGAGGCTTGCGGAGGTGACCTCTTGCCCGATAACACGGACGACTGCTGGTACTGGACAAGCACCGAAGTGGAGGGGCAGGAAACAGCCAAGGCATGGCTCTACTCGACCGGCAGCGGCGCCATGCAGGAAACGCCGAAGACACAGGCGCACAAGGTGCGGCCCGTCATCACGCTAAACAAGTAACGAATAAGAATATAAAAGCAAGAAGTGTTCTTTGACATTGTCGGACGAAAAGACGATACCATCAGCCATCCGCATGGATTGAACGGACAACCTCCATCAACTCGCGGATGCTCATCTCTATTTCGGAAGCGTCAGGGATTGGCCTGTATGCCAGATTCCGCAATTCGTTCCGGTAAACATCCTTGAGCCGGTTCCAGACATCCGGCAAATCCACCATCAGCGGTGATTGCCCGATATTCCGTCCCAGCCAGCCTTCCGGCTTATCGAAGCTCTGCCTGTCATGGTCGAACAGCGACTTGAAGTCATCGGAGAAGGCCGTGCTGTAGAGATAATCGCGGCACTCACTGTCATGGAGCAAGTGGTGCAAGTCGTAGAAATGGCGGATTTTCGCCGCCAGTTGCGGCATATACAAGTCGGCCAGCGAACAGCGGAGCAGCGACACCAATTTCTCGGTGAGGGTGCGGCGTTTGTCCAGCACATTGACCTCGAAAGGAAGCAGCCCGTACTCCTCGGCCAACCGCCCGTTGCCTGACGCCTGCAGGAAATCCGCCAGGAAACACGTCAGCGTGCGCCTTTCAAACGGATAAGGATTTGCGAAGCTGTTTATCTCCACCAAAAGCTGTCCGGCCTTGATGGCTCCGGCTTGGGAAACGTCAACCGCCTTTGGATAAACATAAAAAGCCTTGTGGTAGTGCGACCCCTTGCTGGTCTGTCCGGGGATGACCAGTTCCTCCAATCCGGCGGTCATGTTCTTCGCCGTGCGGCGGATAAGGTTCTTCAACTGGTTGCCGCTCAGCGTCCATGCCTCGGATATGGCCACGTCGATGTCTTCGGAGAAACGCGCCCCGATGCCGTATGCCTTGGTCAGGCTGGTGCCCCCCTTGAAAACGGCCCGGTTGTCCTTGTCACCCTCCGCCATCAACGACAGCGAGCGGCAAATCCAATAGTCTTTTTCAATAAAGACGCTCTTGATTCCCAAGCCGCCCTCGTCTTTCGGGCGGGCCGCAGCTTCAATGGCATCGGCAAAAAGCTGTCTGTCCTCATGCAGTTTCATACGATGTTCCATGCTGATTTGGTGGGTAAAGCCTGTGCTGAAACAGGGAGTTTGTATGTAGTGACCCCGTTGAGGGTGCCACGGAGACCGAAAGATTCCGACCCGATGTCCTCGAATACCGCACCCAGCAAGGCACGGACGTAAGGCGTATAGGCTTTGGCAAGTGACGCAAGCCTCTCGCGTTCTGCGGCGGACAGCGCGGCGACCAGACGGCACACCCCGCGCACGCAATCGTCCGGGGAAACCGCCGGAATGTCGCGAAGCAGCCTGAGCGCGTCGAGGATGCGCAACAGGGGGATGTTCTCCTCCGAGATTTCATTGGGCTGCATGAGGAACGAGACGGAATACTCCCCCCTCTTCAACGGACGGCGGTATTTGTTCACGCCGATGGTGATGGCGGACGTTATCTGCGTGGTCAGCCCCATCTGCGCGAACGCGGCGGTGCCGGTAATGTAGCCCACAGGCTTACCGTTCCGCTCAAGCAAGTCCTTGACCACTTCCATGACGGAAGGCTTCAGGACGCCGAACACGGTCTGCCGGGGCTTGTAGTATCTGCCCTTGGCCACCTTGCGGATTCCACCGCCGGCCACCATGCGGCTCAAAGCCTTGACCAATGCCGGCTGGTATTCCGCCGGAATGGGAAAGTCACTGATGGAAAAGACCCTGCCTTGCGGCATGGTTTCCAATGTCTCCTTTATCTGTCTGGTGATAACCATGATGCAAACTTCTTGTTTCCGAGGGCAAAGATACAGAAAAAGTCTTGTTTTTTACGTCATAAACATGACTTTTTTGTTTTGGAACAGATAAAATCGTTTTTTTCGTCCGGCAAGGGACAAAGGCAAGCTTTAAGCTTGGAGGCCATTAGGCCGCACGTGGGATATAAAAACAGTGACATTAACATTTAGAACCAAAGAATAAAGGATATGGAAGAAAGCAAGGAACTGCAAGGAGCTTATAAGATATTCCGGACGGTGGTGTACGTGTCCGTCCTGCTGGAGTTTTTCATGTATGCCATTGACCCGGCCGTGCTGGACCAGTGGAACGGCATTGTCTGCGACGTGCATGACCGCATGAAGGCGTGGCTCATCTACCACGACGGGAATCTTATATATAGTAAGGTGGCGACCGTGCTGCTGATTTGCATCACCTGTGTGGGCACGCGCAACAAGAAGCACCTGGAGTTCGATGCCCGCAGGCAGGTTCTCTACCCGTTGGTGTGCGGCATCGGCTTCCTCGTGCTGTCTGTCTGGCTTTACAACCGTCCGATGGATGTACGTGTCTATTCCCTGCGCTTGAACATCATACTCTATATGGCGGCATCCGTATTGGGCACGGTTCTCGTGCATGTGGCGCTGGACAACATCTCCAAATACCTGAAGGAAGGCCTGCTGAAAGACCGGTTCAACCTGGAGAACGAGAGCTTCGAGCAATGCACGGAACTGGTGGAGAACAAGTATTCGGTCAATGTGCCCATGCGCTTTTATTACAAGGGCAAGTTCCGCAAAGGCTGGGTGAACATCGTCAATCCTTTCAGGGGAACGTGGGTGGTAGGTACGCCGGGCAGCGGCAAGACCTTCTCCATCATCGAACCTTTTATTCGACAACACTCCGCAAAAGGCTTTGCCTTAGTGGTTTACGATTATAAGTTTCCCACTTTGGCCACTAAACTATACTACCATTTCAAGAAGAACCAGAAGCTGGGAAAACTGCCCGAAGGCTGCAAGTTCAACATCATCAACTTCGTGAACGTGGAGTACAGCCGGAGGGTGAACCCGATACAGGCGAAGTACATCCCAAACCTTGCGGCAGCCTCGGAAACGGCGGAAACCCTGCTGGAATCCCTGCAGAAGGGCAAGAAAGAGGGAGGCGGCGGCAGCGACCAGTTCTTCCAGACCTCGGCGGTGAACTTCCTTGCCGCCTGCATCTATTTCTTCGTGAACTACGAGCGGGAACCCTACGACAAGGACGGAAACAGGCTGTATGCGGAAAAGGTACAGGACAAGGAGACCAAGTTCTGGAAGCCTACGGGCGTGGTGCGTGACCGTAAGGGCGGCAACATCGTGGAACCCGCCTACTGGCTGGGCAAGTATTCGGACATGCCGCACATCCTGTCGTTCCTGAACGAGAGCTACCAGACCATCTTCGAGGTCTTGCAGACGGACAACGAGGTGGCGCCGCTGCTCGGCCCGTTCCAGACGGCCTTCCAGAACAAGGCGATGGAACAGCTGGAAGGTATGATAGGCACGCTGCGTGTCTATACTTCCCGACTTGCCACCAAGGAATCGTACTGGATATTCCATAAGGACGGTGACGATTTCGACCTGAAGGTGAGCGATCCGAAAAATCCCAGCTACCTGCTGATAGCCAACGACCCGGAGATGGAGAGCATCATCGGGGCATTGAATGCCCTGATACTGAACCGCCTTGTGACCCGCGTGAACACCGGTCAGGGCAAGAACATTCCCGTAAGCATTATTGTCGATGAGTTGCCCACGCTGTACTTCCACAAGATAGACCGCCTGATTGGTACGGCACGAAGCAACAAGGTGAGCGTGGCATTGGGCTTCCAGGAACTGCCGCAGTTGGAGGCCGACTACGGGAAAGTCGGTATGCAGAAAATCATCACCACGGTGGGCAACGTGGTGTCCGGCTCAGCACGTGCCAAGGAAACCTTGGAATGGCTGAGCAATGACATCTTCGGCAAAGTGGTGCAGCTGAAGAAAGGCGTGACCATCGACAGGGATAAGACCAGCATTAACCTGAACGAGAACATGGACAATCTTGTGCCCGCCTCGAAAATCTCGGACTTGCCTACTGGATGGATTTGCGGGCAGGTGGCCCGTGACTTCGTTAAGACGAAAACAGGCCGTGGCGACAGCATGAACATACAGGAGGCTGCGGAGTTCAAGACTTCCAAATTCTTCTGCAAAACCGACTTCGACATGGAGGAAATCAGGAAAGAGGAAGCCGGGTACGTGCCGCTGCCCAAGTTTTACACGTTCAAGTCGAAGGAAGAGCGGGAACGCATCCTTTACCGGAACTTTGTAAGAGTGGGCCAGGATGTGAAAGAGATGATAAAGGACGTAGTGAACAGGAAAGGAGCCAGATGACAACAAAGAAATATGTATTGTTCCTGCTGGCTTTGTTTTCAATATGTACGGCCGGTGTCAGTGCGCAAAAACCGGCGACGGACAAGGTCAGGGAACTTGGGATATACAACTTGCCTCTGTTCGAGCGTGCCATACTCTGCACCAGATTCTACGAGGGCTGGCATGGTGAGGAAAGGCACCTGCCCTACATAGGATACGGGCACAGACTGTTGCCCGGTGAACGGCTGACCCATAAGATAAGCCGTGCACAGGGCGACAGCCTGCTCCGTGCTGACATGCGGAAGTTGTGCCGGATGTTCCGCCGTTTCGGTCGTGATTCGGTTCTTCTTGCCTGTCTCGCCTATCATGTTGGACCATACCGGTTGTTGGGAAGCCGGAAGTATCCCAAAAGCAGGCTGATACGCAAGCTGGAATGCGGCGACAGGGACATATATAAGGAATATGTGACATTCCGGAAATGGAAAGGCAGGGTTATCCCAAGCATAGAAAGGCGCAGGCTGGTTGAGTTCGCCCTGTTATTTGAGCCATGACAAGGCCGAAAAGAAGAGGAAACGACTGAGACCCCGGCGGACAATGCGGCACGGAATGACGGAGGTTTTCGATGGTTACCGTGTATTTTCAGTTTAATAACAAACTAAAGAACAAATATCATGGCATCATTCAAACTTAAATTCCGTCCTTCAACTGCCAAGGACAAGGAAGGCACTCTTTATTTTCAAGTGATTCACCGGCGCAGCACGAGGACGGTTTACACCGATTATCACATCCGTCCGGACGAGTGGAATGAGAAGACTTCGTCCGTGCGCGTCACGGGAACGCCGGAGCGGCAGGCGGAACTGCGGATGGTTGTCTCCAAAGTACGGTGGGACTGCAGACAGATTACCTCGTTGATTACAGAAAAGGAACTGGCAATGGTGGAGTACACGGCGGACGACATCGTGTCGGCATTCAGACTTCTGCCACCCTGTCAGACATGGTTCAGCTTCATCCACGGCATGATAGCAAAAAGACTCCGTATCGGTAGGCTGGGAACCGCCAAGACCTATCGTGACGCCCTGGCGAGCTTTTCCCGGTTCAGAGACGGGGAGGACGTAGCCATCGACGCCTTGGACGCGGAGACCATGAACCTGTATGAGGCATGGCTGAAAGGACGGGGTGTGAAGCGCAACTCCTCGTCGTGCTACCTGCGTACCTTGCGCACCCTCTACCGCAAGGCCGTCGAAGCCGGACTGACGACCGACAAGAACATTTTCCGGCACGTATTCACCGGCTTCGCCAAGACCGCCAAACGCGCCATCCCGTTAGGTTCATTGCGTGCCATCAGACGGATTCACCTGCCTGAAAGCTCCGCCATCGCCTTTGCACGGGACATGTTCATGCTGATTGTCTACCTTCAGGGCATCTCGTTCGTTGACCTGGCTTACCTGAAGAAAGACGACATCCGAAACGGACAGCTGCACTACAGCCGCAAGAAAACCGGGCAGGAGCTGACCGTCGGCTGGGAACCGGCCATGCAGGACATCGTGGACAGCTACGCCCACCTGACGAAAGACAGCCCTTACCTTTTGCCTATCATCACAAAGGCGGACGGAACGGAACGGCGGCAGTACGAGCGGATGGAGCATAAGGTGAACTACTACCTCAAGAAAATCGGCACGATGGTCGGATTGCAGGTGCCCCTGACGACCTATACGGGGAGGCATACCTGGGCCAGCACCATGCGCGATATGGGCACCAGCCTGTCCGTCATCAGCAAAGGCCTGGGTCACGAAAGCCTGAAAACCACACAAATCTATCTTTCCTCCATTGGCATGGAGGGCGTGGTGAAAGCCAACAGGAAAATGATCGGAAAAATTTTGCGTGAATAAGAACCGGAAATGTTCGACAAAATCCGTTACTGTATAATATGAAACGGCG
>ULSY01026748.1_pt1 | contig 10936 bp, 8 predicted proteins | sample 1957201 | NCBI WGS metagenome assembly ULSY01 (sample SAMEA4835723, study PRJEB28245) | human gut metagenome | biome: gut microbiome; material: fecal sample | place: Denmark | collected 2008
ATCTTTTCATTCACTTGTGTCAGATAGCCGTCCGTATATGAAAAGGTATATTGTCTCTTCTGGTCGAGAGAAGCATATTCGCATTGCGTGGCGTATCCTTCTTCGTTTAGGGTGTATTTACGCTCAGTCCCTATTTCGTCTGTGAAAGTAACACTGCTTCTGTTGTTTTCGTATTGGATGGTAAGCGGATGGCTGATGATCTCTGTCAAGTCCGCTATCGAAACTTCTTGCGTGTAGGTATAACCGGTCAGCCAGGCATCTTCGTAGCGAAACTCTTCTTCTTTAGTAACGTCAGATACTCCGATTCCATCGGACTTGCAAAATTCGGAGAACAGCATCTTGCTTATTTCCGGGTCAGGAACTTCTGTGCCTGCTTTTTCTTCATCATCCGAACAACCGAACATTACTATCGCACACAACAGAAGTGCTATCTTTTTCATACTTGTTTATTTAATCCGTAACCCTCCGGCAAATCTTCTGCTGGCAGGACTGCTGACACTTTTTTCTATCTTAATACTCTTGGTACTTCGAGTTTCTTCTTCTTTGTCTTCGTCTTTCGGCGGATAGGTTCCCTCCAATGTCTGGATGGCTATGCTTAGCATTCTTTCTTTAGGATTGCCGAAAGGGAGGAACTGGCTGTAATCAGTAGTCCCGTTAATAGACGTTTCGCTTATTTTGAATTTATCGCTGGGAACAAGCACGAATGCGTCTTCGCCTGCATCATGGTCGGAGTTGTAAACGGTGCATACCACCGGATTGACAGACCAACGGTAGGTTTCGTTGATGAATTGCTCTGTAGCCACTGTTTGTCCCTTGCTTGCGCTACCCATGACAATAATGTTAGGAGCCTGATCCTCTTTGTATAGGCTGGTCAGTAGCATTTCTGCTGCTCCGGCTGTTGTTCCGCTGGTGATTGCTACCAAAGTGTTTTGATTCAGATTGACACCGGTCTTCAGCACCTCCTGATCGAAATTGATGGTCGCGTCTTTGTCCAAGTTCTTGTCGTTATATTCCAGATAAGCCATCGGAGTGCCCATTCTTGCATTTGGCACAAGGATGGTGGCAAGTAACTGAACACAGTCCAGCGATCCTCCTTCGTTATAGCGAAGGTCAAGGATAGTGGCTTGTACGTTGGCTTCCTGAAATATCGTTGAGACTTTACGTAATTCATTATTATACTTCTCCGGATCGTCATTGGTTCCGGCGGTGAAGCTGTTGTACATCAGATAGCCGACTTTAGCACCATTGTCTAAAGTCAGAATTTCGTATTTATGTACCGGTTGGTCTTCTATAGACTGGGCGGCTCCCAAATCCAGCGTGACACCGTTCGGTACTACTTTATACACCATAACCGGTTCTTCCGGTACTTCTTCCCCTTCTTCGGGCTCTTCCTCGACTTCTTTCCATACCCCCATCGAAAGTTCTCTTGCTATTGTACCTTGCAGTAGTTGCGTTTCATACTTCTTGCTGATATAGGAAGTGTCTACTTTCATAATCCAGTCACCGCGTTGGAGTCCGGCTTTTTCGGCGGGTGATTCGGGGATAACATAAGTAATCAAGGCATTGTATGCCGTATCGTTATCCTGACTCTTGACGAGCGAGTAGTCGAATCCATAGGTTGGCAACGGAGCTTCCAGGACAGAATCTACAAAAGAGTAGCTGTCTTTGTCCCATTTTGCTTTGGATAAGAAGGTGGCAGGGTCCTGAAACAGGTTTACTTCATCGTAGCCAGGCATATATTGATACCACAGATAATTCTGTTGCATGATATCATACATCCATGTATCCAGTTCAGTCAGGTGGGCATATTCCGGCCAGCGGTCCACACCACACGAAAAGAAGCTGCTGACAGATACGACGATCAGGGCAGGTATAAGTAGTATTTTGCGTAAATTCGTCATCTTAAAAAGCTTTTCAGTGTGCAAATGTAGGAAATACTTTGCTTATCTACCACATTTATGGTATAAAAATGCCTTCAATATGTGATAGGCTGTTAGCAAATCCCGCCTTATCTTTGCAACATCGAAAATGATCAATAGGTATTCATATAAATAGAGAGAGAATAATTAGAATCCAAAGAGAGTGATATAGAGTAAATGATTTTTGGATGGACCGTAACCTGACTTTGATAAAGATTTAATGAAACAGATTTGCTGATGTGCTAATTTGTCGGTGATTAATACATTGGCATCTTAGCACAACTTTTGTTGTTTAACGAATAATTATGATGATGAATATAGCTGCATTATTGTCCGGAGGTGTCGATAGCTCTGTTGTCGTTCACCTTCTTTGTGAGCAAGGATACAAACCGACTCTTTTCTATATCAAAATAGGTATGGACGGGGCGGAGTATATGGATTGTTCAGCCGAAGAAGATATTGAAATGTCCACTGCCATTGCCCGTAAGTATGGTTTGTCCTTGGAAGTCGTGGATTTGCATAAGGAGTATTGGGAGAATGTGGCCGCCTACGCGATTGATAAAATAAAGAAAGGACTGACACCGAATCCGGATGTGATGTGTAACAAACTCATCAAGTTTGGTTGTTTCGAACAGCAGGTCGGAAAGAATTTCGATTTTACGGCGACAGGGCATTACGCCACCACCATCCGGCAGGACGGCAAGACGTGGCTTGGAACAGCCAAAGACCCTGTTAAAGACCAGACGGATTTCCTGGCCCAGATAGACTACCTGCAAGTTTCCAAACTGATGTTTCCTATCGGCGGACTGATGAAGCAGGAAGTACGCGAAATCGCAAGCAGGGCAGGATTGCCCAGTGCCCGAAGAAAGGACAGTCAGGGAATTTGCTTTTTGGGAAAGATTAACTATAATGATTTCGTTCGTCGTTTCCTGGGAGAGCGGGAAGGGGCGATTATAGAACTGGAAACCGGAAAGAAAGTGGGCACGCATCGCGGCTACTGGTTCCATACGATCGGACAACGGAAAGGACTTGGATTGAGTGGCGGTCCCTGGTTTGTGATCAAGAAGGATGTTGAGGAAAATATCATCTATGTCTCTCATGGATATGGAGTCGAAACGCAGTTTGGCAGTGAGTTCCGTATCAATGATTTCCACTTTATTACGGAGAATCCGTGGAAAGATGCCGGAAAGGAGATAGATATTACCTTCAAGATTCGTCACACTCCTGAATTTACGAAGGGAAAGCTGGTACAGGAAGAGGGCGGTCAGTTCCGTATCTTATCTTCTGAGAAGTTGCAGGGCATTGCTCCCGGTCAGTTCGGGGTGATTTATGATGAAGAAGCGGGGATATGTGTAGGAAGTGGTGAGATAACCCGATAGGCTGTTCCCTTTCAGAACTGAACCGGCTGTCAAATATAGTATTCCGCTAAATCCACAATCCCTGCACGCATCGCGTACTTGGTAGCTTCGTGCACATTGTTGACTCCCAGCTTCCGGAAGATATTCTTTCGGTGGCTGTTGATTGTATGAAAGCTGAGGTTCTTTTCTGCCGCTATTTCTTTTGTCGTCTTCCCCAGTGCAATTTCTTTGAGGATATTCTTTTCTGTCTGCGTCAGCAGATGATCATCCACCGTTGCAGGGGATGCGGCGGAAGAAGCCGTTCCCGAAAGCAGCAGATTGCTGACATGATTGCAGATATACCGTTGTTTGCGTGAAGCGCATTGCAGGGCTGACATGATTTCCTCTTTTGAGTTATCTTTCATCACTACTCCGAAAGCCATACTGCTGAATAATACCTGCCGGAGAAAATTGATACTTAACTCATCGGAGAACAGAATCCAGTCGGCCTCTTTAAACCGCTCCTGCAGGACGATCAGTTCGTCCGCTCCGGCAAAATCGAATAAGGTATAATCCAGAATAACCACCGCTTGCGGATACAGGCGCAGCTGCTGAATCAGTTCGGCCTTGTTGTCAGCTTCTAAAAGAACGGATACATCCTTTTGCCGGCTTAGCAGAAACATCATTCCTGCCTTGCTGATATCCTGATTATCTGCGATGATATATTCCCTCATAATGATCAATTAAAAAAACTCCGCTACAAATGTACGCATTTTGCGCGATTTGTAGCGGAGTTATTCTTATATTCTTCTGTTCGGATTACCAGGCACGTCCTTTGAAGATGTTTGACTGATCCAGTGGGACGATGTTACCGTTCAACGTCAGGTTGTTGTTATTGAAGTTCGGGCTGATAGATACCGAAGCATTGTTGTTACCGCTGCTCATATTAATAAATACCTGAGCTGAGATACCGATGCCCTGTACACTGAATGAACAGTTTACATTTCCTTTCTTATCGATATTCATCTTCATGTCCGAAGAGTTACCGTCTACAGTCACACCACCGATACCGTTAGGGCCGGGATAAGGAGTGTTGAAAGCTGTCTGTACAGTGGCTCTGTTTCCGTTCATCAGGACGAAGTTAGTGTTGGAAGTCACGAAGGAACTCATACCGTTACGGAAGATCACCTGATTGGCTTCCAGAACAAACTGTTTGTTCTTCAAAGCCTGTACAGCCTGCTGGTAGGCTGCCATGTCCTGTACCTGTTCTTCTGCGCGAAGTTTTGCTCTTTCTGCGTCTCTTTCTGCTTTTCTGTCTGCGCGGCGGATGGCTGCGTTACTTTCCTGTGCATACATCATTGTGCTCGCACTTACTAAAACTAATGCTAATAATGCAATAAACTTTTTCATAACTTTTTTTTGTTTAGGTTTAATACGTTGTTCGTTTATTGCAAAAACAAAGTGTATGCCAGATTGTTCACGGGCGTTTTACAATTTTATATCCGATAGCTGCGACAGCGATACTCATTAAAGGACTGATAATGTTGAAAAAGCAATAGGGGAGATACACCAGCGTAGGCACACTCAGAATGGTAGCCTGCGTCATTCCGCAGGTATTCCATGGGATCAGTACGGATGTAACGGTTACTGAATCCTCGGTGGTCCGGCTGAGCAGGCAGCTTTCGTAACCTTTTTTAGCATAAATGTCGCGAAACATATTCCCGGTCAGGATGATGCTGATGTACTGGTCGGCAGTTGCCAGATTGAGGAAAAGCCCCGAACAGACGGTAGCCGATACGACGCTGACCGTTTTCTTCATGAAACGTACGAAGAGCGATGTGATGCTTCCCAGCATACCGCTGGCTGTCATTGCCCCGCCGAAACACATGGCACATAATATCAGCCAGATGGTATTCATCATTCCCGACATACCACGGGTGGCAATTAAATCTGTCAAAACAGCATTGTCGGTCTGCAGGCTTGTCTTGCCGTAGATGGTCATCATCAGTCCTTTAAACAGGGAGTCGAAGTTGGAAACAGCAGCCCCCGAAATTTCCCGCAACAAATCCGGTTGGAAGATCAGAGCGAAAATGTCCGCCAATAGAGTGGACAGAAACAGGGTAATGATGGAAGGCACTTTCCGTGCAATCAATATGCCTGTTGCTATCGGTATAATCAGTAGCCACGGGGTGATATGGAACTTTTCGTTCAGGGCAGCTGCTACTTCTGCGATGTGCTGGGTATTGCTGGCGTCATGAGACAGTCCTGCTACCGTAAATATAATCAGTGTAATGATCAGTGAGGGCACCGTAGTAATCATCATGTAGCGGATATGACGGAAGAGGGGCGTGTCCGTGACGGATGCCGCCAATATGGTCGTCTCGGACAAAGGAGAAACCTTATCGCCGAAATAGGCACCGGAAATGATAGCTCCCGCAATCCAGCCTTCTTCAAATCCCTGTGCCTTTCCGATGCCCATGAGAGCAATACCGATGGTGGCGATCGTTGTCCACGAACTTCCGGTCATAACGGAGATCAATACGCAAATAATACAGGTGGATGTCAGGAAGAAACTGGGATGGATAATCTGCATCCCGTAATAAATCAAAGTGGGCACTACTCCGCTAATCATCCAGATACCGCTTAATGCGCCGATAATCAGTAAGATGATGATGGCTGTTGTCACTCCTGCCACGTTGTTCGTGATTGCCAGTTCGTAGTCTTTCCAAGGGATTTTGTAGAAAGCCATGCCGATAAGGATACAAATGGCGGTGGTAGTAAGCAGCGATACCTGACTTCCGCCATTGAGGGCATCACTGCCAAATACACGAATGGTGGCGAATAGTAATATCACTAATACGACAATGGGCAATAGTGATACGAGGGGAGATGGAGCTTTCTTCATTCTAAATATAACGCTTTATTATTTAATCTGGTGGTTTAGGTTTCTTTATTATGTAACTGCCGGACCTTCAATGATGTCGGATGCTTTATTGATTTCAGGCATCGATTCCGGTAAATGTCTTTAGAGCGTATCCTATCAGGAAACTGATACCTGCCACACTGAAACTGAGTACAGCCATTTCCGTAAACCGCTTTCGGAAGCTTTCTCCACGGGCTACGGAATAATAGTAGTTGAAAAGGGCAATGATGATTAGTGCCATGGTCAGCATCACTCCTAAAGCTACGATTACATTGCTGATCAGTATAAACGGAGTAACCAGTGACACTACCGTGATCAGATAGGCGATTCCTGTATATACAGCTGCTTTTACCGGATGTTTCTTATCATCCCCTTCCGATTTGGTAGAAAGATATTCGGAAGATGCCATTGACAGTGCAGCGGCTATCCCTGTGATACTGCCGGTCAGTGCTATCAGTTTACTGTCACTCAAGGCAAGTGTGAAACCTGCCAGTGCACCTGTAAACTCAACCAGCGCATCATTAAGTCCCAGTACGACCGATCCCATATATTCCAGCCGTTCTTCATTGATAAGTGAAATCAACTTTTGCTCGTGCACTTCTTCTTCATGTGCCAGCCGTTGTAGGTCCGGTATATGGGCATATTTATCATAATTATTATGGGCATTTTCCTCACTGGACTCCATTAATTTGATGGCGAATGTGATACCTAGTATGCGTGCCAAAAAGTAGAAACGGGCGATACGCTTATAGTCCGGACCGATTTCTTTTCCTGTATATTTCTTGAGGATAGCGTAATGCGACTTTTCTTCTGCTGCTATCAGTCGGAGCGTTTTGCGGTTATTCTCGTCTTTTTCGATAGATGCGAGCCGTTCATATAAGATGCTTTCTGTTATCTCGTTTCGTTGAAAGCGGGTGAATTCGGCAATATCCTGTTGGGTTGGAATCATTTCTTTATTTTTTTGGTCGCGCAAAGATACAATAAAAAGACAGAATTCTTTTTACCTTGCCGGACAGCACAATAAAATTTATTATAAGTTTATATTTTATTGGAATATAGATGCTTTCCTGTTACACCGGATTCGTCTTGCGCCTCAGCCACCAGTAACGGATAAAGAGTACACCGGTCAGGATCAGTGCGATGGACAGTCCTGTGTAGAAGACAGATATAAAACTTTCGGGCAACAGGTGGAAGCTGCGGATGGTGATGCCCATACAGATCATAAAGATCATGACGATCCAGCTTTTGACATCGAAGAAGGAGAAAGGGCAGTTCTTCTGTTCCTTTTTCCGTTCGATCCTTTGAGTATGCTTGTAATAGAGTCTTTTGAAGATTAATACGAAGAACAGCAGAAAGACGATGGTTGCTTCTCCTATCTTGAACATCCAGCCTTCGGAGTTATTAAGCCATGTAACGATGCCTATTCGCAAGATATTGGCACCGGCGATAATCCAGACGGTGCCTGCTGTGATAAGTAAGATTTCTTTGTTAACTCCGTATTTCATGTTTCCCTTTTTTTGTATTAAACGGTTTACTGCTCCGTTTTGTTGACTCACTTCTTCGACAAAGTTGTAATTAGTAAAGAAATGCAGGTCAGTGTAGCTCCAATTCCAATAACACCATGCCATCCGTACAATTGCCAGAATGTACCCGCAAGGAAGGTTCCCAGGGAACCGCCGACGAAGTAGGTCGTCATGAAAATTGTATTGATGCGGTTGGAGGCCCGGGGTGACAGTTCGAAGATACTGGTCTGATTACTGAGCTGGATACACTGCATACCTATGTCGATGATGATAATTCCCAGAATGATACCAAGGTAGGTGTTTTCTCCGACGAAGAAGAGTAGCCATGAGAAGAGGATCAGTCCGCAACCGATGAAGTTGAAGCGGCGAACACCCACTCTCTTTACGTATTTCCCCACAAAGGAGGCGGTTAATGCTCCCGCCACACCGCATAATCCCAGCAAACCGATGATGTCGCTGTTGGCATGAAAGGGGGCTTGCCCCATCTTGAAGGCAAGGCAGGACCACATGGCAAGAAGGGAACCGAAGTTTAACGCCGCACGAATGGAATAAATGCGCAGCTGCGGAAACTCTTTCACCAAAGCCAGCAGGGATTTCATCAGGTCGCCGTACTTGCCCCGGAAGTTGGTCTGAATATCGGGAAGGACTTTGAGCACGACAATCGCGCAGACGAACATCATGGCTGCGGCGATGTAATACATTTCGCGCCATCCGAACAGTTCGCCGACGAATCCGCTGACCACCCGTGAAGCAAGGATTCCGGTCAGCAAGCCCGATAGGACGATCCCGACATTCCTGCCTTTGTTTTCCGGACGGGAGAACTGGGCGGCTATGGGAATGAATATCTGCGGAATCATGGAGCAGGCTCCCGTGAAGAACGAAGCAAGGAGTATCAGATGGATATTATCTGCCAAAGCAATCGTCAGCAGGGAGAATATCAGGACAAAGAAATTGACAAGGATAATCTTTTTCCGCTGATACAAATCACCTAAGGGAGTGATAAACAAGAGTCCCGCTGCATAGCCTATCTGTGTGACCATGGCAATCAGGTTGGTACGGAATTCTGATATACCAAGTTCATGGCGTATCATATTTAGCAGCGGTTGGATATAATAGATGTTGGCTACCGAGACTCCTGCCACAATGGCGAGCGTCCACAGGATGGATGCCGGCAGACCTCCGTTTTCTTTTAATGACTGTTTCATGCCGCAAAGATAATGAATATCACTCAACAAAGAAAGTGGTGGAGATGGTATTTCCTTCACCGTCTACTGCCGTCAGCGAATGTTTGCCGGCGGCGGGTTGCAGGGAGATTTTGTGAAAGTCCTGTGTCTGCGCTTGGTAGGTCTCGTCAAGATGCCAGAAAACGGTAGCGTTAGGATTGTTGTGCGCCAGTTCTACAGTCAGGAAACCTTTGCTGCCATCCAGTTGCTTGGGCAGTTTGATGCGTGCGTTCATCGGAGGATATATAAATTGCATCGGCTGGAAAGTATCTTCTCCGCATCCGGCTTTAAAAGGAGGCAGCGGTTTATACTCCGGATGATGTTGCTTGTAATACCATTCCCATACGGGTGGCAGTGTGAACCAGCTTTTTCGAAGCGTAGGCTCCGTGTTGGCGCAATTTTCATAAATACGCTGGCTTTCATCGGCTGATAAAGTGACGAGATGGTGATAGGGGCATGCCTCTGTCCGCAGTCCTGCCGGTAAAACAAGAAGTGTGTCCGTTTCATCACAGAACCGTCCTTTCAGATGTCCCGATTTCCGGCAGACCTCTGCTTCGACAAAGATGCCCGCAGGACGTGTAAACCACGAAGAGGAGGGGAGCAGATTAAAAATATCGAATAGTACGGGGCCGGCTGTCTGTGCACCTACCAGCCCGGGTTTTCCTTCTCCGGTGGCATTTCCTACCCATACGCCGACTGCATAGCGGGGCGTAACACCCACCGCCCAAGCATCCCGGAATCCGTAGCTCGTTCCGGTTTTCCATGCAATGGTCTGCATGGAAGGAATGGATTTCCAGTCAATCTCTTCGGGACGGTTGACTTCTTTCAAGGCATCGAATGTCTGCCATACGGCGCCTGGCTGAAAAGGATCGGTTGATTCTGTGATTCGGCTTGTCGGGAGCAACAGGCTGCAAGACCTTTGCGGCAGTTGCAACAAACTGCGTCCCATCATTGCATATGCGTTTGTTACATCCCATAAAGTGGCTTCCGCCCCTCCCAGAATAAGTGATAAACCATAGTGGGAAGAAGAACGGTTGATGGTTTTTAGCCCGATCTGTTGCAGGAAGCTATGAAACTTCGGGACTCCGTATCTTTGCAGCATCGTGACTGCGGGAATATTTAATGAACGCGCGAGAGCTTCCGAAGCGGGAACAGCTCCTTCGAACTGCATACTGAAATTCTGTGGCGTAAATCCGTTGATATTGACAGGTACGTCCGGCAGCAACATATCCGGCAGTAAACTTCCTTCCTGTAACATTGCGTAATATAAGAAAGGTTTGAGAATACTGCCCGTACTTCTCGGAGCCTGAATGACGTCCACTTGATTTCCTCCTTGTTTCCGGTCGAAATGGACGTTGCCGCAGTATGCCACCACTTGATTGCTCGGAATGTCAATCACCAGAATGGCCAGATTGCGAATATCACTTCGCCCGAATTCGTTACTCCATCGTTCCGCCAGGTCCTCTACCTGAGTCTGAATGCCCTTGTTGATGGTCGAACGGGAGTATTCGCCGTTTCGTTCCTGATAGAACCGGCTGACCAGGTACGGTGCGATCTGTGGGAGCGGATGAGGCTCGTCGGGAAGTGGCTCGCTGATAGCCAGTTCGTAGGTAGACGAATCGATGGTTTTCTTTTCGAGAAGCTGTTTCAGCAGGCGGTTTCGTTTGTCAAGCAACGTTTTCCGTCCTTTGGACAGATGAATCATGGCGGGCGCGTTGGGAAGAACGGCAAGCATGGCAGACTCCGCCCACGATAAGTCATCGGCAGAATGTCCGAAGTAGCGCCATGCAGCGGCATCCAGTCCCACTACATTTCCCCCGAAAGGGGCATGGGAGATATACATGGAAAGAATCTCCTCTTTGGAAGCGCGAAATTCCAGGCGGGTGGCCCAGATCATTTCAATCAGTTTCTCACGGAAGGTGCGCGATTCGTTTCGTGCCAGGCGGATGGTCTGCATGGTCAGCGTGCTGCCTCCGCTTACGATGCGTTTATTCTTCACATTCTGATAGAA
>ULSY01034099.1_pt1 | contig 10865 bp, 12 predicted proteins | sample 1957201 | NCBI WGS metagenome assembly ULSY01 (sample SAMEA4835723, study PRJEB28245) | human gut metagenome | biome: gut microbiome; material: fecal sample | place: Denmark | collected 2008
CCCTCATAGCCGGTAACGCCAGGCACACCGGCCAGCACACAGGCATCGACATCATAATCGTCCAGCCAGTCCAGTTCCATCATCTGGTCGGCATTGATGATGACGATGATCTTTTTAAACGTACCAGCAGCTTTCTGTTCCTGCAGGTACTTCATCAGGTCTTTTTCGTTGGCCTGCAGGCCCAGGAAATGGGAGCCATCCTCGCCATACATGGCGGTATCGTTGCTCTCGCCGCCCAGGCGGGTAAAGACGGCGATAGCAGCATCGTTGTAGTCGCTGGCCCAGCTGCTGGCGTATTTCTGCACATCAGCGATGGGGGCTTCAACGACTTCGGCCGCGCTGGTAGTGCCTAACGAAGCGTAGGCGTTATCCAGCAGGGTGGTGTTGATGTTGTCCGCACCAAAAACCTTTTGCATAGCCGCACCAAAGGTCATGGTCGGGATAGAGGCCACGCTGGATGTGGTGCTGCCGCCCATGGCGGAATGTGCTGCGCCGTTGCCGAAGATCGTCACGCGGCTGGCACTGTCCAGCGGCAGGGCGGCGTTTTCATTACGCAGCAGGACGGTGCCCTCCTCGGCCTGAGTGACGTTTTCGGCCGCCACTTCCATTTCCACTTTCAATGCGGCTTGCTTGTTGGTATAGTCGGTGCCGAACTCGCTGTCATAATAGGCAGTGTTCACGGCGCTGGCATCATCGGTCTCGACGATCTTGCTTGTGTTGATATTCAGTGCCTTGTTGATGGCACCGGAATAGGTGAACATCAGGGTCGATGCGGATACAGTCGTCAGCGTAAGGAACGCCATCACTGCCGCAGTTCCCCGTACCACAGGCATTCTTCTCATAATTACCTCCTGTATTTGTCGGGTGCTTTCCCAATTGGAAAGCACCCTTGCCTGATCTATTCATCAGATTCCGCCTTTTGCGCAGCATTCCGGACTGCTGCCCCCAGGACAGGATCAAGCTGATGCTATTTATTATACGGATTTCGGTTTTAAAAGGGTGGTTTTTACATAACTGGTCGTTTCAGATACATAACTCACATTTTTTGAAAAAGTCAGTTGCTTTTTACTGTTCACATTGCACAATGTGCAGTCGCTTGTTTTTGTGCATCTTGCTCTTTACTATACAGCGCTTGCACTGTCGATATAATCGGACATGGCATCCAGGAAGGCACGGCGCTTGGTCCGGCTGACGGGCAGGCTGTGCGGCCCGACTTTGACTATCTCCTGTGCGATGCCCGCCACCTGGGCCAGGTTGACAAGATAGCAGTTGTTACACCGGGCAAAGGGACGGCCTGCAAGCTTTTTCTCAAAATTTTTCAAAAGACCGCTGGCGCTGAAATCTCCGTTTTCGGTATAGAAGTGGACGGTGTGGCCGTCGCTTTCGATGTAATAAATTTCGGCGGTGTTCAGGCGGCGCATACCGTCCTCGGCCGTCACGGTCAGATCAAAGCGGGTGCGCTTTTGCAGCTGGCCAACAGCCTTTTTCAGCTGCTGCGAGAAGCAGAAATACGGCACCGGCTTGAGCATATAATCGGTCGCACCGACAGAATAGCCGTTGATGGCATACTGTGCGGTATTGGTAATAAAGATGATAAGCACTTCCCCATCCAACTGACGGATGCGGCGGGCGGTCTCCATGCCGTCAAGGTGCTTCATCTCTATATCCATAAACAGGATATCGTAGACCGGGCGGTAGTTTTCGGCGATCTCGTCCCCGTCGGCAAATGTATCGACCTGGAACGTAGTGCCGTACTGCCGGGTGTAACGCTGGATATACTCAGCCAGTTGGGCGCGGGTAGCGGGGTCATCCTCTACAATGGCAATGTGCATGTTTTTCTCCTCTTTTTGTTTTACAGGCGTTGTTTTTCCTTCCTTCTATCCTTTTATTTAACAAAAAAAGAAGCAGGAGTCAACGACTCCTGCATAAGGTGTAGTTCCTACTTCATAAGTTGTCATTCACCCGCCGGGCGGCTGGGCAGCAACATGTAGATGTTGACGACATCAGCCTCCTGCTGGAAGGTAAGCTCGCCGCCGTATTTTTCCACCAACAGCTGCATACTGCGGGTGCCAAAACCGTGGTTGAGGCGGTCCTGCTTGCTAGTGACGGGCAAGCCGTTTTCCAGCCGCAGCGGCTCTTTGGTGTAGTTCTGCAGATGCACCGAGCAGAAGCCCTCTACCGGGCGCACGGTCAGCACGATCTGCTTTTGGGCAGGGTCCGTCAGCTGCTCGGTGGCCTCAATGGCGTTTTCCAGCGCGTTGCCGAACAGTGCGTACAGGTCAGCAGGTTCCATGTAGGCAAGACCCTTGCCATCCGCCATGCAGGTAAAGCCGATCTGTTTGCTGCGGCAGATCTGGTTTTTCTCGGTTAGCAGCACATCCAGCGCGGGGTTGCCGGTTTTTACCGTGGTGTCGTAGGCATCGACAGCCTGCTCCATCTCTTTCAGCACCGATTCATCAATGCGGCCCGCGCCCCGGAACAGCCGGATCTGGTGGCGCAGATCGTGGCATTTGATGTTGACTTGCTCCATGTTCTGCTTGGCGATCTGGTATTGCTTGCTGCTTTGCGTCAGCAACAGGCGGACCGTTTCATTCTCGCGCTCAAGGCCTAGTGTCTGGTAGATGGTGTACTGGTAAAACAGCACAACGGTGTCGATCAGCAGCAGTGCCAGATAGTAGGTGCAGCTGGTTTCGTTGTAAAAACCCGCGTAACTGTTCAGTACCAGGCAGCCCAGCAGCATTAAAATCCAGCTAGGGAACACTGTGTGGCTGCGGATGCGCTCCAGAATCGTGGCTTCGATATGGCGGACAAACAGCCCATACAGCAGCAGCGCAACCACCAGCAACGATGCAATGTTGGTGATCAGCCTGCGAAAGTTGATCGAGTTGCCAATCAGAATAGAGGCAATGCTGTAGGATGCCTGCTGGGTGAACCAGAAAAAGGTGCCCAGGTACAAACAAGTCCAGGGTTGCATCTGCACACAGCTGTACACGCAGAACAGCGCAATGAAAAATTGTCCCAAAAAGCCAACGCTTTCATATAAAAGGTAAAGCCCCAACAATTGTGGTTTGCCATCAAATAACGCGGCCCACCCGCAGGATACCGCCAGGCCAACAATGCACGCCAGCGCGGCCCGCAGCGGATAGTGGCTGCGCTTGGGGAATTTGGCCGTGTACAAAAGGCCAAGGAACAAAATATCCAGGAAAAACAGGCATCGGAATAAAAAGCTCATCATTTCACCGTCCTCCCCTGCCGTAGAACTGGGTCAGCTGCTGCAAAAATTCTTTTCGCCGATTACGGCTGATCTGCAGCTTATACTGCCCGACTGTTACCTCGCTGCCATCCAAAAAGCCGACATGACGCAAATTGACAAGGTAGCAATAGTTGCACCTGTAAAAGCCGCTTGGTTTTAACTGCGCTTCTATTTGCTTCAGGGTCCCCGTTGCTGTCAAATCGCCATGCAACGTATGGTAGATCAAATTGTGTCCCTGCACCTCAATATAAAGGATCTCGCTGTCCCGCACCACTTGCTGGCCATGGTCACTGGCAATTGTAAGCAGTGTGCCCTGCACACGGCGAACCGTTTCCAGGGCTTTTTGTATTTTAAGCTTAAAGGAAAAGTAGTTGATTGGCTTTAGTATATAATCAAGGGCGTCCACTTCGTAGCCAGCGATAGCATACTGTGCCAGATTGGTCACAAACAAAAGCACAATGGATTGGTTTCTTTCCCTGAGGGCCCGGCTTGCCTCAATGCCATTGCGCCCCGGCATATCAATATCCATAAACACAATATCAAAGGCATGGGTGTCGCTTTTCAGAAACGCCTCTGCATCCGGGAATTGCTCCCACTGCATGGCGGTGCCGGTTTCCTCTGCATACTGGTGCAAGCACCCTTCCAGAAGGCTGGCCGCCGTTGACTCATCATCAACAATCGCAATCTTAACCACCATGTTCCTCCTCGTATGCTTCTTGCGCATTGCCTTTTTAATCGTCTGTAAAAACTGCCATTTTGTGCGCGAGCACAAATCAATTTTCACCTTTTTATCATTATAACCATCAAATCACCTAAATGCAATTTAAAAAGCGTCGCATGCACAATTACACCGAATCAAATTTAGACAAGCTGATGAATTTTCATTGAAAGCTGAAGAAGTACCAATTATGGTATAGGCTTAGATGTAGAATAAAAGTACGGAAATGAATTTTTACATGAATCAAAGCTATTGTTTAACAGTGTTCAACACGTAGAAATATTCATTGATTTGTTGTGCAGATTGCTGAAATAAAAAGTAACAACTTTGAAATGTAAAGAAAATCAACGTATAGTCGATATGCTTGTTGACCTGTGGATGAAACTCATCAAGAGAACACCTGAAATAGTCCAAACATAATGTTAGCGAAAGAAAACATTTGTGTTTAATTTCCAGAAAGGATGTGGTATACTTGGTACAATACTAACTTACACAACAGGGAGGACCAATCTATGGCTGTGAGTTATAAAAAACTATGGAAACTGTTGATTGATCACGACATGAAAAAGCGCGATTTGGAAAAGGCTGCACAGGTCAGCCACTATACAATGAATAAGCTCACCCACGGCGATAATGTTACCACGGATGTGCTGGCGCGCATCTGCTTTGCACTTGACGCTGATGTGGGTGACATTATGGAAATCATCCCGGATGACAAAGGAGAGACCACCCATGGTGCGTAAAGAATACAGTGCAGGCGGCGTCAAGCACCCGTTCTGGTTTTTGGAATTCAAAAAAGCCGCCATCCTGCGCGATCAGGGCGTAACGTGGGAAGGACTCCGCACCCGCAGTCGTGAGGAAAACCTCTTCTCTGCCGCTTCACCGGCAGGACCAATAAAAGCCAAATTGCGGTGAGCATATACAGCAGAAAGAGAACTGACATTTTTCAAACGTTCAACGTCCCGGCCTTTAATCACAGAGAAGTCAAAGTTTTCAAAGGTCTTTGAATTTTTAAGCGGCAATCGACTCATTTTCAAAAGAGTGTGTACTGTTGTCGCTTGCTTCTTCTCAGCCAAATGGTGGAACAGTTCACATGTGGTTTGTATACTTTCCTCTGAGCAATTTTTGTCAGCCACAAGGCGAGCAAACTCTTCAGAAGTAAGGTCCAATCTCAAAATTTTGCTGTACTGCTCAATCAATTCATAAACATTACTTTCAATCATCCTGCAACACCTCATCATCGAAATTAAACTTCTCAAAAGAGAGTTGCGTTGGCGTAGGAGGATGCTGCTGGATGGTTGTCTTTACCCGAGCTGTCGGAAACTCTTCTGGCTGAAGTATTTCCTCAAACTGCCCTGCACAGATTTGGTCCTGTCTACTCCACGTGACGGGATATGAAACCAACTGCCGTGAAAAATCGTAGGAAAAGATTCGGATCGAATTCTGGTCTCTAGTGATTCGGACCGTCGGCAAAAGATAATCGGACGGAACACCAAAGCAAATTCCCTCATAGCTGACAAATCCATCGAAAGACAACCTGCGTTCTGGACACAAGTATCCCCGTATAGCGGAGTCAATAGAAAGTTCCCGTAAAACAGCAGCGCAATATAGAATAAAGCAAATACCAGAAAGAGCTATGTTAGCAGTAGGGCCGGCAATGCTAATTTTGCGCTTGATGCTATGTGTCGCATGAGCCATAAGATTGCATTTGATAAAGGCACACGGTATAAAGTGATAGAGTCCAATACCAACTGCATTCGTTGGAATCCAGTAGTAATGTGCTGCAGCAATATGGCTAAGCTCATGCGAGATTTGTCAGGAGCCCATGCAAGATCCAATTCCTTCGCAAGCCGAGGATATGTATCCATTGTATATCTTCCTCCCATAATAGGATATTTTCCCACACCCGCATCATATCACATTACACAGGTTTTCTGGTTTTATTTACTTTTCTCGGCAGGAACTTTCGTACACCGCCTGAAAATTCATTATAATGCAGCATTTTTCGTTCTTATGTGCTATACTGATAGTATCCTACAATAAAGGAGAACTGTCAATGGCACGCAAGAATATCCGTCTCCAATATAATGCCCCTGTCACACTGACCTTTTTCTTTTTGTCCCTTGCCTCTCTAGTATTGGGATACCTAACCAATAACTGGACAACCACACATCTCTTCAGCGTATATCGCTCGTCGATGACTGACCCTCTGTTCTATGTCCGTCTGTTTGGTCATGTCCTTGGCCATGGTGGTTGGGATCACTTCATCAACAATATGCTTCTTTTCCTTGTCGTGGCACCGCCGTTGGAAGAACGATATGGTAGCCGCACATTGCTGAGTGGCATCCTCATGACAGCGCTGGTATCCGGCATATTGCAGTGCGTACTGTTCCCCACTTCAGCACTACTCGGTGCATCTGGTATCGTGTTCATGCTCATCATGCTTTCAAGTCTTGCCGGCAGCAAGAATGGCGGTATCCCCATTACTTTCATCTTGGTCGGTGTGCTGTACTTGAGCCAGCAGGTATACAGCATCCTCTTTATCCAAGATAATGTAGCTAACTTCATGCACATTATCGGCGGCGTCTGTGGAACCGCCTTTGGTTTTGCTGTGCGCAAAAAATAATAGATTGTCGAAAAGAGTCTCAACTATATGACTGTAAAACGTATTTTTCAAAAAGAACCCGTCTTAAGCATTGCCACTTGTTTGGCTCTTATCTCAGCTTTCATTGTCCACCCGGATACAGAATACTTCAGCTATATCGATTTTCGCACTCTTGCAATCCTGTTTTCTCTGATGACCGTTATGGCAGGCTTGAGAGGGCAAGGCGTATTCGATAAGCTTGGCCACACCCTCCTTTCGCATACCCGCACCACGTTACAGCTGACTACTGTCCTGGTTGGCCTTTGCTTTTTCAGCAGTATGCTCATAACAAACGATGTGTCATTGCTTACGTTCGTTCCCTTTACTTTTGTTGTTCTGAATAGTTTAGACGCATCTGTTCGCAGCAAACTTCTCCTTCCTATCGTCTGTATGCAGACGATTGCTGCCAACCTTGGCAGTATGCTCACACCGCTTGGCAATCCGCAGAACCTGTATTTGTATGGAAAAAGTGGCATGGATATGGGTTCTTTCGTTTTGCTGATGCTCCCTTATTCCGTAATATCGTTAGTACTTCTCGCCATATGGGCGATGTGGTTATGTTGCGGTGGCTCCAGCATTGCTGTAACTCATTCTGAGGCAACCTCGGGACCCGATAAGAAGCCCATCGCTCTGTATGGAATTCTGTTTGTCGTCTGCTTGCTGGTCGTACTGCGTGTACTCCCCTATGGCGTAGCATTCGCAGCTGTACTGATATGCATCTTCTTAGCCGACCACCCCACTCTTGGCCGCGTAGACTATTCCCTGATTCTTACCTTTGTAGCCCTGTTCATCTTTATCGGGAATTTGGGCCGTATTGATGCATTCTCTGGGTGGTTACAGAATATCCTGACTGGCCGCGAAGTCTTGGTTTCTGTATTGGCCTCTCAGGTGACCAGCAATGTTCCTGCTGCAATCCTGCTTTCTGGATTTACCGATAACTACCGCTCACTAATCATTGGTACAAACCTTGGTGGCCTTGGGACACTGATTGCATCAATGGCTAGCCTTATCTCCTACCGCCAAATCGCAAATGAAGTACCGGCTGAAAAAGGGCACTATTTTGTGATGTTTACGATTTCCAATGTCGTATTTCTGGCTATCCTGATGGGTGCTTGGGCACTGAGTTGATTTTTCATCAGCATATTGCTTTTCAACGTATTAAGGAGTATGATTCAGATAACCGATAAGATATATAGGTTTGTTAGGAGGTTCTCTCATGGCAAAAGATCGTATCGAAAGCAAGTACGTCACTGTAGCCCCGGGTGTGGAGCTACATATCTTGGAAAAAGGCGAAGGCAAACCGCTTGTCTTCATCCCCGGCTTGACTTTCTCCGGCGAGATTTTCAAGAATCAGCTAGAGTATTTCTCCTCTAAGTACCGTGTCATTGCCATTGATCCTCGCGGTCAGGGCTATTCTGCCAAGACAGTGGATGGCAACGACTACCTGACTCATGGCCGCGATGTTGCTGGCCTGATTAATGCTCTGGGACTGGAGGACATCGTTCTGATTGGCTGGAGCACCGGTAATCTGGACACTTGGAGCTATGTGCAGCAATTTGGCAAGGATAAAGTACGTGGTGTTGTGACTATCGATATGTCTCCGCTGCCGCTCTCCCCTAATCCGAAGTGGTGGACCGAGGGCACAATTGAGGAACTTTCTCAGGTCGCCACACAGGTACTGACCTCTTCGCAGGGATGCCGTGAGTTCTTCAGCGAGTATGCCACCGGTGTCATGATTCAGCACGAAATGGAACTCGATGAGCTGGAGTACCTGCTGGATATTTCCGGCCGCACTCCGTACTGGATCTGCCGTCAGTTGTTCTGCGATGCGGTATTCTCCAACTATCTGGAGACCGCAAAAGATATCGGTGCAACCATGCCCAGTCTGATGTTTATTGCTGAACACTGGCAGGATGTCGCGAAGCCTTTCGTCGAAACCCAGCTTCCCGGTTATGACACCTATGTAATGGGTGGGCACCTGATGTTCTATGAATACCCCGAAAAATGGAACAGCGTTCTGGAGGGCTTCCTGAACAAACTGTAATTTCTTACCGTCTGCAGTTCTGCCGCAGGCGGTATTTTTTGTAGTTTTCTCGGTCTCCCATCTAAAACTTTCCAATATACAAACAAAAGACCCGCCTTGTTGCGCATGGCCGCATTAGTGACCAGAGGCTTGGCGGGTTTCCTGTATAGTAGTATAGCTATTTTTCTTATCAGTGCAACAATCTCAATTCGACTTGAATCTGTATTTTCCTTTTCCATAACCACTTACCGGCTCAATAATATCTGCCTGAAGTAGTTTTGTAATCAGTCTTGATACTGCGGCTTCCTTGATTCCTAGTTGCTTTGTTATCATGCTTCTACCAAACACCTCATCAAACCCATATGCAACAAATAGACGCTGTGTATGGATTGCTGTTTTGGAAGAAAAATCAGCAGCCTTTCTTGCGAGAATTTCCTCGATTTTCTGAATCCGATCTCGAATGTCTACTTTTTCGTTCCCAATGTCTACTTTTTCGGTTTGAATATCTACTTTCTGATGCCCGCAAACAATCTACGATGAATCGCAATGTACTCGTTTGGTGTAAACGAGAAGGCCGGCTCAGAAAGAATGCACGCAATACGGGAAGATACCTTATCTGCTTCTTCTGTGCGATTTTCATCTGCCGGAGTGGGCTTATCGTTGTAGTAACTATCAATCAGTCCCTGCGCTTCTTTGATAGTTATTTTACCTTCAATATCTCTCGATGTTCTTCAGAAGTTTCTTGAACTCCTGTGCAGACATCACACAGTGGCAATAGTTTAGTATGAGGTTCGATTTGAGAGCAACAAGGTAGTCTCCGTCGCTCTTCTTTGAGATTGCAACCTCACCTCCCCCTCCATCTCTGTTATGAAAATCAAAAAACCTGTATCCGCACCGGAAACCCAGCGCAAAATCAAGCGCAGTTACCTGACGGTTGCCACGGTTGCCGCCGCGGTAATCGTGATGGCGCTGCCTGTGTATGCGGACGACCCGCTGGCGACCATCAATGCACTGAGCGATTTTGTGTTCAGCGCCATTAAGGCGATTGGTGCCATTCTGCTGGGCTTCGGCATTGTGCAGATCGGTCTTGCCCTCAAAAGTCACGATGCCGGGCAGCGCGCGCAGGGCTTTATGACCTTTTTCGGAGGCGTTGTTATCTACTTTGCCAAGGATATTTTGGATATGATTCTGTGAAAAAAGCCATGTGGCACTTGCACTTGTAGTCATTCTGTGATACAATTGATACAAACAGGAGGTGTCCGCTATGATGCAAACTTTCGTCCGCCCATCGCGTGATTTGCGCAATCATTATGCTGAGATTTCTGGCATTATCAAAGAACACAATCATGTAATCATTACCAATCAGGGACGTGGAGAATCCGTTCTCATTAATATTGAGGACTACGCCAAATATGAAGAATACCTGCATCAGCGGTATGTGGCCGAGGAACTGGCAAAGGCCAAGCGGCAGGCTGCTGACCCGAACACACAGTGGCAGGATCACGATAGTGTATGGGGGACGCTGAGCAAGGAATATGGCCTATAAAATCAACTACCTGCCCCTTGCCGTGCAGGACCTGACAGATATAGCACAGTACCTTTCAGGCTTTTACTCTAAGACGGCACCGCGTGTGTTGCGGGAAATTCGGGAAAGAATAGAAAGGCTGTCCACAACGCCCAATATGTGCGAGGAATATGAACACGACCCCAGCTATCGAAAACTGGTTGCCGATAAATATCTTGTGTTCTATCGTGTTCAAGAAGTGCAGCAGATTGTAGAGATTCACCGCGTTTTGCGAGGCTCGTGGAATTTGCCGCAGTATTTGGAATAACACATGAATCAAGTGAATGACCGTTTTGCTTTTCAGCAAGGCGGTCATTTCTTTTATCCGAAAGAAGGTGAAACCTTGAATCAAAACTGGATCGTAGAAAATCTGAACAATGCCTTTTCCACTTGGAACGGCAAACTGACAGAGCTTTGGGGGCTGGTATCCGTTAGGAATACACAATATCATTCAATACAATCTCATCGGCACAGGCTCGAATGTTATTCATACAGTCAATCAGACAATAGTCGTATTGCCCTTGAAATGGTTCCAGCGCCCATTGCATTACGCATTCACGCATCCCGGTTCAGCGCACTCATCTCATCGATGGCGTTCATGGCGTGGTCGGAGGCGCAGAGCTTGCCCAGCGAGGTGGCACACATCAGCTTGAAAAAGCGCAG
>ULSY01005685.1_pt1 | contig 10772 bp, 10 predicted proteins | sample 1957201 | NCBI WGS metagenome assembly ULSY01 (sample SAMEA4835723, study PRJEB28245) | human gut metagenome | biome: gut microbiome; material: fecal sample | place: Denmark | collected 2008
AATGGAATGTTTTTGGCATAGCTGATTGCCTTCGCCTCTGCCACTCCAACAAGGAGAGCGCCCACCAGACCAGGTCCATAAGTTACTCCTATCGCATCAATATCATCCAATGTAACAGATGCATCTGACAATGCCTGTTCAATTACCTGATTTATTTTCTCAATATGTTTACGCGAAGCAATCTCCGGTACAACGCCACCATATAAAGTGTGCAGTGCGATCTGAGACGAGATCACATTACTTCTGACATCGCGTCCATTTACCACTACGGCTGCTGCGGTCTCATCGCAGGAGCTTTCGATTGCAAGTATTTTTATCTCTTTATTCATCATCTGAAGAGTCACCATTCACCTGATAGAACACCAGAATCTTCCAGTTTCCATCTGCATCCTTTCTCAAAACATACATTTGATAAGTCCTGCTGTATGCGCTTCCCTCTTTTATAAAATAGGAAGCTTTCACATAGGCGCAGTCATCCCCATCTACTTCTTTGTATTCTACGTCGTTGCTGCTGTCTACAGCAGAAGACGCAATGGTCTTATTTTTATCATGATACTCTGAAATATCTTCTTTCAAATTCTTAAAATATTCATCTCTTGGATTATTTTCCAGCAGTTCATCATCAAAAAGTTTTCTCGCCTGATCTCCAAGATCATACAGTTCATCATCCGTATATTCATCATTATAAAAACAGGTGATAATACGATTGTAAAGCTTCACAACTTCACGAGGAGTAGCCGGAAAATTTTTATCCAGATTTTTCGTCGTCAGTTCCTGTATCTCTGTCAATGTAATATTCTCTTCTTCTTTTGCATTGTTCCGATTGGTGAGATAGTAATAACCGCCCAATATTACACACACGCACACCACGATTATGATCACAAATTTTGTATTTTTCATAAAATCGCCCTGCCTTTCTTTTTATCCAAACTACATGTAACATTTCAGGATTCAAAAATCCTATTCATTTTCATCAAAAAGTAATTCGACACTCTTCCCATCTTTTCCAAGATAAGCATTTGGAAAAATCTTTTTTACCTCAGGCATATAATCTTCTGCATGAACTAAAGATGGTGAAAAATGAGTCAGCCACATTTCTTCCACCCCGGCTCTTTTGGCCATGTCTGCGGCTTCATAAAATGTCATATGCTTGTATTGTTTTGCTTTTGCTATTTTATCTTTTTCTGCATACATACCCTCACAGATGAAAAGATCAGAATGCCTTGCACATTTTACAATGTTTTCTGTTGGCCTTGTGTCTGTGCAATAGGTTACCTTGATTCCTTTTCTCGGTGCCCCAAGCACCATGTCCGGGGTAAAAGTAATTCCATCCTCCGTTGTGACTGTCTGGCCTTTTTGTAACGGATTCCACAATTTCTGTGGAATGTGATTATCTCTGGCTCGTTCCACATCGAATCGTCCGGCACGTCTGATCTCGACTGTGTATCCATAGCAGCTGATATTATGATTTACTTTAAATGCATGAATATGATATCCGTTGATCTCCATATCCTCTTCCGGTCCGGTCAATTCTATGTACCTGATCTCAAAAGGAAGTTCCGGTGCGATCATGCGCAGCGCACTTACTACTTTTTCAAGTCCCTTTGGTCCGATCATTGTGAGTGGTTCTGTCCGTTCCGCATTTCCCATTGTGAGAAGCAGCCCCGGAAGTCCGCTGATATGATCTGCATGGTAATGGGTAAAACAAATAACGTCAATCGGTTTGAATGTCCAGCCTTTTTCTTTGATGGCGATCTGCGTTCCCTCACCACAGTCGATCAACAGATTGCTGCCGTTATAGCGCATCAGCGCTGCGGTAAGCCATCTGTGTGGAAGTGGCATCATGCCTGCTGTTCCTAAAAGACATACGTCTAACATGGATTTCTCCTTTTCTAACTCTATACTATCTCTCAGTGCCCATGTACCATTACATAGGCATCCTCTTTTGGAAATTCATAAAATCCTTTGCGCATACCACACTGTACAAACCCATTGCGTTCATACAGCCTGATGGCACTGTCATTTGATGCACGTACTTCCAGAACAATTCTTGCGACGCCTTTGTTTTCTGCAATTTTTAATAATTCTGTAAGTAACATACCACCAACTCCATGGCAGCGCTCTACCGGTGCTACTGCAACATTGGTAATTTCTCCCTCATCCATTGCCAGATACATACCAATATATCCAATGATGCGGTTATTTTCCTCTGCTACAAGAAAAACCGTATTACCAAGGTTGACTGCATCTAAAAATCCCTGTCTGCTCCACGGCTGTGAAAATATCTGCCGTTCTATTTCTGCGACTGCATTGGTATCTCTCACCTGCATTTCCCGAATCTGAATCATTTTTTCTGCTCCCCTTCAAGTCTTTCTCTCTCTGCCTGGGAAAGTCTTAAATAATCAGGTCTGTGTTCCTCCGCTGTCTCTGTTTTTCCCTCTGTATAATAGATCTCTCCAAGTGCTGCCACTGCTCCCGCACGCTGTTTGTTCACATGCGCTGGTGCAAAGGTATATGGCACCGTGCAGTTTTCATGGATATATGTTTCGAACACTGCCACGCCATCCCCTAAAAAGACAACTGCCTGTCCGAGTTTGTTCACTTCTGCGATAATCTCATCAATTCCCACTGCACACTGCGGTTTTATAATTTCCATCTGATTTCCGTCAAAACGGTACAAGCCTGTGTACGTCTGGTTTCTTCTTGCATCCATCAGCGGACAGATGATGTCTCTGTTACCTGCGAGATTGTATGCAAGAGCATCCACTGTAGGGATGTGGATCAACGGTTTCCCAAGCGCCAGTCCGAGTCCCTTTGCTGTGGCAGAACCGATACGAAGTCCGGTAAAAGAACCCGGTCCACCGGAAACTGCGATGGCATCGATGGAATTTAAGTCCAATTCGATCATTTTTGCCACTTCATCTAACATCGGGAGAAGGGTCTGGGAGTGTGTTTTCTTATAATTAACGGTATATTCGCCCTTTAAGTCATTGTCCTCTACGATCGCAACACTTGCGACGAGTCCTGAACTGTCAAGCCCTAATATTTTCATAACGTTTTTTGCCTTTCCTGCTAATCTAACTCTCGAATGATAATTTTACGATAATCGAAGCCTTTTTCCAAGTCCTTTTCAATAGAAATATCATGTCTTTTCTCCGGCAGGATCTCTTCGATCAGATTTGCCCACTCAATCATGCACAGACCATTTCCATAAAAATAGTCCTCATATCCGATCTCATCCATCTCTTCAATATCCCCGATACGGTAAACATCAAAATGATAGAACGGCATACGCCCTTCCTCGTAAACCTGTACGATGGTAAATGTCGGGCTGCAGATTGGTTCCCTGATACCAAGACCCTCCGCAATTCCCTGCGTAAATACAGTTTTTCCGACACCAAGATCTCCAATTAATGTGTATACATCTCCCGGTTTTGCCTGCTGCCCGATTTTTTTCCCGAGGGCATGTGTCTCTTCGGGAGAAAATGTCTCGATCATTGTCTCTTTCATATCGCTATCCTTCCTGTCAAATGTCCCTTACTGCATTTTTACACGATGTTTTGGCAGCTTCTCATTTGCAATTTTTGCAAGTTCCTTATACTGTTCCCCCAACTGCTCTCTCGGAATAATATACGCATTGATCCTTGTGCTGTAAACCAAAACATTGCTTTTTGTCGCTACCATTTTGTAAATCTGATCCCATGGAAGTTTTGCACTCTCCTCCCCCTGGGAAACGGTAAATCCGTTTTCATCTACAAGATAATGTAATGTTCCACGCAGCACTTCCGATGCTGCAAGTGCACTCTTGGAACGCAGCCACAGCGTGACCGGCATATATAATAGGAAGATAATGCCAAACGCAATATACAAAACCGTATAGGTAATGTCTAGTCCACCATATGTTAAGCCAGCCACAATAAAAATAATAATGGATACAATAATGGAAAACCATCCATGAAATCCTGTGTAGGTCTGATACATATTAAATCGGTACATATCCTGAGATTTTAACTTTATATCAAATTGCATATAATCCTAAGCCTCCTTGTTTTGCGAAGCAAAATCCGAGCTCTATAGCGAGGAGAGGATTTGGCCTCCTGTTCTTTAACAAAAAAAGTATATCATTTTTTGCAAAAAAAGAAAAGACGCATATAAAATCAATGTCATTAAGTTAAGATGACCAATCAAGATCTTAGCATCAGAAATGATGCTAGGGTCTTTTTATTTTGTAATAAATGCTTGACATATGATTCGAAATGTGCGGCCGCTTTCGCTATTGAATGATAATGAGGTAGCGAAAGCGGCCCTTGTAATTAAGAACATCTTGATTGCAAGGAGGTAACGCATATGAGCAATTATATTAATCAAGTTTCAGATTCTCTAAAGAATCATATTTCGGAATTAGCTAACAATCCATGTTTATTTCTTCGAAACCCCAATGTCGATTTCTCTCGAAAACAGAAAATTGATTTCAAAACTTTTATAGGAATCATGATGAATTCGGGTGGAGCTACTATGAGTAAAGAACTACTTGATTTCTTTGATTTTGACAAAAATACTCCGTCTGTGTCAGCATTTACGCAACAACGTTCAAAAGTACTTCCAGAGGCTTTTGAATATTTGTTTAAATCTTTTACGGATGACAACCTTCCAACTACTAATAATTATCATGGTTATCGTTTAATTGCATGTGATGGAAGTAACTTGACCATTGCAACCAATCAAAAGGATCCAGAAACTTTTTGGGAACGTAATCAGCATGGTTCAATTGTTAATAAACTACATCTGAATGCCTTTTATGATGTTTTGAATCGTATATACACCGATGTTTTAGTGCAAACAGCAGCGGATTACAACGAGTTTAGAGCATGTGCAACAATGATTGACAGATCGAAACTAGAGAATGTTATTCTTGTTGCTGATAGAGGATATGAAAACTATAACATTTTTGCACATGCAATTGAAAAAGGATGGAAATTCGCTATACGTGTCAAAGATAAAAATAGTAATGGAATTGCATCTGGGTTAAATCTTCCTCCAAATGATGAGTTTGATATAGATATCACTCAGATTTTTTCAAGGAAAAATACAAAGACCACAAAAAATGCAGGCTATAAGTGGATGCCTGTAAATCAAGTGTTTGATTATCTTCCACGAAAAAGTGATAAAACATACGAATTATCATTTCGTATTATTAGATTTCCTATAGGGTCTAATTCTTATGAAATAATAATTACAAATCTTGATAGAAATATTTTTGATGTAAAAAAAATAAAGGAAATCTATCATTTGAGATGGGGAATAGAAACTTCATTCAGAGAATTAAAATATGCCATAGGATTAACAAGTTTCCATGCACGAAAACCAGATTTTATTAAACAAGAAATATATGCGCGATTACTTTTGTATAACTATTGTGAATTAATAACAACACATGTAATAAAACAAATGAAAAACAATGATAAAACAAAACAGGTGAACTTTACAATCGCCATTTATATTTGTAGAGAATATCTCCGTAATAAACGCAATCTTAGTCCACCTGATGTGATTAACCTAATAGAAAAGCATGTATTACCAGTAAGACCTGGTCGAAAAGACCCTCGCAAAGTCAAACCCCAGGCATCTGTAAGCTTTCTATATAGAGTGGCTTAATCATAGATAATTATAAGTTTTTTTTGACAGATAAACAATCTGTCTTTTTGTTGTGCTGCAAAATAGACAAAAGAAAAAAACACATCATATTTATCAAACAATTGCAAATATGATGTGTTTTATAATTATGTCAAAATTCTTAACTTAATGACATTGCATATAAAATACGTCTTTTCCAAATTTTTTTAGTTACTGTTTGCCCGCCTATTCCAGCAGCTTTTTTTCACGCTTAGCGGTTCTGGCTTCCTTTTAAAATCGGGGAGATATGTTTGTAAGTAAGGAACGTGATCACAACGGAAAACATTCCTTTGACAATGGTAAATGGCATGTTAAAGCAGATCAGACACTGTAAAATATTTTTTACAGATGGAAGAATCGCCTGATAAGCTGCCAAAATCACTTCCTCCGGCATAAAGTTGTAATATACCGGATATACAAGAAAGTAATTAGAAACAATACTAAAGATTCCCATGAATGCCGCACCGGTCAGGGAGCCGATCAGTGCAGATTTACGGTTCTTTTTGTGTTTGTAAATGAGTCCTGCCGGAAGCACAAAGGCTACGCCTAAAATAAAGTTTGATAACTCGCCGACGCCGCCTGTCGTTGTGATGAATAAGTGCAGTACGTTTTTGATCAAACATACAACGACACCACATAAAGGTCCCATTGCAAATGAACCAATTAATGCCGGAAGTTCTGAAAGATCCATTTTAATAAATGCTGGCATGAATGGCACTGAAAAATCCAGAAACATTAAAATATACGCTACTGCGGATAACATTGCTGTTACGGTAAGGTATCTTACATTGACTCTCTTTTCTGTTTTGTTTACGGTTGCTGTTTGTGTGCTCATTGTCACTCGTCTCCTTTTCTGTTTGAACTTGGAATTCGAGGTGAATATTACGTGTAATAAAATACCCCGGATATATGAATATCCGGGGCTTATACAGGTTTCCCTGTTAAATTCTACATGCTAAAAAACACGCTTTCTTCTCTCATCCAGACTATACTGTCGGTTCCGGACTCACACCGGATCAGCTGCTTGCGCAGGTCACGGACTTTCTGGCATTCATTGATCGCCAGATCACCGTCGGTCGGGAATCTACGTTATCGTATCACCCTGCCCCGAAGAATTCCTTATTTGTTTTACATGTCTATTCTATGCATATGTCTGTCACTTGTCAATATCAATTTTAAAACAATTACAATTTCATCGTAAGCTGGATACGCTGTTTTTTCAGATCGACACTCATAACTTTCACTTCCACGATATCACCGACGCTGACGACTTCGAGTGGATGTTTGATGAATTTGTCACTCATCTGCGAAATGTGGACCAGACCATCCTGATGTACTCCGATATCGACAAATGCACCAAAATCAATGACGTTTCTTACGGTTCCTTTTAAAACCATGCCCGGTGTTAAATCTTTCATCTCAAGGACATCGCTGCGCAGGATAGGTTTCGGCATATCCTCACGCGGATCACGCGCCGGTTTTTCCAATTCCTTCACAATATCCTGCAGGGTGATGGCTCCAATGCCAAGTTCTTCTGCCAGCTTGTCATAATTGGAGATTTTTTTGGAAATACCATCCAGATTCCGGTTTTTGACATCTTCCATGGTAAATCCTAATTTATCCAGCAGCTTCTTTGTGGCATCATAACTCTCCGGATGCACACCTGTATCATCCAATGGATTTTTACCGTCTGTGATACGCATAAATCCGGCACACTGCTCGTAGGCTTTCGGTCCTAATTTTGCAACTTTTAAAAGCTGGTTTCTGGATCCAAATCTTCCATTTTCTTCGCGGTAAGCTACAATATTTTTTGCGATCACTTTGCTGATGCCGGAAATGTACTCCAGCAGAGAAGCAGAAGCAGTATTCAGATCCACACCGACTTTATTCACACAGTCCTCAACCACACCGCTTAACGCCTCACTTAATTTTTTCTGGTTCATATCATGCTGATACTGACCGACACCGATGGATTTCGGGTCAATTTTTACAAGCTCTGCCAGAGGATCCTGCAAACGTCTTGCCATGGAAGCCGCACTTCGCTGTCCCACGTCAAAATTCGGAAATTCCTCTGTCGCAAGTTTACTTGCTGAGTAGACAGATGCGCCCGCCTCATTGACGATAATATACTGTACTTTTACCGGAATCTCTTTTAACAAATCGACGATCACCTGCTCAGATTCCCTTGACGCAGTTCCATTTCCAAGTGATATCAATGTAATATGATATTTGGAAATAAGTTTTTTTAATACCGTCTTTGCCTCTTCCACTTTGTTCTGTGGCGCAGTCGGGTAAATGACAGTCGTATCTAACACTTTTCCAGTCGGATCGACCACTGCGAGTTTACATCCGGTGCGGAATGCCGGATCCCAGCCAAGCACAACCTGTCCTGCGATTGGCGGCTGCATTAATAACTGTTCTAAGTTCTTACCAAACACACGGATCGCACCATCCTCTGCCATCTCAGTGAGACTGCTTCTGATCTCACGCTCGATCGCAGGCGCAATGAGACGGTCGTAAGCATCTGCCACAACTTCTTTTAATACAGGTGTTGTATTCGGATTGTCTCTCGTGATCACTTTCCGCTCAAGAAAACGTAAAATATCTTCCTCCGGTGCCTCCACTTTCACGTTAAGGATCTTCTCATTCTCACCGCGGTTTAACGCAAGTATGCGGTGCCCAGCCAGCTTATTCACAGGCTCATCAAACTCATAATACATCTCATAAACAGATTCCGCCTCCGGATCTTTTGCCGTGGAAGTCACATGACCTTTTTTCATGGTAAGGTCACGGATTCTCGTACGGTAATCCGCCTCGTCTGAAACCGCCTCGGCGATAATATCTTTTGCTCCGGCAATCGCATCCTCTGCGGAATTGACTTCTTTTTCCGGATTGATGAATTTGGCAGCCTCTGCCTCAAGCGGTGTGTTTAACATCTGTAGAGTGATCACATTGGCAAGGGGTTCGAGTCCCCTCTCCTTTGCAATCGTAGCTCTTGTTCTGCGCTTTGGTTTGTAAGGGCGGTATAAATCCTCCACTGCAACCATCGTCTCAGCCGCAAGGATCTGCGCCTTTAATTCATCTGTCAGTTTTCCCTGTTCCTCAATACTGTTTAAAACAGTCTCCTTACGCTCTTCCAGATTTCGGAGATAGGTAAGACGCTCATAGAGATTACGGAGCACCTCATCATTTAAAGAACCGGTCACTTCCTTACGATATCTGGCGATAAAAGGAATGGTATTCCCCTCATCGATCAATTTCACTGCTGCCTCTGCCTGACTTTTTTTGATACCAAGTTCTTCAGAGAGTTTCAAAATAATATCCATGGTAAATCCTTTCTTTCTGAATTGTTTTACAGACTTATCCTCAGTCTGCCAATCCAATGTTCTGACGTTTTCCCGTCAGAATCCTGCTGATACCCATTGTACCACGTTCCCTTCTTACGCTTCAAGTAAAAGCAATTGCATTTTTTTATTGTAACATCCCGTTTTCCTATGCTATAATAAATTAATTTGAGGTAAATCATAAAACCTTATCATTTTCATTTTACTTTTAAGGAGGAAGTTTTTTATGAACGAAAAGAACGGAGCAATCCGTGACGCCAGCGTTCTTGGCGTCCCAAAAATGTTAATCTTAGGATTACAGCACATGTTCGCTATGTTCGGTGCAACCATTCTCGTACCGATTTTAGTAAACAGCTACTTTGGTGAAGATGTACTTCACGTTCAGGTTACTTTGATCTGCGCAGGTGTGGGAACATTATTTTTCCATCTGTGTTCCAAATTCAAGGTTCCTGCATTTCTCGGTTCATCTTTCGCCTTTTTAGGCGGATTTGCGACTATCGCAAATCTTGACACCGGCGTTTTTGCCGATATGTCCAACGCAGACAAACTTTCCTACGCATGTGGCGGTATCGTCGTAGCAGGTTTACTTTATCTAATACTTGCTCTTATCATCCGTCTTGCAGGTGTAAAAAAAGTTATGCGTTTCCTTCCACCTGTTGTAACAGGTCCGATCATTATCTGTATCGGTTTAAGTCTTTCCGGCTCTGCCTGCCATAAACAACGCTTCCACAAACTGGCTTCTTGCATTTATTGCACTGGCTACCATTATTGTATTTAATATCTGGGGAAAAGGAATGTTTAAGATCATCCCGATCCTGATGGGTGTTGTTGTTTCCTATGCTGCCGCACTGATTTTCAATGCACTTGGAATGACAAATGCAGATGGTTCCGCAATCCTTGATTTTACAAATATCGCATCTGCTGCATGGGTAGGTGTTCCTGAATTCTCTATCTGTAAATTCAATATCTCCGCTATTTTGGTTATGGCTCCGATCGCCCTTGCTTCCATGATGGAGCATATCGGTGATATGTCTGCCATCTCTGCAACTGTCGGAGAAAATTTTATCGAAGATCCGGGACTTCACCGCACTTTGATCGGTGACGGTCTTGCAACTTCCCTCTCCGCATTAGTCGGTGGTCCTGCAAATACTACTTATGGCGAGAACACAGGCGTTCTTGAGTTAAGTAAGGTACACGATCCGAAGGTTATCCGTATCGCTGCTTTATATGCAATTATTTTAAGCTTTATTCCAAAGATGGCAGAAGTGATCGGTTCTATGCCTTCTGCGATCATCGGAGGTGTCAGCTTTATGCTTTACGGTATGATCTCTGCGATCGGTGTCCGTAACGTTGTAGAAAACCACGTAGACTTCACAAAATCACGCAACCTGATCATTGCCGGTGTTATTTTCGTAAGTGCTCTTGGATTTTCTAACGGACTTACTTTTACCGTTGCTGGAACTGATATTACTTTAACTTCCCTTGCAATTGCTGCAATTGCCGGTATTCTCTTAAATGCAATTTTACCTGGCAATGATTATCACTTTGGAAAGGATGTTGAGGCAGATTCAAACCGTGGTATTGATATGATGCCGAACCTGCATGAAGATACAAGCTATGGAGATCATGAAGAGTAGTGAATGTCGCAGATTTTGTGGTGCTTTCTTAGGGTGTAAAGGGCAGATATAAGTGTCCTCCCACAAGTCAATAATTTTATGTAATGAAAAAGAAAAACGGTATAAACGAAATATTATG
>ULSY01001972.1_pt1 | contig 10628 bp, 12 predicted proteins | sample 1957201 | NCBI WGS metagenome assembly ULSY01 (sample SAMEA4835723, study PRJEB28245) | human gut metagenome | biome: gut microbiome; material: fecal sample | place: Denmark | collected 2008
TTCACAAAATCAATTATTCTTTCTCTTATTTTAAGATCATTTAACTTAAGATCCTTGATATTCTTCTTTTCACTTATTTCCCTCTGACTATATAACCCAAATAAATTCAGTACATAAAATCGATCCCTCACATATTGCCATATATATATACCAACTATGATGAGAACAATTCCTGCAATCAAACTCCATTTATTTACATCATTATCTAAAGGTTTCCCTGTCAGAGTAAAAGATAACAAACCAACTATTTCATCAAGAATGGACGGAAAAGAACCTAAAACCAGTTCTAATCCAGCTGCAATTATTCCAACAGACATAGAACTGTCTAGATTTATAATTTTCCCTATATATTCAGCCACAAAGGAAATAGTTATCATACCTGCTAAAACAATAAATGTATAATTCATCTTTTCCCTTCTTTCATCTGTACCTCTTTATAATATTTCCAATAGCTATTCTTCAAGTTCCGCATTGATATCCTCAATCCACCCGTTATCATCACTCTCAAATAACTTTATATACTTTCCAAAGTTACTGCTTCCTGTAATCGAATCATCTAAATCCAATTCACAAACTCTTTTGCTCATATCTTTGTAATTCTCTGCATTAATATGCTTCATAACCTCTTCAATCTGATCAGCTCTCCCTTTATAATTCTCCACTCCAGTATACTTCTGAATAAGCGGAGCATTCACTGGCTTCGCCGGAGATTTCAAATTTTCATCTGTCCAATGCTTAGATATAATCTGCATCGTACAGGGATTTCCAAATATAATCACTTCACTTGCTGCATTATCTACACCATGAAATTCGTTTATTTTTCGTTTTATATCCTCATACTGCTCGTGAGGTTTCTTCTCTGTATCGCAGAATACAAGTACAAGTTCGTCTGCTCCATTTTGATATCTGTCCTGATACCTCGCTGGGATATTTCCATTTCCACCAGCATTGACCAATGAAATATCATATTGCTCATTCCATACTTTTAATTTTTTTAATCGATTTAAATACTCATATTCCTCATTCCCTTCACAGATAAGGCAGATTCTATGATTATCCAAAAACTTAGGGATCTTATTTTGCATCGGCATCATCCCCCTTTACATTACCTTTGATACTAAGCAAAGAGTTAATCAATTCCGGATCAGGTAAAGCACCAAGCGCACCTTTCCTATATTTTTCCATAACATCTGTCGTATCTCTCACACCCTGCTGTGCAGTAAAATCAGCAAGTGAATACACATATACGCCTTCTTCATCCTTATGAACAAACCAAATCTGCTCCTTCCGAAACATTCTCTTGCAATCCATAAGATTTATATCATGAACTGTAAATATCATCTGCGCACTTGTATTCAATTCATTATTAAACATCGCAACAATCGCCCTGGTAAGCTTAAAATGAATACTGCTATCCAACTCATCCACTACTAAAATTCTGCCCTGTTCAAGCGCTTCAATTACATAACTGGCAATAGCTGCAATCTTCTTTGTTCCCGTGGAATCAAACATCATACTAGGTACTTGAACACCTTTATATGTGGAAACTAACCTAATTTGGTCCATAATATTCTCTGGAATATCAAGCACTTTTTCATCCGGTTTTTCATCACCTTCACCAGTTTTCAGTTGTATCTTATCCATATCCACATATTCAAAATTATCCATATACAAGTCTGCATTTTTTATAAACTCAACAACCTTTTGCTGTAACTGATTCTTATTCTTCATAAGTTCAATTGTATGTTGCATAGGTATGTTATTCATATTGATGATATCAATTTTTTCTGCAAATCCGACAAGAATCTGCTTGATCTCGTTGACATGTTCAAATTTACTTGTATCTACCACATAACATAGCAAATTATTCTTCGATACAACTGGCATCATAGTCTGCACAGCTTCATCAATGCATTCATATATTTCTCTAATGGTATCCTTTTTCAACCAGCAAACTTCTTTTTTATTGTTATATTGATCTTTGAGTATCTCAGAAAATGATTCATATATATACTCTTCTTTTTCTGCATCATACTTAAAATCATACGAAAACTTTCTTCCAAAAGCCATAAATGTAACGCCTAACTCACAAACACCACCCTCAGTAAATATATTAGGCATCAGACTATTCTTTTTATTTAAAAGTACGTTTCTTATTGTCCTAATACATTTGATTAGACATGTTTTTCCAGCATTGTTTGGTCCGTATATTCCTGCCGTTTTAAGCACATTAAAATTATTCTCCTGATGAACGTTTGCTCCAAATTTTTTATTTCGCATATCTGCTTTCATCGAAAATGTAATGTCATCCTCAAATGCATAACAGTTTTTTGCTCTTATCTCTATAATCATGGCTCATTCCTCCAAGTCACTTTTCTTCTTTACTTATCATTATTATACCATTAGTTATTTTTTATGCAACTTTTTTTCATAAAAATATATTTTGAGGATTAATTAAACTTAACATAGCAAAAAGGACAGCCTCCCTGCCACCCTCTACATCAAACATACACCACCTCCCTTACCATAATCTCCTCAGCACAAGCAATAAGATTATTCATTTTCCCCACCCAAAGCATCTGATTCTCCGCTTTTAACTGCTCTGTCACACCTTGTTTTCCTTCATCTTTTCCACGAACCTGTCCCGCATCTCATAACATTCCTCGTCAATCTCCTGCAGATATTCATTTAGTCTTCCATCAAGTAACATCTCCATATAATATCCATGTTTGAACTCTTTCAGATACTCACACCTCAGCGTCAATAATAGCCTCTGGCTCTTTTACAGCCTCTCACATACACTCTGATTCCAACATATACTGCCTGAACTAATAACAATAAAGCAACAAGATTCAGCCTTACTAATGCCTTTATCCAATCTCCAAAATACACTACCAAAGCTAAACTCGCTACTGTCACTCCAATGCTAATCACATCCCAACACTTCTCCCGATATAGCTTCATTACTTTCTTTTCAATAATCACTATAAGTATACCCACGACAGCTATTACTCCAACAATTACTATAATAAACAATAACCAATAGTAAATGTGTAAGCGATACATCACAGCTTCTGATGTGTTATTGACCTTTCTCTTGCCGGAGAAAGGTCTTTTTTATGCTTGTTTTACCATGCCATAACAGTTTTCCTCGTAAAACTTTCGGTTTGCCTTGCCAGACAAAACGATAAGATTCGGATTGATAGCAAGCATGCGATCATTGAGCTGCTTAATAATCTTATAGCCTTGTGCTCGGCTGGCGCCCCAATCATCACAAACTTCTGTAACGTCTACATACATCTTTTTATTCATAGGCTGATTCCCCCTTTCTTCACTTCAATGTCTTATGAAAACATTTGCGATTATTCGATGCGTACATTTTTGTTCTTGCATAATTACGGTATAATATCTTTTTTGTTTCGTCAAGTACTTTTTTGTACTTTTATTCTATTTTATATTAACTTTTCTGTTCACTTTTTCATTTGTTCGTGGTACAATAATGCTATTAAGCAATAAATCACTTATCGTAAAGGAGATTTTTATATGACTCTTGGAGATAAAATAAGAAAATATCGAACACTTAAAGGTCTGACACAGGCACAACTTGGCTCCATGGTCAAATTGACCGGAGACCGCATACGCCAGTATGAAAATGATGTAAGAAAGCCAAAGGATGGAAAGCTGTTTGAGATTGCAGACGCTCTTGATGTTAATCCTTCCACACTCGCTGAGCCGGATTTTGATGATCCCACCAGTGTAATGCATGTACTTTTTGAATTGGAGGATATCTATGGATTACACTTTGAAAAAGTAGGTGATAATTATCAATTAGCCTTTTCAAAGGGAGAATATGCAAATGCCAACTGGATTATTGAGGGACTTGCAGCATGGGTAAAAAAAAGAGACGAATTACAACCGGATATCAATGACTCAAATAGTACCATCGCAGATAAGAAAAACGATTATATCCGTTGGAAGGCAAGATATCCATATAATTTTGCAGAAGAGATAACCAACAATTTTGCACTAGTTCAGAAATTTAATGAAGATGCCTCTTCTCGGCTGCCTTCTAGCAGGCAACCAATCACTCGCTTCTCAGAGTTCTATCGAAGCTTGCTTGCGTTGGAAGATGCCGGAGTCAGATTCACTATATCCGTAGATGAAATTGTGAGCAGACGAAGCGCCGCATTTTATATTAAATTAGATTACATTATGAACAGTTCAGATGAAATCAAGAAACTATATATGGAATTCAGGCAGTGCTGGTATGACATGAAAGAAATAGGAATTGAAATACACGAAACGCCGGTTCCTGTAAATGGATATATGAATATAGCACTATATTCCGATAACATGCAGCTTATAACATTGTTCCATACACATATGCACCACTTAGAAAAAAAGAAATCACCTATGTATGATGAGGATATGTATAAAACTGAGATTGAAGATACATTGCAGATATTCAATGTACCAATAAAAGAATACGTTTAAAGTTGGAGGCATCTATGTGGAAAACAATATATTCTATTGATCTTAATCTGCTAATTGGTATCATTGGTGGAATAATTTCTGGTATTTTTGTTTCTTATGTTTTTCTGATTGAAGCAGAATTCAGAAATCAGTTTAACCATGTAAAAGAAATGTTCACTTCCATATATGGAATTACTGCTACATACTCCGCCTATGAGCACTTCAAAAAAACAAAAGGCAAAAAACGTGCTAACAAAGTTAAAGCGATTGATAATGCCGGTAACATTGCTGGTGAAAGCAACATGGTCGATATTCTCAACAATTATTGGAATGAGCTTTCTTCCTTTTTAACCACCTACGAACCTTGGCAATATAAATTCAGACTTAACAAAATTCTAACAGAAATAAATGATATTGTTACTGATGGCAAATACATGATCAGAAATTCTCCTAAAGACTTCGCAGAAATATCCCAAAGGCTAGAAATATGTATTGACCTATTGGAAGATTGTGAACGAAATTATAAAAAGGAGATTCTTCTACGTGTTGTAACAAACAAAGCAGTCCAAATCTTTCTACTGTTGTTTGTGGCATTGATAATATTGTTAATAATCGCAGCATAGGAGATACCTTCCCTTTTCACGTGTTTGCTATTTCATTCGTTAGAATGCATATATTAAAAACTTATGTCTCATTCATAGCATTTCTTCCATCAACATGGATTTTCAGGCAGTCTTTCTACCTACACTTACACATATTTTAAAAGGCACCAAGATTTTCTCCTGGTGCTTTAAATACCCATATACAGAGGGAAATCTGAGCTAAAAATTGCTTTTAAATTTTAGCATGTATTTAGTCCGAAAAACACTTATTTTTCCTATACTGGAGACTGTTATAACATGATGTTAAATTTAATTACCTAACGAAATGTTATCCTTGCTTCATTTCAACATCGGATACATCAGAATAAAAATTATTTGTATAATTATTTATTACTTGAGTCTCTTGTGCCTTCTTTTTTTCTTCCTCAGTAAAGGTCATTCCTTCACCAACAATTCCACTTTCTTCGAGAAGCAAGGCCCAATCCAATATCTTGTTCCTAACAGTGCTAAGTATACCATATATCTCGCTTCTTGACGTGTTAAATACAAACTGTGTTTTGAACCCATCCGTTGACTTATTCAATAAGTCATTAATTTCAGCACTCAGTGTAAATTGAATACCATTTTCATGTGATGTATAAATCTCACAAATCGATGATATAGATTGATGTAGTGGAATGCTAGACATAAATCTACCCATTTTAGGTGTAAGTATGACTGGCATCCATCCTCTATAAGGATTCCATGCTTTATAATCTCCCTATATCATTCTATAATCAGGGACTTCTCCATGGTATCCGTTTTGTTCATTGTTAATCCATTCTTCAAAATCTGATAGCTTAAGTTTTCTTGCTACCAAATATGCTTTTCTTAACAATGATTCCACACTAACATTTTCATCAAGTGCTTCTCTCTCAAGTTCATATACTATACCTTCCAAATATATCCCTCCTAAAAGATTGGAATCTGTGCTGCAATACCAGAAGCTATTAAACTTCCTGTCACTCCAATTGCTAGGTTTCTAAGTTCCGTTAATAACTTCTTAATTTTGTTTGGATTCTCACGTTTTTCAATAAGTGCTTCTAATCCTGCTATTTTTCCCCTCAACTCTGATGCCTTATCTCCAAATTCAGCATCAAACATACCATCATACTTTTTTATATTTTCAATTATGTCGCTGATTGCTCCATAATCAAAATCCTGTGTTATGGTCTGTGTCTGTGATGAATTAACTGTTCCTTGCTGAATCTGAACGCCTGTAACATCACCATAAAAATTATTAGTATTATAAGACTGTTTTTCTTGCAAAATAGCCTTCTCCTTTCTTTCAAAATAAGTCAATAAACTCGGCAGTATTGTGATCTCCCAACATCCAGAAATATAGTAACAATAATTTGAGATAAGTCCATATTGTTTTAGTTTTTCAAATTCTAAAGCCAAATCACGCTCTAGATATTTAGGAATTTCAACATCATTGTCAGTAACACGATAGTCATCTTTACAATACCCTTTACATATCAAAGAAACTAGTTCTTCTGCAGAATTATCTAAAATCCTTATGCCACCTACTGTCGGTTGACCTACAACAATGGATGAAGCACATTCTCTTCTCGCATCAATCCTTGCTTGTCTCTCTGAATTACGTCTTTGCTTATCAGCTAATTTTTTGTCAGCCTCGATTTGTTTTTTTACTTGACGTTCAATTTCCTTTTGATGTTTCTCTAATGCTTTTTCTAATGGACCTTTAGCCATTAACATTCCCCCTTGTTCAATATTATTTTTAACAATTCCATTGCAAATTCATCTTCTGGAATATTTGTTCCAAGTTTACCTCGGAAGGCTTTTGCGAGGATGGATTTTTTTATTGTGTCAATGTTATCAACTACTTGAACTGCTTTATCTCGTACCTGCTGCATCATAGGTAAAAGATAATCCAAAATGCGAACAACTTCTTTCTGCTCTTCATCTGAAGTAATTCGTACCTTAATTGCCGACAATTCCTTCTGATTAATCTTAGGTAATACAGAACGAGAACCGGCTGATGATGCTTGTTCTAAGAACATATCCGATAACATGTAATATAATAAATATTTAGTATTTTCTTTCGCTTCAATCGGATACATATCTGCACTACATAAGCCATCAAAATCAACCATAACAACTTTTGAAAGATATGGTCGAATTTTTGAATAAAGAATTTGTCCTGCATAAAATCTATGCTTTCCACTCTTTACACCATCTTCTGCAATTGTATGGTAATCAAGCAAAATGCCTGTTCTCTTCTCTATATTATCTGGTGCGATATGGGGATATTCTAAATAATCAGATGGATCGACTAAATTGCCTCTTATACTAGCCACCTCATCAAATCTTTTTGTCTCCCATTTATTCTCTTTATAATTGTCTTTTCTCCATTGTGCTGTCAACCTTCCAGAAAATGCAGCATTATAGACAGCAGCATTTCTAGCTTCATATCCATCTATAACTTCCTGTACTTTCTCTTTTGCCTCATCCAACTTGGAAAACAAACTCTCAATTTGCTTAACAATTCGTTGCTGCTCTGATAGTGGTGGTAATGGAACATCGTAGTTAGTAAAGTTTCCCATCTTTATGTAATTAGTTGCTGAGCCAAACTGTTTATCTTTATTGGCGTCATTCCATGCAAATAACATTTGGTAATACAAATATTTCAAATCAATGTTACCAGCTTTCGCCTGTAATACATAAGTCCGCTGATATGCCTCAAATTTCCCATTATAGTAAAAAACCTGTCCAACATTTGCACCATTACCGGGTAATATCAAACTCTCTCCCTCAAAAGAAAAGCCCTCACATCTAATAGGTTTACCCGCACATGTAAAGAATGTATATTCTCCATCTTCAGAACCATAATTAGCATCTTTCTTCCCCGTAACAACAGATGCAATAGCTTCAAGTTTTACCCAACACCAATTCTCCGGCACATCATATGGCTGTTCTTCAACCGGCACCAATACCTCTTCTAATGTAATTTTCTTGCTCTTTGCCTTCGCCATATCACTCAGCTCCTTCCAGAGCCTTAAGCTCTTTTACTACACTCATAAGCAAATCAACTGCTTCCTCAAGCTGAGCAATACATTCTTCCCCCGATTCAATAGGGTCTGGCAAATCATCATAATCCAGTACAGAATCATCCTTAATCAATCCGAGATCAAGGCTATGATTCTTCCCTTCCTCTGATATCTGATCATATGTGTAGCAACTCCATCTCTCATCCGATATACTTTTCCTGTCCTCTGCTGTATATGCATCCTTAAATCCATCGAAATGCTCTGCCTTTAATGGATTGGTTTTGCCAAATGAAGGCATATTTGTTCTTAAGTCATAAAACCAAACTTTCTTCGTATTACCTTTATCGGTTGTTCCCCTAGTAAAGAAAAGAACATTTGTCTTTACACCCTGTGCATAAAATATGCCAGTTGGAAGTCTAAGTACTGTATGGAGACTACACTTATTCATAAGGTCTTCACGAATTCTTTCACCTTCACCATCAGCAAACAATACATTATCAGGCAGTACCACAGCAGCTCTTGCCTTACCATCTGCTTTAAGTGAACGATAGATATGCTGCAAGAAATTAAGCTGCTTATTGCTTGTCTGAAATGTAAAATCGTCTCTGTTTGCACGCTCTCCGCCCTTTTTTGTTCCAAAAGGGGGATTTGTAAGAACAACATCAAATCCGTTCATCTGTTTCCCCTGATTTGATAAGGTATCACACAGATATATCTTACCATCAATATCGTGAAGCATTGCATTCATCAGAGCCAGCCTATGAGTCTCATGTACAAGTTCTGCCCCTGTAAATGCCTCATTCTTCTGAAATGCCTGCTGTTCTGAAGTTAAAGAAAATAGGTCATCTGTATGTGCCTTTACATATGCATCCGCCGCTATCATAAACCCAAATGTACCACATGCAGGATCGTTACATCTTTCTCCCGGCTGAGGTGCTATTAATTCTGTCATTATATCAATCAGTACTCTCGGAGTAAAATACTGACCTGCTCCTGACTTTTTCTCATTTGCATTTTTCTCTAATAATCCCTCGTAAAGATTTCCAAGTCCTTCTTCTTTTGCAGAATACCAGTCAAGGTCATTGATGTTTGTAATGATTTTCTTTAAGTTTGCTGGCTCTTCAATATTACTTCTTGCCCCTGAATAAATTTCCTGAATACGACCTGTACCTTTTTCGCCCAGCTCACGAAGCAAGTCCTCGTAGAATTTTTTCAACGCAAGTCCATCTTTTTCTGCTAATCTATCCCAGCGGTATTTCTCTGGAATCTTATCCTCGGTTCCTGTTTCCTTTGCCATCTTCAAAAACAAGATGTAAGTAAGTTCTGTAACATACTGGTGATATGTAATACCATCATCTCTAAGAACATTACAGAGATTCCACAACTTTGCTACTATTTCCTGATTTGTCATCTATCATTCTCTCCTTGTAATTTATGCTGAATACATATATCCATTGATTTCATCAATAAACTCATCTAATTTCTGCCCAAATGCCTTGTTTACCGCATTATAACCACCTTTGTTCTTAAATGCATCCGAATCAAAAGTCTCTCTGTTGAGCACTACCTCCTTAAGAAGCTGGGCTTCAATCCTATCCAACCATCCTAACTGAATTTTGCTAAGCTCCGGATGATTAGCCTTTGTCTTTACAATGGCGTTATGTATACGGTCATCTTTACTAATCAAAGCATCTCCAATGCTTCGCTGACGAATAAAGCTTATGATATCCGCTGCAATATCTTCATTTGTCATTTCTTTCCATGCTGTCTGCAGCATAGTCTCGTTGAAATGCTTGCCATCAAGGATAATCTTCAAATCCTTTAGTGACTGTCTTGTTAATTCCTTTGGACGTGTAGCAACTATATTCAAAGCTGCTATCTCATTGATATTATTATCTATAAAATCTCTAAATTCTTTTAGATAATCCTCTGGCCTTGTAGCATCACCATATCCTCTGGTATGACTACGAATCTCGTCCGGCTCATCACTTATGAACTTTTCTCTTTCCTTTGGCATCCTCTTGACATATTCAAACGCCTGCCTGTTATTCTTTACAGTTTCAATTGCCTTATCGACCGGCATACTATGAATTTTCTCTATAAATTTCTCTGGCGTCAAACCTCCAGTTATCTGCTCAAATCGTGCTCTGCACTTATCACTCATCTGTGATTTATTCCTACGCATTTTGGCAACGATAAGGTCAATCTGGTTTTTCCTTGCCCTGTCGGTATCTAATGAATCAATACCATCAATTAAATCATCAAATGTAGTTGCTGGATTGGCTACTACTGGTTTCATTGTGGAAACAGGTTCTAACGCATTATAGACACCTACTGCATCATATATCTCAAAATGTGTCTTTCCTATTTCAGGACATAATCTGGTAGCTCTACCAAGCATCTGTTCAAACAAGATTCTTGAACGGATTCTTCTCATGAATACAAGATTCTCTATCTCCTCTACATCAATACCTGTTGTCAATAAATCTACTGTAACAACGAT
>ULSY01030014.1_pt1 | contig 10581 bp, 4 predicted proteins | sample 1957201 | NCBI WGS metagenome assembly ULSY01 (sample SAMEA4835723, study PRJEB28245) | human gut metagenome | biome: gut microbiome; material: fecal sample | place: Denmark | collected 2008
AAGATGATGTAATTAATACACCTTGGAGTGATTTCTGGTTGTATGATGCTTCATTCATTCGTTTGAAGAATGTGGAGATTGCCTATACTTTGCCAAAGAAATGGGTAGAACGTTTGAAATTGCAGAATATGCGCCTTTCATTATCAGGCACAAACTTGTTGACTTTCGATAAGATTAAATTGCAAGATCCAGAATCGGATGCAACAGGACTTGGACAAGCTTATCCTTTGGCAAGAACGTATTCATTTGGTATCAATGTGACTTTCTAACCTTTTAAGAAAACTAAGAATATGAAGACAACATTTATAAAAACAATATGTTTCGGAACCTTGCTAGCTTCTATGGCAGCATGCGATATTCTGGATGTAGATCCATTGGATACTTATACTGAAGAAGATGTGTTCTCAGATGTAAGTTTACTGAAATCATATGTACACCGGAACTATAATCTTCCGCAAACAGGGTGGGATCATACGGCTTTACGATATTCTTGCGATGAGTCTATTAATAATTTCAATTGGAATAATTCTTATCAGGTACTAGAAGGATCAGTTACTCCTGACCAGTTAGGCAACCTCGATATTTGGGAGGCTTATTATGAGAATATCAAGAACTGCAATATCTTCTTTGAGCACATGGATTACGTGAACAAAGTAGACCAGCCAGAACGGAACTACTTGATTGGAGAAACAACTTTTTTCCGTGCACTTTACTATATGGAACTGGTTAACCGTTATGGAGGAGTGCCAATGATAACCAAATCTTATCAATTAGATGATACAAGTGAGGCTTTGAATGTTAAGCGTGCAAGCTATGAAGAATGTGTAGACTCAATTATTACTTGGTTTGATCGAGCTGCTAATTATCTTCCAGAAAAATATGCGAATGATGCAGATTTTGGTCGTGTGACAAAGGTAGCTGCTTTGGCCATGAAGAGTCGTATGTTGCTCTATGCTGCCAGTCCATGGTGGGGAGCAAGAACTTATGAAGAAGCTGCCGATGCTGCTGAAGAAGTCATCCAACTTTGTGGGGGACTAGGAGCTAACAATCTGGATCCTGATTATCAAAGACTGTTTTTAAATCCTGAAAGTTCTGAGATTATTTTTCAACGTCTTTATAATCAGGAATATGGACATTATTTTGATGCTGAAAACAGTCCGAATGGTTGGCATGGTTATTCTGCCACTTGTGTTACCCAGGAAATGGTTGACAGTTATGAAAAGAGAGGTGGAGTAATGCCTGATACACAATGGTATGATGGCAAAACGACTACGACTACTAATCCTTGGGAGGATCGTGATCCACGTTTCTATGCTTCTATCGTATGTGATGGACAGTCATTCCGTGATGGAGAAGCTGAGTTCTATGTTAATGAGGATGGTACAACAGGAGGAAAGGATAGTGAGTACGGAACAGATAACTGGAATTATTCTGAAACTCATTACACCATCCGTAAATTTATGGATGAGGCTCTTATTAACTTGTGGTCTGAGAAAGCATATCATCCCTGGATTTATTGTCGTTTGGCTGAAATTTACTTGAATTATGCAGAAGCGAAATATTTTTGTGGTGATGAAGAAACTGCTCGTTTGTATATAAACTTTGTACGGGAAAGAGCTCGTAATATGGCTGAAGATCCGACAAATATGTTACCTGATGTAACAGAGAGTGGAGATGCTTTGCTGAAGAAAATTCAGCAGGAACGCAAGGTGGAACTGGCTTTTGAGGAACATCGTTATTTTGATGTACGTCGTTGGAAAATTGCAGAAGACACGCAAGTGGGACAATTCCATGGCATTAAGATTACTAAAAAAGCCGATGGAAGCAAAGCGTATACTATATCGAATGTAGGTAATCTTCGTAAGTTTATTTCTCCTAATCACTATTTAGCTCCTATTCCGAATTATGAACGTCGTAAGAATAGTGCATTAGAGCAAAATCCAGGATATTCTGACTTGTAAGAATAGTAGAGAGAATCTGTTCCTGAATGGAAAATAAAACTTAATTTAGGAACAGATTTCTGGTGTATTGTACATACTTAATTTTTTAATCTGTAATTGATGAATTTACTTAGAACAATTTTGATTGGTGGAGTTGGATTCATTGCATTAGGAGTAAATGCAGTGGAGACAAGTCGCTGGCACATTGCTCCAGATAATCAGATTATCTGGACGGTAAACGAAAATATTCCGCATGAGGACCATATAGAAATGAGTGGAAAGACGGTTTCTGTAGTTCTCCGTTATGGAGTTGACAGTGAAGGAGCTTTCCGCTTGAATAAGAGTATGGTATGGCCGCGTCTGCGAACCATTCCCAATAATACCCATGCCAGCCTGATGCGTCGTTATGACTGGAATCCACTTGCTGGAGTTACTGTGAACGGGCGTAGTTTACAACGTGGAGAAAAGGTAAAAGAACTTGGCATAAAAGGTAAATTGCGGGTGGAGAGTGTGGTAAATCAAGGATACTATGGAGAGTGGGAAATTGTACGTGAATATTTTCCGTCTACAGAACTTCCGGCCTTGGTAGAGCTGTATCAGGTTATTAATAAGGGAAAAAACTCACTGGCAGTGGAAATTCCTAAAGATGGTTTCATTGCTCAGACCGATCCGTCTAAAGGAGTAAAAGGAAGTTATCTCATTGAGGGCAAGCTGCTTAAGGATGGGTGTTTTACTTTACAGCCAGGGGATACTTTGTGCTTTTCTGCATTTATTTCTGCGCACGATTCAGAAACCAGTAGTCTTGTTCTTGATGCCTGTACAGAGAAGGTGAAAAGAGAATCATTGGTGGCTTCCTGGATGAATAATCTGGTCTTGGAAACTCCGGATCCCGTGATAAATCAGATGTTTGCATTCTCAAAGATACGTGCTTGCGAAAGTATCTATGAAACTCAAGGAGGACCTATGCATGGCCCGGGAGGAGAATCGTATTATGCAGCTATTTGGGCTAATGATCAGGCTGAATATATTAATCCTTATTTCCCTTATACAGGCTATGAATACGGCAATGTTTCGGCTTTAAATAGTTTCAAACATTTTGCTCGTTTTATAAATGATGAATGGAAACCGATTCCGAGTTCAATTGTAGCTGAAGGGCTGGATATCTGGGCTGGAGTAGGTGACCGTGGGGATGCTGCCATGATTGCTTATGGTGCTTCCCGTTACGCTCTGACTCGTGCGAACCGTGAAGAGGCCGAAGAATTATGGCCGCTTATTTCCTGGTGTCTGGAATATTGTCACCGGAAATTGAATGAAGGAGGAGTGGTAGCTTCGGATACGGATGAGCTGGAAAATCGTTTTCCTTCAGGAGATGCCAATCTTTGTACATCTTCCCTTTATTATGATGCCTTGATTTCGGCTGCATATTTGGCTAAGGAATTAGGAAAGGGAAATGATGTGGCAAATACTTATAGAAAGCAGGCTTCTATATTACGTAAGAATATTGAAACATATTTTGGAAGTATAGTGGAAGGTTACGCTACTTATGCTTATTATAAAGGGAATGATGTACTTCGTTCATGGATTTGTATTCCTTTAACAATGGGGATTGATGAACGAAAGGATGGTACTATTCAAGCCTTATTTTCACCTCGGTTATGGACTGAAAACGGATTGCTAACACAAGCCGGAAGTGAGACTTTTTGGGATCGCTCCACGCTTTATGCTTTGCGAGGAGTATATGCTGCTGGTGAAACAGAAAAAGCCACTGAATATTTACAGCGTTATTCTAAAACTCGCTTGTTAGGTGAACATGTCCCTTATGCCATTGAAGCATGGCCTGAAGGAGAGCAGCGACATCTTTCGGCAGAAAGTGGTTTATATGGTCGTATCATCACCGAGGGTTTGTTTGGTATCCGTCCGGTTGGATTTAAATCATTTACTTTAACTCCTCGTCTTCCGCAAAAGTGGAATCAGATGGCATTACATCATGTGCGTGCTTTTGGATCTGACTTTGGCCTAATGGTCCAACGTCAGGGGGAAGGAAAGTTACAGGTTATTTTGACTACAAGTATAGGAAAGAAAAAAGTCTATCACTTGAAGGAAGGAAAAACAATTACAATCAATTTGAAATAATATGGTGAAACATTTATTATTGCTTGGTGCGACGGTTTTACTTTTGTCGGGATGTGGAAATTCATCCAGAAAAAATATAATGGAAAAACTACCTCAAGAGCAGATTGCGGTGTTTGTTTCTACAGACAAACATTTGGAAGATACCTATAATTGGGCTCGGAAAATGGCGCTGTCATATGTACATGACAGTACAGATCCAGTTGGATATTGGTATGAAGCTGCTTTACCACAACGCGAAGCCTTTTGTATGCGTGATGTTTCTCATCAATCAGTGGGAGCTCAAATTTTGGGACTAGCAGCGCATAATAAGAATATGTTCAGAAAGTTCGCAGAGAATATAAGTGAGAGTAAAGATTGGTGTACATATTGGGAAATTAACCGTTATGACAAGCCCGCACCGGCGGATTATACGAATGATAAAGAGTTTTGGTATAATCTGAATGCAAATTTCGATGTGATTCAGGCTTGTTGGAAAATGTATGAATGGACGGGTGATAAGGATTATCTGACAGATTCGTGTTTTGTGAATTTCTATGATAAATCTTTGAATGAGTATATTTCTCGCTGGAAACTTCAGCCTGAGAATATCATGTCACGTCCGCGTTACATGAATCAGCCTGAGAATTTTGACTTGAATAATAACTTCCATACTTGCAGGGGGCTGGCATCTTATGTAGAAAATTTCAGAGGATTGACTATGGGAGTGGATTTAATCGCTACATTATATGCTGGATTTAATGCCAGTTCTCAGATGGCGTCTTTGCTAGGAAATAATGAAAAATCAGAAAAAGATAAGCAAATGGCTCTTGCATATCGAAATATTCTGGAAAAGGAATGGTGGTGTGAAGACAGTGCTTATTATCAGACTTTCTGGACGGAAGATCGTACTTTCCATCGTGGAGAAGGAGTTCCGTTTATTTTGTGGTTTGGTGCGACAGAAAATGAAAGCCGTATTCAAGTTTCCGTCAAGGATATTTTGAGTAAGGAATGGAATGTGGAGAATATGTCTGCTTTCCCTTTATTGTTGTATCGGTTGGGATATCTTAAAGATGCTTATACTTATCTGACGGAACTTCCTCAGATGAATCGTTCAGAGTATCCAGAAGTATCGTATGGAATTATTGAAGGGACAGTATGTGGAGTGATGGGAGTGATACCATCTGCTTGTGAAAAAACGATTTCAACTTGCTCACGCTTGAGTTCAGATAGTTTGAATGCTGAAATTAGAAACCTTCCTGTGTTTGATGGATATGTCAGCGTGAAGCATACGGGATGCATTGCAACTGAAATAGAAAACAAGACTTCACAGGACCTTGTATGGAAGGCTGCATTTATGGGACAGTATCCAGAGGTTAAAGTTGGTGGAAAAATTTATCACACAGAGCCTTTTCAGGATGTGTATGGAAATGTATATTCAATAGCCGAAGTTAAATTACCTTCAGGTAAAAAAATAGATGCACAGGTATCGGATAAAAAATAGTAAGCGTTTTTTATTCATTTTTTGACATAGGAGCATTCAATAGGTATTTTCTACAAAGACCGGTTATTGAAGAAACGGTAAGTTTTCTTCAGTAACCGGTGTAGTTTTTTCTATGGAAGGTAAAAACTGGATTAGAATTTTGTATTTTTGTTTGTATGAATGTACCTTAGATATAAACAGATAGTGTATGAAAAATACAAGATTACTTTTTTCGATTATATTATTAAGTTATTTCATTTCATGTTGGGGAGTATTTCGTAATGTCACTCACTATACTATCAGTGAGGGCCTTTCTAATAATGCAGTGTATAGTATCACACAGGATGAGAAAGGGCGTATGTGGTTTGGAACGATTGATGGATTACATAGTTTTGATGGGAATCATATTCGTGTGTGGAGAGACAGCCATGTAGAATCTTTAGGAGCCTGCATTTATACCATATTGGAAGATAGTATGCAGCTTTATGTCGGAAGTGAGAGAGGATTAGCTGTTTTCAATTTATTGACAGAAAGTTTTTCTGATTTTCAGGTCCGTTCTGAATTCGGAGAGAGTATACATTCTTCTGTTTCTCATGTGATGCGTGACCGCAGACATAATATTTGGATAACGACTGCGGGACAAGGAGTTTTTCGTTATAATCCTTCTCAAGGAACCCTTCATCAATATATGGCTATTGGAAAGGTGAATTGTGATTTCGGATATTATATAATGGAAGATTCTTCTGGAACAATATGGCTTGCCACTCGTGAAGGAGGTATTAGTCGCTATGTGCCTTCTCAGGATATGTTTCTGTCAGTGGCTTTGCAGGATGTAAAAGATGCACGCGTGCTGTTTGAAGATTCTTCTCAACGTATTTGGGTTGGAAGTGGAAGTGATGGACTTTATTTATTAGATAAGGAAAGAGAACGATTGGATTTGACAATTCCTCGTTTGCGATTTAATCATCCTTTTCAGATAAGGAGAATTGTAGAATGGCAACCTGATAACTTATTGTTAGCTTCGGATGAGGGGTTGACGATGTATAATATTGTTACAGAAAAGGTGAGCTTCGTAAGAGCAGATAGTAAGCTTCCGAATGGATTAAATGATAATTATTTGCATGAATTGTTTATTGATCGTGAAAATGCACTTTGGATAGGTACTTATTTTGGTGGCGTGAATTATGTATCTTCCGTACAAGGTAATTTTCAACACTATTATAAAGACAACTCTCAGTTAGATGCACGTATTGTTAGCGTGTTTGCTCATGCGGATAAAGATAATTTATGGATAGGAACGGACGATGCCGGTTTCTTCTATTGGGACAGGCAAAAACAAACATTCCATCCTTATCGTCCTCAGGACGGAAAACGGGGTCCTGCTTATCATAACATACATGCCTTGTTGCAAGACGGAAATAAACTGTTTGTGGGAATGTTTATGGGTGGATTAGATATTCTGGACTTGCGTACAGGAATATTTAAAAATTATAAAGCTGATACTTCTTTACGTTCATTATATTCTTCTGAAATATACGCTCTTTATAAAGATTCTAGACAGAGAATATGGATTGGTACTACTGCTGGTTTAAATCTCTATCATCAGCAAACGGATGATTTTGAGCGGATATATGAATTGCACGGAGTGAGTATTTCTCATATTTTTGAGGATGAAGAGAAAAATTTATGGGTATGTTCTATTAATCGGGGAGTGTATTGTCTGGATTATCAGACAGGAAAATGGACTCATTATTTTCATCAGTTAAAAGATGAAAATAGTATGTTGCCGACAAATCAGATTATTACAGGTTGTCTGGATATGCAAGGAGTTCTTTGGCTGGGGACTGATGGGGATGGATTGCTCAGGTACGACCACAATAAAGATGTATTTGTTCGTGAAAGTCTTCCAGAGTACATACGTGTAATTTATAAAATATTACCTGATAAAGATAAGTTATGGCTTACTACTAATAATGGTATGTTTTGTTATCAGCCTCTTACCTCTTCTTTGAAGTTTTATAATAAAAAAGATGGTTTGCAGGAAAATTTATTCCTTCCTAATTCTGGGATCCAGTTATCTGATGGAACAATTATAGTGGGAGGAGTAAATGGATTTAATGAGTTTCGTCCTGATAAAATACAAGCTAATACACAGAGACCTACGGTTATTCTAACTGATTTCCAGCTGTTTAATAAACCAGTAGTAATTGGTAGCAAGAATTCTCCTTTGAAGGTTTCCATTACTTATGCAGACTGTTTGGAGCTGAAACACTCTCATTCCATATTTAGTTTTTCGGTAGCTGCTTTGAGCTATATTAATACATCAAAGAATAGATATCGTTATCGTTTGGAAGGGTTTGAGAAAGATTGGACGGAAACAAATCATGCTCCTCATGTGACGTATACAAATTTACCTGCAGGGGATTATGTTTTTCAGGTAAGTGCTTCCAATTCTGATGGAGTGTGGAACGAGAATGCTATTATGTTTCCTATTAAGGTGTTGCCTCCTTGGTGGGCTTCATCGTATATGATTGTGGGGTATGTATTGTTGGGAGTGGCAGCTCTTGTTTACGCTTATTATCGGATGAATCAAATACATCGTCGTCGTATGGCCTTACTTACAATTAAAAAGGACCGTGAGATTTATCAAAGTAAAATAGAGTTTTTTACGAGTATTATGCATGAGATACGTACTCCATTGACATTGATACTGGCACCATTGGAAAATGTAATGAAGAGCTCTGGAACGGTAAAGGAGGTTCTTCCTCAGTTGCAAGTGATAGAACGCAATGGAAAGCGTTTGCTTACGCTTGTCAATCAGTTAATGGATTTTCGTAAGGCTGAATCTGGGGGAATGAATGTGGTATTGGTAGAAACTGATATTAAAACCTTATTAATGAATGTATATCAACGCTTTCAGCTTTCGGCAGATATGAAACACATAAAGCTTAGCTTGACTATGTCGGAGGAGCCTTGCTATGCTTGTGTAGATCAAGAAGCATTTACGAAGGTTATCAGTAATTTACTATCGAATGCGTTGAAATTTACGGATACTTGTATTTGGGTTGATTTATTGATAACCGATAATAGAAAACTGGAAGTACGGGTGAGAGATAATGGGCGGGGAATTGATATGAAGGAGCAGGAAAAAATATTTTCTCCTTTTTATCAAATTCCAAATGATGCTTCTTCTGAACGAGTAGGGACGGGAATCGGACTTTCGCTTGTAAAAAAATTGGTAGACTTGATGCATGGTGGTTTGACTTTGGAAAGTGAACTAGGGGTAGGTTCTACGTTTATTGTCAGTTTTGACAGGCTTGAACATAAAGAGGAGCAGGCTGTAGATAAAATATGTTCTCAAAGAGTACAGACTGAGACTGGACTTGATATGTCTGAGGAACAATATCGTATTCTGGTAGTAGATGACAACCTAGATTTGAGAGAATATTTACATCAACTACTGTCTGTTCGCTATCAGGTAGCATGTGCTGAAAACGGTAAAGATGCATGGAACAAAATCTTACAGAATATGCCAGATTTGGTAATTAGTGATGTAATGATGCCTGTGATGGATGGTATACAGCTTTGCAGACATATTAAACAGAATCTTTCTACCAGCCATATTCCTGTAATTTTACTTACGGCAAAAGCTGCTACTGAAAATTATGTGGAAGGACTAGAAAATGGAGCTGATGTATATTTGGAAAAACCATTTTCAAGTGATGTGATAAATGCTCAAATTGCAAGCATTTTCAGAAACAGGGAAGGTTTGAAAAAAGATTTCAAGACAAAACCGATGGTTTCTTCTGTTTCTATATCTAAATTGGATACACTTTTGATGGATAAAATTTCAAAGATTATAGAAAAGCGGATGACAGATTCTGATTTTACAGTGGATGTATTGGCTCAAGAAGTCGGTATTTCGAGGTCGGGGTTATTTGCGAAAATCAAAGCTATATCAGGAATGACTCCTAATGATTATATCCGTTTGATTCGTTTAAAAAAAGCTGCTTATTTATTGAAAGAGGAAGGAGTTTCCAGTAGTGAAGCATGCTTCAGAGTAGGTTTCTCTTCCCCTTCGTATTTTGCTAAATGTTTTCAGGCACAGTTTGGCATTGCTCCGGCAGAGTTTCGGAAAAAAGACTATAATTAATGAAGATTAGAGTTAAAACATAAATGCAATGGAAGCACCGAATGTCAGGTTGTGCATGGGTGTTCTTTTAGTATATGAGTGGGCATTCCGATTGCCTTCTTCATCTGTCCAGGAGTTCTTTAAATCGTATGTCAGACGGGGAGAGGCAAAGTCGTAGTCACAATATAGCCGGAGAGCTGCATCTTCCTTGTACCGGTAGGTAAACGAAACTCCCGTACCGATTTTATATGTAGCACTCTTACGTATGTTCAGAAAATCGTCATCTACAAAAGAACTGTTCAGCAATTCATCGCGGCTGATTCCATCTTGATTCATGTAATAGTCGATGTCTTCTTTATAAAATTGGTTGTAAACTTCTTCACTAACAATCCCACGGTCGAATATTTGTGGATTGATGCGACAGATTGAATTCAACTTGAAATTAGCATTTATTCTGCGTCCTACCAGCAGCTTGCTTCCTATCTGAAAATGCCGGCTGAAAGGATATGAAAAATAAAGTCCCAAGTCGATATCGAACATACCCAGATGATCCGATTCCAAACCATCGAGCAGAAACATATTGACTGGAGCGCCTTCTTTTAAATCGCTGTCCATATCGAAATTTCTCATATTCTCTGCCGGGATATCAGCAATGACAGGTAGAGTTGCCACCTTCAAACGTCCTCCTGCTCCGATAAAAGCATTGAAAAAATAAGCTCCCTCTACGCTGACAACTGTTGCGGTTCCTACCTTTAAGCGCATACCCAGCGGGGAGCCACCTTCAGAATCATATATTTCTGCTGTTCGTAAAGCTGAAGGACCGGATGCTATTCCCATGTTGAAGCTTAAGAACGAAAGCGTATCATACCGGTCGTAAGCAGTATTTGTTTTCCATGTATCTGCATTATCACGTCTGA
>ULSY01022107.1_pt1 | contig 10565 bp, 10 predicted proteins | sample 1957201 | NCBI WGS metagenome assembly ULSY01 (sample SAMEA4835723, study PRJEB28245) | human gut metagenome | biome: gut microbiome; material: fecal sample | place: Denmark | collected 2008
CTCTCTTGCCGGAAAAATTTTCTAAAATCAAGATAATTTTATTACATTCGAAAACCGATTGCAATGCAAATTTTCCTTGATACGCTAAGATTGGACATTGTATGTAAGACTGTACAAGATAATTTGTGAAAATCCCAGCTAGCCCGGCTGGGATACAGAGGGACTTATCAGATTTTGAGCTTATTGGCTATTATTTGCCATTCTTGGCGCGCAGTTCTTCCTCATAGGCACGGTACTTCTTATCCAGGGCGATGTAATCCTCGAACTTGAAGAGGTGGAACTCATGGCCGATATCGAGCTCACCGGTGGGGTCGATCTCGTGGTTTTCGCTGTAAACGGTGTTCTTGTTCTTGAAATTCTCGCGGAAGAATTCCAGCATACCGCGGGCAGCGCCCTTCATGGCGACATGGTTGCTGACCAGGTGGAAGCCCCATTCCTGCATCTGCTCCAGCGTAGCATCGGGCTTGCCATCGGTGGCGTGGACATCGGGATAGAACAGGTAGCGCCCCGGCTTGGACAGGCGGCGGCTGATCTCGCGGCACTCGTCCTCGCAGTCAGCATGGCAGATGTTCTGGATCATGGTAATCTCAGCGCCTGCCTGATAGCCCATCTCGGCACGGCGGATGGCTTCTTCCAGGCCCATACCGCCAAACTTGGCAATAGCACCGGTCTGGGGTGCACCGCCACCCTTGCAATCGGTACGGGCGATAATCATGCAGTCGGTGCCTTTGGTGGCCTCAACGGCAGCCTGGACGTTGGCAGCCCAGCGCTCGGCATCCATATAGCCGTAACCACTGGCGTAGGTATAGCCGGTGGCGAAGGCACCACTGTTGGTATCCTCGATAGAGATAGCCATCGCGCCAACCTCAACAAGGCGCTTGACGTTGCGGTAGACCTGCATCGGGGTGCCGCCACCGTTCTCGCCATCGATGATGACGGGCAGCTTGGTGGAGTTGCAGATACGCTCAGCTGCGTAGATGTACTCCTCCCAGTTATACATACCAGCGGGAATGCCATTCATAGCATATTCCAGTTCGCAGCTGCTGACCAGCACGGCATTATGGCCGACCAACTCGGCGCAGCGAGCAGACAGGCAGTCATAGACACAGGGTGCCCAGACGAATTCGCCTTTTTCGAGAAGTTCACGGATAGAATGTTCTGCAGACATAATCAAATCAACCTTTCTTATGGTTTTGGTTTGTTGCAGTTCTTATAGCAGAAAGTCCTTACAGATTGCAGTGGGCCAGTTCTCGGCTCAGCACCCGCTGAGGATGACGCAGCAGCATGGTGTGCACCCCCTGAGATTCAGGTCGTTTCGTTGACATTTTTGATCCATCTACCCTGGACCAGCCGCCACAGGCAGAGAAAAGATTTACAGATTGTATCCAGCTTGAGGCAGACAAACACCCAGAACGGGGACCAGCCCCAACGCAGTCCTGCCAGATAACCAATGGGGATGTTTAACCCCCACATGAAGATCAGGTCTACAAACATTAGGAAGCGGGTATCCCCGCCGCCCCGCAACACGCCTTTGCTCATGACGGACTGCACGGATTGGAACACCATCAGCAGGCTCATGGCCTGCAGCATCTGCATCGTAGCATCGCGTGATTCCGGCGACAAGTCGTACATGCCCACGATCCAGGGGCTTACTACGGCGATGATGACACCGCCCAGCAGACCGCCTGCTACTGACAGCAGGAAGAAGGTCCGGCTCTGCCGCTCCACGGCAGCGCGTTCTCCCCTTCCGATGGCCTGGCCGACCATGACCGAGGAGGCGTTGCACAGCCCCAGAATGAATGCGGTGCAGAACCGCATCGTTGCCAGGGTGATGGCCTGGCCACTGACGACCGCCACCCCCATGTGGCCCAGGATCACACTTAAAATGTTGTCGCCTACTGTGAACATGCCGTCACTGATGATGGGCGGCATGCCCGTATTCATAAAGGCGCGCAGCATGGCGGCATCCAGCCGCCCCACCAGATTACGCGGGGTAAAACGGATCTGACGGCAGCCCAGGAACAGATAGCCAAAGGTGATCGCAAATTCCAATATGCGGCTGATGAGGGTGCCCACCGCCGCACCGGCAATGCCTAAGCAGGGTGCGCCGAATTTGCCGAAGATGAACACATAATTGAAAAAGATATTGCTGCCAAAGGACAACCCCGAAACCGCCAGCCCCAGGTACAACACCCCTGCGGTGCGCATAAGGTTTACCATGATAAGGCTGGTCCCATGGAAGAAAAACACCCAGGCGGTGACCTGCAAATACCGGTTGCCTAAAGCGATAATCTCGGCATTATTCGTGTAGATACCCATGATCTGCGCCGGAAAAAGCGCCGTAGCCAGGGCAAACAGCAGCGCCGCACCGCCGGAGATATACATTGAGAGCCGCCACACCTGTTTGACCATCTTGTGGTTGCCCGCACCCCAGTACTGGGCGCTGAGCACACATGCACCGCCCGAGATACCCAGACAGAGCACATAGTACAGGTAATAATACTGGTTTGCCAGCGAGGAGGCAGAGAGGGCGTTTTCCCCCAGTGCACCGACCATCACCGTATCCATCAGGTTGACCCCGATGTTGATGGCCTGCTGGAACGCCACCGGCAGCCCTACCAAAAAAACCTGACGGTAAAAGGCCAGATCTTTTTCGATCCAACGGTCCCGCCAGGTCTGTTTTTCTTTTGCTTGCGGGGCGCTCACAGGCCCAGATACTGCTTGCGGGTCTCTTCCGACAGATCCTGCGTAGCCTGGTGGTGGACCACGGCGCCACGCTCCAGGATGTAGCAATCGCTGCTGACCTTGGTAGCAAACTTAACGTTCTGCTCGGCAATCAGGATGGTAACACCCTCGGCCAGCAGATTCTGTACCATGACGGCCAGCTGGTCCACGATGATGGGGGCCAGACCTTCGGTGATCTCGTCCAGCAGCATCATCTTGGGGTTCTGCATCAGGCCGCGGGCAACCGCCAGCATCTGCTTCTCACCGCCAGAAAGCTTATCACCCTTGGAGTCCTTGCGTTCCTCCAGGCGGGGGAAGAATTTGTACACAGATTCCAGGTTCCACTTATCGCTGCCGTCCACACCCTTACGTGCTGCCACACGCAGGTTTTCCTCGGTAGTCAGGGTGGGGAAAATGTGGCGGCCCTGGGGCACGTAGGCAATGCCCAGGCGGGCGATTGCGTGGCTCTGCATGCCGACCAATTCTTTGCCGTTGAAGGTGATGGAGCCTTCGGTCTTACAGTGTTCTTTCGGGTTCAGCATGCCCATGATGGTTTTCATCGTGGTGGATTTGCCGACACCGTTGCGGCCCAGCAGGCAGACAGAAGTGCCTTCCTCAACGCTAAGGTTGACACCGTTCAAGATATGGCTCTTGTCATAATAAGCCTGTACATCTTTCAGTTCAAGAATCATGACATGTCACCTCCCAGGTAAGCCTGCTGTACGTATTCGTTCTGTTTGATCTCGTCCGGGGTGCCGCTGGCGATCAGCTCACCGTCACGTAGGACGGAAATCTCGTCTGCATAGTTAAAGACGATGTCCATATCATGCTCGATGAAGATGATCGTCATGTTGCGCTTGGCAGCCAGGTCACGGATCAGCTGCATCAGAGTGTAAGCTTCCTCACGGGCCACACCGGCGGCAGGCTCGTCCAGTATCAGCAGCTTCGGATCCATCGCCAGTGCAATGGCGATGTCCAGACGGCGCTGGTCACCGTAAGAAAGGTAGGCGGCCACATCGTTCATCTTGTCTTCCAGTCCGACCAGCTGCAGGTAGGTGACAACTTCTTTTTTCAGGTAGGCATCCCGTACCGGCAGGATGCTGAAAGTCTTTTTGTTCATCTCGATGCGGGCGATCTGCACGTTCTCGTAAACGGTCAGGTTGTTGAACAGCTTCGAGATCTGAAAGCACTTGGTCATGCCCTTGTGAACGATCTTGTTGGGAGCCAGACCGGTGATATCCTCGCCGCGGAAGATGACCTTGCCGCTGCTGGGGGTGGTACGGTTAGTAATCAGGTCCATCAGGGTGGACTTACCGGCACCGTTGGGGCCGATGATGGCGCGAACCTGACCTTCGGGAACCTCGAAGGAAACGTCCTTGGTGGCATGCAGAGCGCCAAAATAGCGGTTGAGGTGTTCAACCTTCAAAATCGGTTCACTCATTTTTTGGCAGTCTCCTTTTTGTTGGTTTCAGGCTCATCCAGGTTGCGGGTCACATCGTCGCGCAGCAGGCCATTCTGCAGGAACAGAACGCAGAACACGATGATAGCGCCCAGGATGAACTGGTAGTAGTTGGTCAGGATAGAGACCTGGGTGGAGATGAAGGTGACAATCACAGCGCCCAGGATGGGGCCAAAGAACGCCTGCATACCGCCGATCAGGCACATGACCAGGCCCTCGGTGGAGGTGTTGGTGGAGAACATGACCGGGAAAGCACCCATGTTGCGCATTGCATACAGGATACCGGCAACGGCCACGAAGAAGCTGGAGACCATGCAGGCGAACAGACGGACGTTCTGGGTGTTCATGCCAACGAAGGTCAGACGCTCCAGGTTATCACGGCTGCCTTTCAGGACAGTAGCAAAGGGGCTGTGGTAGAACAGGTAGATCAGCACGATGCAGACCACGCTGATGCCGAAGCTGAGATAGAAGTTGCCGCGGGCGCTGCTGGCGAACGCCAGTCGGACGTTGCCGGTCAGGCCGGTATCGGAGCCCACGTAGGGGATCTTGTACACCATGGTGAACAGCAGTGTGTTGATGCCCATGCTCATAAAGGCGAAGGCCAGGTCATCGTTTGCGCGCAGGCAGAGGATGTTGACACCGAGGGAAATAAGCATTGCCAGCGCCATAGCGCCGATGATGGCAAGGGGTTTCGCCCAGCCCAGGCGGACGACAAGGATAACGTAGGCATAGGAGCCCATGCCAAAGTAGGTAGCCATACCAAGGGGACGCAGACCGCCGAAACCGAGGATGATGTTCAGTGCGGAGGCAAAGAGCATCATGATAACGGTGCGGCTCATAAAGTCAAGCACGGAATCTACGGCAAAGAAAGAGTAGATCAGCATGCCCAGGCAGATGATGGCACCCACAATGGCGTGCCGCTTGATCTGCGGAATCTTCTTCCAGGAACTAAGCATCTCAGCGGCCCTCCTTCTTGGTAAACAGACCCTGCGGGTTGATTGCCATGGCAATGACCATCAGCGCAGCGGGCAGAACATTGTAGTACTGCGGCAGATAGATGGCACCGAAAGCGTTGACCAGGCCGACAAGCAGTGCAGCAGGCAGGCAGCCATCCATATTGCGCAGACCGCCGATGACCAGGATGGGCATAACGTTGCCGAAGACGGACAAACCTTCTTTGGGGCTCTGGCCGGTGACGGGGGCGTTCAGGACGCCACCCAAACCAGCGATGCCGATACCGATCATGAACAGGATGCTGAACATCTGGTTGACGTTGACGCCCAGATTGGCAACCATGGGGCGGTCGCTGATGATAGCGCGGGTCAGCATGCCAAGCTTGGTCTTATTGATCATGAACCAGAAAGCAAACGCAATAGCAGCGGAAACAGCGATCTCGAACAGGTAGTAGATGGGGAAGTTGATGCCGAACATCTGGACGCCGCCCTGCAGGAACTTGGGCAGCGCCAGCAGACGGATGCTGTAGCCCCAGATCATAACCATCATGTCGCAGACCATGTAGGCGACGCCGTAGGTCAGCAGCATAATATACAGCATGTTTTTACCAAACAACGGACGGGTAGCTTTCTCAACAAAGTAACCAATACCAGCCACAATGAGCGGTACGATGAAAAGTGCGGGTACAAAGCCAAGCTTTGCGGCGATGGTATAAGTAAGGTAGGTACCCAGAACGTAGAACGCGCCCTGGCCGAAGTTGACCATGTTCATGCCGCTGATGATCAAGGATACACCAGCCACCATGAGGTAGGCCACCATGCCGTTGCTGATACCAGTGATCAGCGTTTGGAAAAAGAATGATACTGTCATAGTCCGTTTCCTCTGTTAAAATGTGTTCGTACCACACAGCGGCATTTACGATTTTCCCGGGTGCCCGGCCGGCCGGCTGTCCGACAGGCCAAACATAAAATGCGGCAGGCAGGATCAGCTGCCTGCCGCAGACCGTTGTACTGTGGTAACGAAGCGGATTGTTATCTTACTTTGCGCTCAGGTCGGTGAAGGTGTAGTTGTTCTTGGAAGCGTACTCCTCCATCTCTTCCTTGGTGGGCAGCATCTCGTCGCCTTCGTAGACAGCGTAGACATCGCCAACGGGGATGCTCCACTTGCCGGTGGTGTCCTCAACAGCGGTGACGTAGTAGTAAGCGTGAGCCATGGTATGGTCGAAATCACGGAAGTACAGGTCATCACCGTACAGGGTGCTGAAGTGGACGGTGCTCAGGGCGTTGGTCATAGCCTCGGGGCTCAGGTCATCAGCAGTTGTCTTGGCAGCTTCGCAGATTGCCTTGATGCCAACGTACCAGGTGTAGCCCATGTCAGAGGGCAGAATGTCTTTGTCGAAGTACTCTTTGTCGATCTCGGAGTAGCGCTGGACGAACTCAGCATTGCCGTCGATCTCATCCATCCAGAAAGGCCACAGGTCAACGCCGTGAACCTTACCATAAGGATAGTTGCCAGCTTCAGCCAGAGACTGGGTGTTGGTGGAGTCGCAAGTGTACCAGCCGAGGTAGTCGCAGATATCCCACAGGCCGAACTGCTGGCCCTGGTTGACCAGAGAAACGAAGTTGGGGCCTGCAACGGCACCGATGATAACATCGGGATCCTTACCAACGACAGAGGAGATGATGGTGGAGAACTCAGTAGAGTTGCTGGAAACCTGGTTGGAGCCGAGGTTCTGGAAGCCATCGCCCAGCTCATAGTAGAAGAAGTCACGGCTGTCGCCGGAAGCTCCGCCATCGTTGCCGATGAAAAATGCGCTGTTATAACCCTGGTCAGCGGCATATTTGGCGTTCATCTTGGCGATGGGCCATGCAACAAAACCGCAGGAGAACATGTACTTGGAAGCATTCTCAATGGTAACGCGGGTGTTCATGGTGCAGGGAGTGACCATGGGGAACTTGTTCTCCTCGGCCCAAGTTGCACCGGTGGGAGCCTCGCCATCGGACTTGGGTCCCAGGATAGCGATGCAGCCTTCGTTGACCAGTTCGGTAGCCTTCTGGGCAACGTTGGCGGAGTCGGAAGCGGTATCACGGTAGACCAGTTCGAACTGCTTGCCGTTCAGGCCGCCAGCCTCGTTCTCTTCTTCCAAGGCCAGGATAGCACCAGCCTCAGCCCAGGTAACGGTAGCGGCTGCAGCGGAAGAGCGGTCGGTCAGGACGCCGATCTTGATGGTATCGCCGCTGGAAGCGGAGCCGTCAGCAGTGGACTCGGCAGTAGAGGTTGCCGGAGCCGTGGAGCTGGCGGTGCTGGCTGCATCGGAAGATGCGCAGCCTGCGAGGCTGGCCGTCAAAGCGGCTGCCAAGGCCAGGGAAATAATTTTTTTCATTTTGTTTTCCTCCTGTTTGATGCTTCTTTCTTTATAAATAGGTACGCGGTCCGCGCACCTTATTCCTTTAGGACTGCTTGTCGGGATTGTGGACATCCTCTTCGCGGACGAAGTAGTCAGCATTGCGCTGGGCAATGGAGTCCTGCGGCTCACGCACGAAGGCGTTCTCTGCTTCGACCCAGCTGCCGTCCGTCAGGCCGAACATGCTCATCGTGGTGAAGGTCTTGTAGCCGGTGTCATCAAAGTGGTAATCAACGTAGTCGTTGCTCTGCTCCATCAGTACGTGGCGGCCGACATCCAGCATGGCCAGCATAGCGGCATGGCAGCTGAAGTGGATACCCGTTAGCTTGTAAACACCCAGGTCTTTCAGGTCCTGCATCGAGACTTCCTCGGGGTCGTGGGCCTTACCGCACAGGTCGGGATACCACATCGGGAAGTTGGCGTACTTGCCGCCCTTGGCGTTCAGGGCATCGCGCAGGTTGCGCATCGCTTCGATCTTCTTGGTGCGGCTGGGGATCTTGTGCATCCACAGGACACACAGCATATCGGCGCCGGCATCGATGTAAGCGGCGCAGCGCTCAACAGTCTCCTCAAAGTCGTTGATGATGTCGCTGTCGCAGCGGGCGATCAGGAAACCGTGGTGGCCGTTAGCGTCCAGACCGGCGCGGGCTGCACGGAAACGCAGGCAGGCATCAGTGATGGGCAGCTGACCCTTGCGGCCCAGTTCAGAGGTATCGGTGACCAGAACACCGGCAGCGCCAGCCTGCATGATGCGCATGCAGCCATACTGTGCGTTGAGGGCGCGGCCCAGACCAAAACCGTCATCGGCATCGATAATCAGGGGCATCGGAGTCATGTGGGTGATCTGCTCGGTCACGCGGACGAAATCGTCGATGGAGAGCAGCTGCAGATCGGGGATGCCGGTCATGGCGCAGGCTAGGTCACCGCTGGAAACCATGATGACCTCGAAGCCGTTCATCTCGGCGGCCTTAGCACCCATGCAGTCGGCCAATTCAGGGACAATGCGGACTTTATCATCATTGAACATCGCACGCAGGCGATCGGCGGCAGGCACCTTTGCTTCAGGTGTCAGAATATACGGTAAGCTCATGGTGCATCCTCCTTTATATTACAGGCGCTCGCTGATGTCGAAGCGCTTGAAGTTCTTCGGATAATCCTCGACCTGGTGGCCGACGATGGTGTACTCCTTATCGCCGCCGGTGAACTTGTTCTCCAGGGCCAGGTAAGCCTGCGGGTCCCACATGCCAGATGCGGAGAAGCTCTCGATGCCGGAGGCCGGAGCGGTCTCGAAGCTGTAGGCAACGCTCTGATTCTTGAAGTTGGCCAGGCCATGCTCCAGCATACCTTCCATAGCGGCTTTCATGGTGTAGTGGCTGCTGCACATCTTGAAGCCCAGCGGGGTGAGCTCGTCCATGGTAACGGAGGGATGATAGTGACCATCCTCGCCCTTGTAAGCGCGAACGTCAGCGAAGATTTTCGGGCCGGTGACGATCTTGGCCATCTCGGCAGCCTGCTCGACATTGCCGACAAGGACCATCATAGCCAGAACGTACATGCCGCGCTCTTTGCCGAGGTCGACGGCCTCCTGCAAACGCTCACAGCCTTCTTTCATCTGCTCGGGGTCAGCGGGGTCGGCGTTGCTGCGGGCGATCAGCAGGCAGTCGGTGCCATCCAGCGCTTCGAGAGCAGCGCGAACCTTGGCCATGTACTTGTCGCGGGGCAGGATCTTGGTAGACTCCTCCATATCAGCAGAGTCCTCCAGCTGAACAGCAGCGGCACCGGCAGCGGCCAAGCGCTTTGCAGCGCGGTAGACAGCCAGAGGGCCGCCGAAACCGTCCTCGATATCGGCGATCAGTGGGATGGCGCTGGTGCTGGCCACGCGGCTGATGACTTCCTCGAGGTCGGTCAGGTTGGTGAAGCCGTAGTCGATAACGCCATTGCGGGAGATGGAGACCTCACCGCCGGAGAGCAGGCTTACGGGGAAGCCGCACATTTCAACGGCGTGGTTGGATGCGCAGTCATATACGCAGGGCACCAGGAAGCATTTATCGGATGCATCCAGGATCTGACGCAGAGTTTTTTTGCTGGACATAAGTTCTTTCCTTCCTTTATTTTCTCTTGATTGCGGTAGAGGCCGCCGGTTGTTTTTTGTGATTGCGGGATTGCATCTCGCAATCGATTGCACCTATAGGGTAGCACTTCGTCATCGCCGTGTCAATGGGTTTTCAGTGTTTCTCCGTCGGATTCTCTGTTTTTTACGAATCAATCTTTGCACTTTTGTGCATGTTGACAATCTACCTTATGATATCCGTATCGCATTATACATCATTCGTCCATGTTCCGTTTCTTTTGTCCTTGTTGTTTGTCCAATTTTCAGGTCCTTCAATCGTTGCAGGTTTCTTAGTCGCCCCTGCACAACCGTCTCACTTGTTTACGTTTTTAACGATATGCCGGATATTTTCAGATTGCAATTGCAGCCGTTCCGTGATAATGCACGCATTTGGTATCCGGTTTTTGTTAGGTTTGACACTTGCGTATCCCTGTCGAACCATGTACAATTAAGCGTATAGCGCTGAAACCGATTGCAAATAAATTGCACCATGTTTCAGCCACCAATTTTTCACCACAACATTTATTTATAAGGAGAGAGCACCTATGATCCGTCGCAGTGAAGAAAAGCAATCCGTCCGCAAGCCAGCCCCGTTTAACGGCGTGGGCGAGATCACCGTCCGCAGCCTGCTGAACGGCCCCGAGGAGATGAGCCAGAAGGGCCGCGTGTTTGGCCACACCACCGTCTACCCCGGTAGTGAAATCGGCTAACATATCCACACAGGCGACAGCGAGACCTATTACATCCTGAGCGGCAAGGGCCTGTACAACGACAACGGCACCGAGGTAGAAATCGGCGCCGGTGACGTGACCTACTGCGCCCCCGGCGAGGGCCACGGCCTGAAATGCCTGGGTAACGAGCCGGTCGAGATGATCGCACTCATCCTGTATGAATAATCCCCTGCCGGCTTTTTT
>ULSY01033001.1_pt1 | contig 10547 bp, 8 predicted proteins | sample 1957201 | NCBI WGS metagenome assembly ULSY01 (sample SAMEA4835723, study PRJEB28245) | human gut metagenome | biome: gut microbiome; material: fecal sample | place: Denmark | collected 2008
AGCGCTTTGAAGCCACGTCTTAGTCGAACAGCATCTCGTGGATGGCGCTGACAGCCTTGTCTGCGTCCTCACGGTCGATGATGCAGGAGATCTTGATCTCACTGGTGGAGATCATCTTGATGTTGATGTTGTTGTTGGACAGAGCCTCGAACATCTTGGAGGCCACGCCGCTGTGGCTCTGCATACCGGCACCCACGATGGACACCTTGGCGCAGGTCTCGTCGCAGGTGACCTGGTCGAACTTTGCGCTCTCGCGCAGGACGCGCAGAGCAGTCTCAGCTTCGCTCTCAGCGCAGGTGAAGCTGATGTCCTTCTTGCCGTCGCGGCCGGTGGACTGCAGGATGATGTCCACGTTGATATTCTTCTGGGCCAGCAGGCCGAAGATCTTGAAGCTGGTACCCGGCTCATCGGGAACATTCAGGATCGTAATAACAGCAACGTCGGTGTCCTTTGCGACACCCTTGATCAGCATACCTTCCACGTCTTTTACAACCTCCTTGACGACCGTGCCAGGCACGGGGTTCAGGCTGGAGAGGACCTCCAGCTCCACATTATACTTTTTAGCCAGCTCCACGCTGCGGTTGTTGAGCACCTGTGCGCCGAGGGATGCCAGTTCCAGCATCTCGTCGAAGGTGATCTCATCCAGCTTGCGGGTGTTGCGCACCTTGCGCGGGTCGGCGGTGTAGACGCCCTCCACGTCGGTAAAGATCTGGCAGCGGTCGGCGTGGAGCGCTGCTGCGATGGCGACAGCGCTGGTGTCGGAACCGCCGCGGCCCAGTGTGGTGATGTCGTCCAGCTTGTTCAGGCCCTGGAAGCCTGCCACGACGACGACGCGGTTGCGCTCCAGCTCCGAAGAGATGCGCTCGGTCTCCAGCTTGGTGATGCGGGCCTTGGTGTAGGCACGGTCGGTGCGGAAGCCTGCCTGCCAGCCGGTCAGACTGGTGGCATGGCAGCCCAGCTCGTTCAGAGCCATAGCCAGCAGGGCGATACTGATCTCCTCGCCTGCTGCCAGCAGCATATCCATCTCACGGGCAGAAGGGTTGTGGGTGATCTCTGCTGCCTTTGTGATGAGGTCGTCGGTGGTGTCGCCCTGTGCGGACACTACCACGACCACGTCATTTCCCGCGTTGTGGGTGTTGGCCACGATGCGGGCCACGTTGAAGATACGGTCCCGGTCCTTCACCGAAGAACCGCCGAACTTCTGTACGATCAACGCCATATCTTGTCACTCTCCTCTTTTTGCTCCCTCAGTGTGTGAGGGGTACACCGGGCGGAAGCGGTCTTGCACTTCCGGTCCTGTTTATCATTCCACTGTCGCACCGGTGTTGTCGGCATCCAGCCGCAGCAGTGTAAATGCTTCACATCCATCCAAGCCTTCCAGCAGCTCGAGGCCCTTTTCCAGTTTGGAGTAAAATTTCTCGGCGTTGGCCTTTTCGGCCACAGCCATTACGGTGCTGCCGGCGCCCGAGACGTACACCGCCTTGGCACCGCAGAGCCGCGCCATATCGAAGACTTCCTTCGAGCCGGGCATCAGGGGCATCCGGTAGGGCTGGTGGAGCTTATCCTCGGTGGCAATGGCCAGCAGGTCGTGGCGGCCCTCGCAGAATGCCGCCGGGATGAGGGCCGCACGGGACAGGTTATACACCGCATCCTTGTGGGTGACCTCTTTGGGCAGGGCCGCGCGGGCGGCTTCGGTCAGCAGCTTGTAGTCCGGTACGATGGCCGCGAAGCAGAGGCTCTCATCCACGTCCCGCTTGACGGAGTAGACGACGCCGTCTTCGAAAACGCTGCTGGCCAGACCGCCCAGAAGGGCCGGTGCCACGTTGTCCGGGTGGCCCTCGATGGAGGTAGCCAGTGTCAGCAGCTCCTGGGTGTTGAGTACATCGCCCAGCATCCGGTTCGCACCCAGCAGGCCCGCGATGATGCAGGCCGAGGACGAGCCGAGGCCCCGGGCCATCGGGATGGCGTTGGTCTGGACGAGCTTGAGGGGCGGCATGGTCTTGCCGACCTTATCGAATAGACCCTTGGCCGAACGGTAGACCAGATTGGTCTCGCCGCGGGGAATGCGGGTGCCGTCCGCCGCCGAGATGTCCAGATGGTCGCTCTCTTCGAACGTCACGGTATTGTACAAGGTCACAGCCAGACCCAGCGCATCGAAGCCGGAGCCGATGTTGGCACTGGTGGCCGGGACGGAAACTTTTATTTTCATCGCAGTTCCCTCTTCTCTCACGCTCAGGCGTCCTCAGGCAGGCGGCGGAGCACCAGCTTCACGCTGCCGCCCATGGCCTCTACCTTGCGGGCTGCTTCGGCCAGAGCCTTGCCGTCGGCGCTGTCCACAAAGTAGGAGCAGCCGTCGAAATGCTCTTCCACCACATGGCCCTTGCCGTAGATGGCCTCGGCCACCGCCGGGGCGATGCCTTCCACACGCACATAGTATGCGGCGGGAGCGGGGTCGGTGAGCATTCCTTCCACCGGCTCGGCGGGCTGCCAGAACAGGCTGTCGTGGACCTTGACGCCGTTCTTGAGGGCGTCCACCACGTCGGCCACGACAGCACTGGCGGTGGGCAGCTTGCCCGCGCCCTTGCCGTAGAAGACCACGTCGCCCAGCATATCGCCCTTGACGAGGACGGCATTGAAGACGTCATCGACACCGGCCAGCTGGTTTGCCTTCGGCACGAGGCAGGGCTCGACACCGGCGGCAACGCTGCCGTCCTCGCCCCGCTTCATCCAGGCAATGAGCTTGATGACGCAGCCCAGCTTCTCTGCCGCAGCCACATCATCCACCGTGATGTCGCGGATGCCGCGGGTGGGGATGTTCTGGGGGTAGATCTGGTGGCCGCAGACCAGCGAGGACAGGATGGCGATCTTGCGGCAGGCGTCGCGGCCGTCCACATCGTCGCCGGGGTCCTTCGTCTCGGCGTAGCCCAGCTCCTGAGCGATCTTCAGAGCCTCGTCAAAGCCCAGATTCTCCCGCACCATCTTGGTGAGCATGAAGTTGGTGGTGCCGTTGACGATGCCCTCCACCTCGGTGATGACATTGGCCGCGAGGCACTGGTGCATCGGGGTGATAATGGGCGTGCCGCCGCCCACGGAAGCCTCGAACAGGAAGGCGCAGTTGTGTGCCCTGGCCAGAGCCAGCAGCTCTGCGCCGTAGGTGGCCACCATCTCCTTGTTGGAGGTGCAGACGCTCCGACCGCTCTCGAGACAGGCCTTGACATAAGGGTAAGCGAAGCGGGTGCCGCCGATGGTCTCGACGACGACCTTCACTTCGGGGTCTTCCAGAATGGCGTCAAAATTCTTTATAAACAACTGTGCAGCCGGATGATTCGAGAAGTCTTTGGGGTCAAGGATGTACTTGACCTCCACCGGTTCGCCTGCGCGGCGAGAGACGCCTGCGGCGTTGCGGCAGAGCACCTCGTACACGCCGCTGCCCACCGTGCCAAAGCCCAGAATCGCGATTTTTGCCATGATACTGCCCTCGTTCCTTTTTTCTATGAATGTACTGTCACAGATTGTATCCGCAGTGTACGCCCACGACCATCCGCTGGCGCGAAAGCTTTTCTGTCAGCTCCTCGGGGGTCATCTGCATGGTGTCGGTGCGGATGGTGACAGCCACCAGCGCGGCTCCGTTCTCCGGAGTAGACTGATTGATGGTCACGATGCTGGCACCGGCGGCACTGATGCCGGCCAGAAGGCTCTGCAATGCACCCGTCTCGTCCCGCAGGGTCGCCATGACAGTGATGACCTCGCGGCCATTCTCCGAGTCGAAAATGCAGTCCTTATATTTATAAAATGCACTGCGCGACAGGTCTACACTGCGGGTCGCAGCCGAAATGCTGCGTGCCTCTCCGCTGGCCAGAAGCTCCTTGGCCCGGACGACCTTGAGGAAAACTTCCGGCAGGACCTGCGCATCCACCAGATAAAAACGGCGTTCCAACTTGTTCACCTCTCAAACACAAGTGTTCTTGCAGAAAATATAATAGCATCCGACTCCCTGCATTGCAAGAGGTCGGATGCTATTTTGTCAGATTATCCAGTTTTGAGCCGTGAAGTACCCCTTCAGCGCACCGAATCTGCAACCCGATGTGCCGAAAAGTATGATTTTTGCCTCAGTCGGTGTCCAGGTTGGTGGTGTCCGGCTCAGGCGCGAGGGGTTCGCTGGCGACAGCTGCCTGACCGTGGGAATAATTGCAGACGTCGGGCAGATCGTCGGCACGGTAGTAGCCCACTGCCGTGCTCGGGCAGGAGCCGCTGGCCAGCAGGCCGCTCTGGGTGCAGTAGCTGCGCTCCACGACGCCGTCAGCCGCCGGGAATGCCTTATAGGGCAGGTCTGCCTGGACCTGCTCCATCAGGGCCTTCCAGGCCGTGACGCAGGTGCGGGTCTTGGCCTGCTGCTTGCCGAGGGTCTTGGTCATATCGTAAGGCGCATCGTAGCCCCACCACACAGCGGTGACGTAATAGGGCGTGCCGCCCACGAACCACAGGTCCTTTTCATCGCTGGCCGTACCGGTCTTACCGAAGGCCTCCATACCGTTGGAGTTGGGGTAGCGGCCGCTGGCCGTACCAACGCTGGAGAACAGGACGTTCTTCAGCAGACGGTTCATGACGTAGGCCGTCTGGGGCGTCAGAGCCTGATAGCTGGTGTCGTTGCTCTCCATATAGATGTTGCCGTCACGGTCGAGCACACGGGTGTAGAGGTGAGGCGTGGTGTACTCGCCGTCGTAGAAGATCTGGAACGCCGCCGCCAGCGCCATCGGGGTGACGCCGTGGGTCTGGCTGCCCATGACCATCTGTGCAAGGCCCACATCGTTGACGGGGTCCAGCGTGCTGAGCTGCAGGGTATTGTAGACGAAGTTGAAGATGTTGTTCGCGCCCACGAGGTCGCCAACACGGATGGCGATGGTGTTCAGGGAGCGGGCGAGGCCGTTCCAGAGCGGCAGGTCGGAGCCGTCGCCGTAGTTGCCGCCGTAGTTGCGGGGCCAGCTGCGCCATGCGTTGGGGTAGGCTTTCAGCTGCTTGTCCGTCAGGCCCATGAGGCCGTTCCGGCGGCAGTAGTCCTCGTCACGGATGACCATATCCTGCTTGAGGTAGAGGGGCGAGTTGTTGAGCATGGTAGACCAGTTGACCAGACCATACTCGATGCCCAGCGCATAGGCGCCGATGGGCTTGATGGTAGAACCGGTCTGACGGGTGACGCCGTAGGCGCGGTTCAGGGAAAGGCTCTTGGTCTTTTCGCCCAGACCGCCCACCATGGCGATGACATTGCCGTCATAGTCCAGCGTGACCATCGCCGCCTGCGTGCGGACATTGCGGTAATAATAGACTGTACCGTCGTCGCCAGTGCGGGTCTTGGGGGTGCCGTCCTCGTTGTAGACCTGCACATCGTCGTCGGAGATGCTGGTCACCTCTTCTTCATGCCAGCCGGCCGGGAAGTAGGCGTCGTCGGTGTTGAGCATCAGGTTCTCCATCGCAGTCTGGATCTTGGGGTTGACCGTTGCCTCGATGGTATAGCCGCCGGTGTAGAGCATACTCTGGGCGGTGGACTCGTCCACGCCCTCCTTGGCCATGATGTCCTTCACCACCTCGTTGAAGAGGGCATCGGTGAAGTAAGAGGTGGTGGAGCTGCTCTTCTTCGTGTTGTCCGTCTCTGCCAGCACCAGCGGCTGGGCAGCGGCGCTGCGGTAATCCTCCTCCGAGATGACACCCTGCTGCCACATATTGTAGAGCAGGAAGTTCCGGCGGTTGATGAGGTTCTCGGGGTTGGTGTAGGGGTTATAGTTGGTGGGATTCTTGGTGATGGACGCGATGGACGCGCACTCCCAGAGGGTCAGCTCGCTGACATCCTTATCGAAGTACTCGTTTGCCGCCGTCTGGACGCCCTGGATGGTACCGGTGAAGCTGATGGTGTTCAGGTAGGCTTCCAGAATGGTCTCCTTGGAGTAGCTGCGGCTCAGGATGAGGGCGCGGTAGATCTCGCGCAGCTTGCGCAGTGCGCCCTCGATGCCGCTGGCGCTCTTGTCGCTGGTCAGGTTCTTGATGAGCTGCTGTTCCAGCGTGGAGGCGCCCTGCTTGGAGCTGTAGATAGGCAGCAGGTATTCATTGATCATCGCGCCGATGGTGCGCTTGAAGTTGACGCCCGGCTCGCTGTAAAAGTCTTTGTCCTCGGTGCAGATGAATGCATACTGTAGGTTGGTGGGGATCTGCTCGAGGTCCGCCCAGACGCGGTGGCTGTTGGAAGAGCGCAGGGTGGCGTACTCCACCTGTGCGCCGGTGTCGGGGTCGGTGGCCACCACAAGGCTCGACTGGCTCAGTTCGATGTTGTCGAGGTCCAGCAGGTCACCGTCACTGGCCGTAGCCTGCACCACATAGTATACAGCGCCCACTGCCACCAGACTGCCCACCATAATGCCCAGACAGACGAGGGTGACGATGGTCCGGCCCAGGAATCCGAGAACGGGATGGCCGTGCTTTTCTCCCTGCTCCTGTGGTTCGCGGGGCTCACGGACCCGCCGGTTCTGCTCCGCTGCGGGCCGCTGCTCCCGGAGCGCACCATCACTGTGGAGTCTCCGTCTTTCATTGTTTGAGATAAGGATCGCCTCCTATCGCAATTTTCACTGTTCTGCATCTCAAAGCATCCTCTGACGATGCCGTTTGCTGTTCCTGCTGCGGCCAGACTGCCCACAGCCATAATAATACATTATAGTCCGCGCCGCCCGCTTCCGCAAGGGGGAAATCGACGGGATACGATGTTAGTATAGCACATCTGCCCCGCCAAAGTACAGCATCCGGGTGTGAAAATTCTGCATCCCTGTCTGAGGCAGTTTTCTTTTGCACATACTACCGTCTGAAACACCATTTCAGCCGAAAGGAGTCCACTGCCATGCGCAAGGTCTGGCTCTGCATTTTTTATGCGCTGTGCATTTTTACCATCGTGTTCAGCCTGTTCTGGATGGCCCTGCCCAGTCTCCCCTTCCCTGCCGACTCCGGCGAAGAGACGCCGGCCTCCGAGCCGGGTCTGGCCGCGCAGGGCTCCGCCGGGCAGAGCGGCACCGATTTCTACCTCTGCGACGAGGGCGGGCGGGTGGTCGTCTACACCTGCTCCGACAACGGACTGCCCGACAAGCGGCTCCTGCGCACCGGCATCTATGTCAATCTTCTGCCCGAGGCCGATGCCCTCCGGCTCAAGCAGGGCCTCTACGTCACCGGCGAAACGGCCCTCCGGGCGCTGCTGGAAGACCTGGGTGAATAAACAAAAACAGTGCAGACATCCCCGGGGAGGTCTGCACTGTTTTTATTCTTTATCAGAATCAGGCTTCGAGCTGTTCCAGCGGGATAAGGTAGTCCTTACGGCACTGCTCGTAGTTGAGCATATATTCCTTGGTGGGGTTGTGGTGCATCATGTTCTTGAGGGTATGGGAGTCATAGTCCTCGCCTGCCTCCATGCCCACCAGACGGGCGGCGATGTTGGAGCAGTGGTCCGAGATACGCTCTACATTGTTCAGCACATCGAGATAGACGACACCGGTATCAATGGAGCAGGCACCATCTTTCAGGCGCTTGATGTGCTGCGCACGAAGCCGCTCCACGAGGATGTCGATGACCTGTTCCAGCGGCTCCACCTGGCTGGCGGTCCGGGCGTCGTCGAACTCGAAGGCGTCCGTGGTGAGGGTCAGTATCTTTTCCAGCGCATTGTCGAGAAGCTTCAGCTCCTGCTGTGCCTTCTCGCTGAAGGTGACTTCCTTGTCGGTCAGCTCCTGCGCTTTTTCTTTAATGTTGACTGCATAGTCGCCGATGCGCTCGCACTCGGTGACAAAGTTGAGCAGCTCGGTCACCTCATGGCTCTCCGCGTCGCCCAGCTCCTGGTCTGCCAGCTTGATGAGGTAGTTGGAGATGTCCACCTCCATCCGGTCGATGAGGTTCTCGCGGACATCGATGGCACTCACGACGTCCTCGTCCATCTTGAGCAGCAGCGGAGTGGCGAGGCCGACGTTGCGGGCTGCGCGGCGGGACATCTTGACCACCGCGTTCTTAGCCTGCTGCAGAGCCACAGCCGGGCTCTTGAACAGACGCTCATCCAGCACAGGCATACTCAGCTCCTGCGCCTCCTCCGCGCTGTTCGGCACGGTCATCATGGCCAGCTTGGACAGCACGCCGCTGCAGGGCAGGAAGAACAGCATCGCAATGACGCTGGTCATGGTGTGGATGTTTGCAATGCTGCTCTTGTTCATCACATCGCCCCACATCGGGATGCCGATGGTGAACTGGACTGCATAGACCAGCGCCAGCAGGATGACGCTGCCGATAATGTTGAAGTACAGGTGGATGAGGGCGGCGCGCTTGCCGTCCTTGGAGGAGCCGCCGATGGTCAGCAACGGGGTGAACGCGGTGCCGATGTGGGCGCCCAGCACGATGGGGATGGCCGAACTGAAGGTGACGAGGCCGGTGCTGGAAAGCGCCTGCAGGATACCCACAGAGGCCGAAGAGGACTGGATGATGACCGTGACCACCACGCCCACGAGAACGCCGAGGATGGGGTTGGTCATGGTGACGAACAGCTCCTGAAATGCTGCGCTCTCACGCAGGGGAGACACACCGGTGTCCATCAGGCTCATGCCGGTGAACAGGATGCCGAAGCCCAGCATGATCTGGCCGATGTTCTTTTTCTTCGCGTTGCGGATAAATACATAAAAAATGCAGCCGATAAACGCCACCACCGGCGCAAACGTCTTGGGCTGGATGAGGGTCAGGATGAGGCTGTCGCCCGAAATATCCGCCATGCGGATGAGCTGACCGGTGACCGTAGTACCAATGTTTGCACCCATGATAACGCCTACCGACTGCGTAAGGGTCATGATGCCGGAGTTGACGAGGCCGACGCAAATGACGACCGTGCCGGCCGACGACTGGATGACGCCGGTGATGAGGGTGCCGAAAATGACGCCCTTGATGGTGGACGAAGTCAGTTTCTGCAATACGCCCTGCATCTTGCCGCCGGCCAGCTTTTCGAGGCCGGCACCCATGATCGACATGCCATACAGGAACAGCGCAATACCGCCCAGCAGAGAGGTGATGTGTGTAATGTCCATAAAACAATGCTCCTAAAATCTTCCTATTGCTCCATTGCACAAGACGGCTGTGCTTAGCTCTCCATACGCAAAACGCCGTCCTTTTTATTATAGCATCGAACCCCCCGGCTCAACAAGCATTATTTTACAGGAAAATCACTTTTTTGACCGGAATTTTAAGATTTCCGGGTCTCCTTAGACGGTTTTTTTCTTGAATTTTACATTCATTTTACATTAGTATTTTCTAACTCCCACCCGGTGCTTTCCGGTATTCCCGGGAATGCATCAGGCGGCATCCAGCTCTTCCATCGCCTCCCGCAGGGTGTCCGCCGAGAACAGGAACGCACCCGCCCCCGTATACACCTCCACATGACCGCCCACATACCGAAGCTCAATGTCTTTCATTCCTCTTCCCTCCTGTGTCTTTTTGTTCTGACAGGAGTATAGCAGAATAAAAGTCCAATAAAATGTATCTTTAGGAAGTTTTTTGAGCAAAAAGGCGCAGAAAAGCTCTCTGTCGGCGTCCTTGCCCTCTCCGCACAGCGATAAACTGTCTCTTTGGGAGAGCGATGCCATCGCTGCGCCTGCTCTTCTCCGTCAGCGTCCTTGCCCTCTCAGTCACCTTCGGTGACAGCGCCCGGGTTGCGGCTCCCAGCGTCTGCTTCACTGCCGCTCGCATCCTGCTGGCCGCGGCCCCAACAGCTCCTCCCTGTTTCCGCCACTGGCGGCGGTCGTCGCCGTTGCTCCCAAAGGGAGAGCCAAAAGGCATTCTTCCTGACGGGTTTTCTCCATTCACGCAGGAAACAGGGCGATTCGCGCAGGTTTTGTTGATTTTTTCCCCGCAGATGTGGTATATTCAAAGCAACCTGATATTCTACGGTCTCACCATTTTTTTCACCGTTCAAAGGAGGTTTTTGTATGCTCTCTTATCGTAAGCTTGCGATGCGTGTTCTGGGTCGCCCTCTCCATACGGGGAGGATCGATTCACCCCGTCCGGCCTCTCAGCGGGCAGCAGCGTTTATCCTGACTGCCGCAATGCTCACTACCCTTACCGCCCCGGCCTTTGCAAAGGAATGGTACATCGAAGAAGGTGACATCACCGTGAGAGCAGGTGAGACCGAAGGGACGAACAAGGTCTCACAAGGGGAGAATCCGGAGGTGGAAGACACCAACACCGTTATCACAAATAGTGACAAGGACAAAGCTTCTTCCAACACCGTGACCATCGAGGCCAAAGATAAGGACGATAAGGTCGAGGTCACGCTCAAGGATGTGAACATCGACGCCAGCAGCCGGAGCGAAGCCGCCGTGAGTGTGACCGGCAGCGGCAATACCACGATTAAGCTGGATGGCGACAACGCGCTGAAGAGCGACATCTACAGCAGCGGCATCTCCAGCAGCGGCAGCCTCACCATCTCCGGCGGCGAAAATGACAGCCTGACGGCCCAAGGCGGCAGCGGCGCAGACGGCATCTACAGCAGC